>Ga0307509_10001199_pt1 | contig 44123 bp, 49 predicted proteins | sample 10_EM_MG_FD_202245 | JGI IMG/M metagenome (GOLD analysis project Ga0307509, IMG submission 202245) | Populus trichocarpa ectomycorrhiza microbial communities from riparian zone in the Pacific Northwest, United States - 10_EM | ecosystem: Host-associated > Plants > Roots > Unclassified | place...
TCTGTTTCAACATCGCCATTTCCTTTCGCTTCTTAGAATTAGTCAAGTCCAGGTTACTAAATAAGAACCGATCAAGATATATGGTTTTGGGATACACAAAAGGATCTGGAGAAGGTTTGGATGACCTAGGGGGGCTTGAGGATCGTTTAAGTTGAAAGCTAATGACGTCCGAAGGCGTGATGATAACTGAATGTTTGGTCCATTTGGGAGTATACTCATTGAGGTGGTCTGAAATGCACGATATGAGATCGTTGTAGAGGCTGCTTCCCCCCATTTCGACGGTGACAACCACCCCTGGTTGTCTGACGTTAGACAACCGAGAAACGGAAGGAACTCCGTTTGTGAGACTGAAAGTTACTACGCCATGGGTAAATGTGAACAGGTGTCTGTAAAATATAGGTCAGATAAATTAGAAGCAAGAGAATAGGCTACGAACTCGGTGTCCTCGCCCACTGGAGTTTGGGCTGCAAGGTGCTGTTCGATGAGTTCGCCGATATTCTTAACGACACCTAGGTGTAGGTTAGGAGAGAACAAATAAGGGGTGGGATTGACAAACTAGCAGACGCTTCCGTAAGCAACCCTTGACCATCGTAGGGCGCAATATCCAACGATGGAATGAGTTCGACATCGATTAGAGCAGATAGCTGGGCAAGATCCATGTTGGTGAAAAGTTCAATCAGATTCCACATGGCGCGATCTTCAGAGGATGAGCCCGGTCATAAATGAAAGGTAAAATTATTTTCGCACCAGGATCTCCGAGTGGCGTTCCTTCGTCAATATTCGGCAGACGTAGGTTGGAAACAGTGGAGCGGACTTGTGGAACATAGAATAAGGCTTGCAAGACCTAGCGATAAAGGTTTGTTTGAATTGAAGCTGATATATATGGTACTTACCAGACCAGCGTATGCAAGTGAAGGTACTTGAGGACGAAGGGCGATGGGGCTGAAATGACCAGGTCAGGAAAGACCAAAAACGCGATTGCTGAACAGCATACCGGTTTCCTTCCCGAACCGAATTTTTGAAGGGAGACATATCCATATCCTCCTTAAAATCTTGCAAACTCGCTTGGATCGCTTCGTTCAGAGTGTGATCCTCAGTTGAAGGCACAACCGGGTCCTATGACATGTCTTGTAAGATGGTTTAGAGGATATTATCCGAGTGAAGCACATTACATTCGAGCGTACCATCTGCCAATCCGGATGTGGTGCTCTGTCACTTGGACCAAACTGGGGCCCAGTCTGCGAAGAGTCTTGTATTGACATTTGAATCGCACGCGTCATATCGTCTTCGTCGCCGGTCAGGTCTATCACAGACGAGGATGGGAGTGTGGCAGTCAATGGAATTACGGCGGTCGTCGTGTCCATGGCCTCTCCATAAGCAGGTTCCGGGGTCGTCCTGTGCTTGGATTCCCAGACCTGGGCTCTGTCCCCTGCTAGAAGGGCATCCACAGCCTTGGTTATGTCTCCTTTGTGCTTCCGCAAGACCCTCCTCGCAATAGATGCGTCGACACCGGGGACAATTGACATACAGAGGTCAACATGTTCGTTTTCGAGTTGTTCCTGATCGTTCGTGAGCTGCATGGCGCTGGTCACGGATGAATATCCCGTAAGTCTCCAGTCCGTGATACGATGGCTTAGTCATCAGGCGCAGTGTTGGCAGAAACTCAACACTGCACCAGCTGCACTGGTTACATCTTGAAAAGTGCGTCAGAGCATTTCCCATCAGTCTGGTAGTTCCTTTCAGACAAATGTTTATAAATGCTTACTCCAATGATCTTATTAGATTTGGTTCGACCTATGGCTGTGGTATGCAGTTTTTGTGGGGGAGATGTAGTTGAGGATCGAGAAATATCCTGTGCTATGTGGGGAGGTAATCCTTGCTCGGCATGCGAAGAGAGAGCACACATCCGGGACCAAATCAAACGACTGGAAGAAGAAATCCTGAAATTGAAGGCGAAACACCACGCGCTTGGGACCACGATGAACGCAATCCATGATCCTTTCATTCATAAATTGCCCTCAGAACTTGCCTCTAATATCTTTCAACTTTCCCTTCCAATAAGGGAAATCCACTCAGAGCCTGTTCAAAAACTATTGCTTCGGACATTGAAACTGGGAGCAGTGTGTCGGAAGTGGCGCCAGTTGGCATGGTCGACCCCGGATCTCTGGGCAATCCTATTCCTTAATATTGGGCCATCAACCCCTCTGTTGGAATCATTGCCCGGTTTAATTGAGGAGTGGCTGGAACGATCAGGAGCGCTTCCCTTGACTATCTTCTTCCATCAGCATGATGGTTATTCCGAACGATCCCAAGCTTACGAGTTTGCAATAAAGAGAATTATAGCGGCTATGAATTTACATTCGGGCCGATGGCGGAATCTCTATCTCGACGTGGTCGCCGATATCCCTGGGCGCCTTTCTGGTTCCACACATCCCAATCAACTCTTTCGTCTTGACCTGGCAATCAACGGCAGAAGATCTCTAACCCAAAATTTCACGATGAAATCCAAGCCCTTCCCCACACATTTAACACTCCGGAATCTTTCATCGACATCGATCAATATTGGATGGGACAATGTCACTCGTGCAGCTGTCTACAGTCTGACCGCTGTCGAGTGCGTCGAGATTTTTCGACGAGCACCTGCTCTGGAATATTTTTGTGCTAGTATAAAACATTCGGATGACCCCACAGCCAATGCCGACGCCTTCACCGTCCACCCACGAATCCGTTCGTTAAATCTTTTGGACAAAGCAAAAAAATTCTTGGATATTATCAATGTTCCCTCCCTCGAAGAATGGACGCATTGTTCGACAGGCGTTCGATTACCGGTGAGCGCTATGATATCCCTTCTCAAACGCTCCGGTTGTTGCCTCAAAATATTAAACTTGCAACAAATCTCAAGCAACTCAAGCAACCTTGCCATTTTATTTCAAGCAATGCCCTCCCTTGAGCGCCTCCAGATCCACTTCCGGCAGTCGACTAAGCACTGCAATGATGAAATGGGCGACATCCTTGGTCGAATATTCCGTTCACCTCCTGATGATAATATCACCCCACCGCCAGACACCAACCGTGAAATATTTCTCCCAAGACTTCAGTTTATAGAGTGTACAGCAGAATCTGGGAACTACACACACATGGCACCAATTTCTTGGGATGGAGTGCCACAGCTCTATCGTCAAGGTCCCAGGCCTTCGCTAACGCTGAAGTCTGTCGCCAACACATTCCAGACAACTAATGAAACTACCCTAGAACTCTTAAAGCTTGTCGATGAAGGAGCGAAATTCCTGATTTCTGACAACTTTGTGGGTGGGGATTTTCTTGCGAATTTTAGGAAGAGGATGGGCTTAGAAGGTAGTCGCTCATAGGCAATCTTTTCAAGAAGTTTGCATAATTGCCCGGAATGGAGAGAGGTTATGTGTAAGACTTATTGAAGGTGTTATTGTAGCTGGTTGACTGGAAAGTAGCGACAACCTTCCTTCAACACCACGTGATACAACTTTTATTTAGCCGAAGGCGATCGGGTTGCTCGTTTTTCCATCATGTCGCCCTCAGAGACGACCGAACCCATAAACGATTCAAACCCTAAACAAACCCTCACAAAATCATGTGTGTTCGATAGTTCATTCTCGCAGATTCTATGTTTATTGGACTGACCTTGCCTGCCTGCAAGCTGACCATTCACTGGCAGCTGGTAAAGGTCGTCATTATAGGACGAACGCACTGGACTGGGCCAATGACTATAACAAAACATATCGTTTGCTCGATTGGCTCAATTTGAACCAGCTCGAAAGGGATATCGTATTCGCGGTGCCTAAAAAAGGTCGTAATCCGGACGCGTTGAAATCGAGAAGGGACTCTCTTTCTGAGGCAGCACGATATATATTCACTGCCGAGGACGATCCGGTCGTTCATCGCGAGATTTCAAAAGACGCAACTCGAGTCGCAGTTTCCATTGGAAGTAGACTGGAGAAGTGAGTCTCCTTACGTTTCCGGTCCACAGCATACCCCTAATATATAAAAACAGCCTGAAAAAGAAATATCAAGCATTCAACGTGAAAATAGGATCTGAAGCAGCTATTCTAAAATATGAGAATATTCAGCCAGGAAGCAATGCACATCGAATAATAAGTACGCGATTACGCTCTTGTAATCAAAGAGACGTGTTCATAACCCAGTCAGAGAGCCTTTCAAAATCGTTTCCTTTTTGGAGAGAGCTGCATAAACATTGGAGAACGTTACCGCATTATAACGAATTCTGGGATGGTGGTTCTCGCGCAAAATTGGTCGAGCACCACATTCCTGAAGATCCGTCGCTGAAAGGCACTTCTGGGCGCAGTCGCGCGCCTTCCAAAAAACTATTGCTCTCCAACGAGGCTGAAAACCGAGATCCAACTGGTTCAAAATCTCGAGAGACCACCAGAGCGGATGTAAGCAAGAGCCGTCCGAAATGCTTTAGATGTTTAACAGGATTTCACAGAACAGTGAAGTAATCATCATTGATGAATTGCCAACAAAGGAGGAGGACGAGTGTTACTCACAGGAAGGTTCGAGGTATGTTTTGTTAAATAATATACACATTATCGATGCCAGCTGATAACTCCCATGATCCGAAGGGGACGCAAGCGTGTTCACGCCGAATTTGGAGAAAGCTCATCTTCAGGTGGCCAAGAGACAGCAACAAGTGGATTGACTTCTGCTCAACAATTTGAACAAAAATTGGCGGAGCTTGCTCTCAAACGCCAGAAACTCGAAAACGAAGCATTGGAGAAGAAGACCGCAGTGGACATCAGGCGCCTAGAGCTTGAAGCTGAAGAGCGTCGAAGGATTGCGGAGGATAATCGACAACGCGAAAAGGAAAGGTACGAGTTGATAATGAAGTACATGGCCGTCACTGGGACTACTGCTAAAGGAAATGATGATGCCGGTGAACACGCATAGGAAGGGTAAAAATGACTTAGAATAATTTGGGCGCATAAAAAAAGGACGGAAAACATGTGCACGTGACCGCGTTATGTTTTAGAGATTCGGCTAGATTACTATTAGTAGTAATCAGATTAGGCTAGATTTGAAGTTGATCCTTCGCCCACAACGTCAATGTCAGCACCCACGAAATTGAGTTATCTGGGGGTCGTCAGCATTTGCGACAACGTCCACTTGCGCCGCGACAACACTGGTCTCTACGATGTCGCGTACAATTCCGAGCCTCTTGTACCCCTTTATCTCTCCGAATCTCCTGACAGTCCTGTCATTGGCCTGTTGCGGCCAGTTATCGTGGAACAACTCAAAATAGAGAACAAGAAGAGCAGGGAGAGTGGGAAAGAAGAACTATGGATCTTGAGGCTTGACCACTCGGAATATACAATTCTCCGATCTGGCTTATCGGGGCCCAGCGCGTGTCTTCGGAATTTCTTGGATACACCTTCGAAGCGGACAGCCGCGCTGAAGGAACTCTGCGAGAGATGGAGGGACACCGAGCTCTTTCCGGATGTTTGTGGACCCAAGAAATGGAGAGCGGAGATGTACCCCGTTTATGCTGATCCATTTGGGGCCCACGATCATCCGCTCATTGCTGGACATGAAATTGGTCTCAATTACGTGTTTGAAATGGAACGGTCTGCATGTGCACTATTCGGACTCGTTACCTACGGTGTACATATGAGTATCTACGATGAAATCATGCAGGATGATGGCCAATCCAGTGTGCGCGTATGGGTCCCCACGCGCGCCCTTACAAAGCCAACGTCCGTTCACAATCCTTGTTCCTCAAGTAAATGAACCATTGCTGATCAAATATTTACAGATTTCCTGGATATCTCGACAATACTGTCGCTGGTGGTATACCCAGTGGGATGAACGTTTTTGAATCGCTTGTAAAAGAATGCATGGAAGAAGCAAGTATTGAGGCTGATATCGTCAGGAAGCATACCAGAGCAGCTGGGTCCATCAGCTATTTCTTCAGGTGCGAGACTTTTCACTTCGAAATTAATCGTCAATTGATACCCATCTTGCCAGGACTTCCAAAGGTTGGCTGCAACCAGAGGTAGAGTGAGTTGCAAGGTATCATCGAAGCTATCATTCTTCAATTTCAACGTTCGAAAAGATACGTCTATGACATCTTAATTCCTCCCGGGGTTGATCCAGCCCCGTTTACCCCAAGACCGTTGGATGGAGAGGTTGAATCTTTCGAGGTTCGTATTCAATCAATATTGGACTGGGAGCCATGTACCTCATCCTTTTACATGCAGCTCGTATCACAGGACCAACTATTACGGCAAGTAAGCTCTGGACTTTTTAAGCCAAACTGTGGACTTGGTAAGGTGATCTGCCATATCTTCGAACGCAACAGCTGATAAGGATGTAACACAAGTCGTCATCGATTTGTTCATTCGACTCGGGTATATTACTCCCGATAATGAACCCGATTTCATGAAGATAATCAATCGATTGCATGGCTCTTTTGACTATGACAAGTGGTGAGGTCTCCAAGACCCATCGGTCATGTTTACTTTCAAGTTCAGAATTGTCCCATTAATTGTGTGCAAATGTAACATGAATACCAGGATTCACATTTATGATTTTCTCAGTTCATCGCCGTGATTAGGACCCTTCATTTGAATCTCCACCTGTCCTCCACACCCTTCTCCACCTCATGTTTTCTACTATAGATTCCGCCCATGACCTCCGCGAAGAACAGCTGAACATTCACATTGTCATTTTCTCCACGTGATTTTGGCAACATTAATCCTGTTCGCTTCCTTAATATATAAAATGAACCACGCCTGGTTGACCACGACCCCGCTTCCAATCCGACCACCATGTTCCTTGTGACGCCTGTACTGAGGGGAGTCCAAACTCTCTGTGTCCTTACATGGGACTTGGGTTTAGTGCTTGTCAACGCCGTAACGCCGAATCGGAAGATAGGTCATGTCACCCCAGAGGGAGTTCCAGGCGCAGGAGGAAAGTGGCCTGAGTATGTCCCTCCAAAGGAGGGCGATAGCCGGTGCTCGTGCCCTGCGCTAAACGCAATGGCAAATCACGGTGAGTTTTTGGAAACATCTGTAGTACGCCTTATCAAAAGTTCTCATCATGCTCCATCCTCTTAAAATATTCTCTCCAGGCATTCTCCCACATGACGGCAAAAATATTAAATTTACCGAACTTACGGAAAAGATCAGAGCCACCTACAATTTTGCGCCAAGCTTTTGCTTCTTCGTGCCCGACTTTGCTGCGAATATGTTGAAGAAAAACTACAGGAAGGACACTTTCGACCTGGCTGAACTGGACCTCCACAACGGCATCGAGCACGATGCGTCCTTGACTCGTACGTCTACTGGCTTCGATTCATGGATCTAAATTTATACCAACTCCGGACCGCCAGGCGAAGATAGCGCGCTGGTTCCAGATCAAGCAAAACCCCACCTCCCTTTCGTCAAGGAGCTTCTAGCATCGGCTTCTGGAAAAGATAAGGACGGCAATGCGCTCCTCACAGTCAAAGATGTCTCCGAATACTCCGCCAAGAGACGCGTTGATGCTAAAGCTACGAATCCCAATTTCACCTTGGACTTTGGCCATAAAATGTTTGGCAGCTCCAAGTGCGTTTTTATCTTTGCCATCTAGATTAAATTAGGTGCTGATCAAATTCTAATTTTTTCACGACAGTTCCTCGACCATGCTCACAATATTCGGAGGACGCATCGAGGACCTCGAGTCCATCTTGGTCGAGGAACGGATACCGGAACGATGGGAATCTCGTATCAGGAAGAAGATGGGGCTAACTTTCGCCTCTTTCAACCTCACGGTCTTCAAAATCGAGAAGGGTGTCGATGAGAAGAAGTACAAAGCCAAGATCGATGCTAGTGCGCCGAAAACCGAGGATGTTGCCATTGATCAGGTTGTATAGTCGTTATCTGGACATCGCCATCGAACAAAACGTTGTTAACGATAGTAGCTATCAACTCCGACTATGTAGTGCTTCAAGGTTCTTTTTCGCCAAGTAATTTAATTTGCGTTGGCTTCTTTCCTTGGTTTTCTAAAAGTAGGTACATCGCTTACCCTACATAGTAAAACTTACTTCAAATTGGACTTTGTCGATATGCAAGATACCACACCCTCTCTATCACCAAGCGATATTGTTCTCGATCCGGCAATCCTCCCCAAGAACTCGAAGACCTTTGACAATTGGCCTCATGCGAAACCGCTTCCCACTCCCGCCCAAATACGGTCCTCCACCTTTGATTCCACTTTCCAGATACTACATCACCGTGGACATGGTGCATACGCCCAAAGGGTCCTATATATTCCTGATCTAGGTCTCGTCATCAAGCATGGTCCTCACACAACCATCGCCGAAGGCCAAACGCTCTGGGCGCTGAGAAAATATTGCCCTCAAGTACGAGTACCGACGGTATACGGGTGGTTCCAGGACGGAGACGAGACATTCATATACCTGTCCTATATTGACGGCGTGTCGCTTGACTCGCGTCTAAAAACTCTAAGTGACACCGAGCTTAAGGAAGTTGCTGGTCAATTAGCTCCAATGATAGCATCGATACGGCACCTTCGACAACCTCATCAGGACACATTCATCGGTGGGCTACGCTGTCTGATGCCAGATATCTCATACATCTCACACCCACACTCAGGTTCTCCAAATCGTGGCCCTATTCGCGATCAAATGTGGTGGTCCGGATATAAACCCCCTCCGACCGCCCCGTTCCTCTCGGTCAAGGCGTTCAACGACGCACTCTTTGCGTTAGCCGAGTTCCTCCCCATGTTTCCAGACCACGAATATTATCAAGCCTTTCGTTCATCCTTCTCCGATACCTCCTCGATCCGGTTCACGCATACAGATCTGGCATCGTCGAATATCATCATCTCGCGTACGAGTACAGAGGTATTGGGCATCATAGACTGGCAGGAAAGCGGGTGGTACCCCGAGTATTGGGAGTACCTCAAAGCCAAGCATACTGCACCGCCAAGATGGTATGACTATGTTGACATCGCGCTACAGCCGTATGTACGTGAGTTGGAGGCATTTCAGAATTATGATAGGACTGGCATATTTATTTGATGCCCAATGCCATATAACCCTCCAATACCAGTACTATAATGCTGTAATAAAATTTTCATGGCTGTACAAAGCAATTAGTTGACAAGATTTTTTTTTTTCAAAGGAGTAATTGAGATAAGTGACCTTGGTGGAGTGGCTTCCGGTTATCAAACGCGCCAAGTCGAGAAGATGCCAATCGACATGACTGCTATCAGAGCGAGCGACGGGCTTTATGAAAGTCGCTAGTCCCTTACTTACACCATCGCCGTGGGATGAAGCTCCTGAACAAGTGGCTGGGATGCTGTGGGGGAAATAATGGGCTACCAGAGATGGCGGAGGCGATGGGTTCGTCGAACGATGAAGGGGAAAGAAACCCCCTTCCACCTAACGCGGGGTTGACGCCAGCGGATGTGTATCGGCTGATTTCGATCGTTCTAGAGCATGATAATCTTCTCCGGGCGTGTGGAACGAGAATTGGTGCGAGAGATACAGAGAGCGAGGAAGGACACATGCGAAAGAGTGGCGGCTGGTTACACTAGCGCAAATTCAGTAATTCCGCCATTAGTGTGCGTTGAATGGCAGTCATTGTATCGCTCCTGCATGCTCGTGCTATCTCACTGGCGAAGATGTGGGTACACACTTGTGGGATCCTGGGGACGTGTGGGTAATACCCTCGTTTCGGGTTGTATTGGAGAAAAAATGTAGTTCTGCATTGAGGTCATCGCAGACGGCGTTGGAGGCAAGGGGGGATTTTCCTGAGAATTAGAGTATTGGAGGCTGTTAAAGAAGTATGAGGGTGCAAAAGTGGGGTTGGTGATTCCAAATACGTACCAGGTGAATTCCCTCCCATCTCATCCCCGGATAACTCGGTTACACCATCCTGAACATGCGAGATCGCCGGTCGAGGATATGCACCCTGGAGGTTCCAGATGGACGTGGATGGAGAGAGGGTATTGGTGTATAGAGAATGGGCCTCGTGTAAATTTCGGACTAGCAGATCGCGGAGGTTAAAGCAAGGACGACTGGAAGGTGGGAGGTTGGCAGACGTGGGTGGGTCATGCTGCTTCACGTGTTCCATTATCACCAGACCACTGTCTGTTCTGTGGATTCATCGCTTGGTGTACGAAGGTTATCTTGCTGAGTATTATTTCATAACGACGTACAGTGGAGGTGACGAGCTATCGGATGGAGAAGACGCTACCTTGTATTTACTACCAACACCAGAATTTTTAAGCAATTGGACTTGAACTGAGTTATTTAAAAATAGCTGGTCGTACATGACATTTGAAATTTAGATATTTAGATACCGAATTTGAACAACAAAACACCATCGTTCGAGGACAACAATTCCATCATACCTTCTTCAAACTCTCATACTTGAGCTTGTAGCCCAACACCGGTGCTATGTAACCTCCCACTATTGTTACAAACTTGCGACAAAAACAGACCGATGATCAGATATGTAAAACCCCCCATTCCATTACCTGGGTATTAATAACTCACCATCTTTTCCAACCATTGAAAGTGTCCCGGGAAAAATGGGCAGGTGTCGCCATGATAAAAAATCTGCATTACTTCAAAAAGGTTCGTCGGTGGCTTCCCATTTACCAGCAAATTGCGGAAGAATAGCTCTTTCTCCTCGTCCTTGCGTTCAAGTTCACGGAATTATATATTTCAAATGACGCAGAAAACCCATATGGTGTGTACTCACCAATGGCTCTGTTCGTTCTTCAAAGGTCGTCTCCTCGCCAACGAAGCACCGCAAACTATGGACAGCGCCTCTCGGGATGCAGATCTCACCATCCTCTGGCACGTAGATGCGTGTGTTTGAGCCGATCATGACCTCCATCCGGCCCGTTAAAATGCGGAAGAACTCGTCGTGCGTCTCGTGCCAATGAGGGGCAACGAAAAATGTATCTTCCTGGTTATGAACGGCGACAACGTGCACTCTCGTGAGGTATCGTTCATTTCTCAGGAAAGTCTGTCACAATTCAAAGATTGGTTTCCTCTCCCACTCAGCAGGGTTAGGTTTGAATTAGAACTCACCATCGTCGCTGCTTCTCCTACTTTGACAGAGGGAGAAAGCTGGTTGGAGTTGTACTCGGACATAGCGACCGTCAAGTTGATGGTTAGAGGACAGGAATCGCAACTAGAACTTACTCAGCAAAGACCGTAAATCGGCAAAGATAGCTTCGATTCTCACCTATTCTCACAGATGCTGATTGTCCTAATTTTAAACTTTCACTGCTACGAAAGAGGCTAGGTGCTCCACACCTTCCTTAAACTTACTAGTCGTGTGCGTCAGCTGAAGTCTGAAGAGGTCGATGCTCCACGACAATAAATTGTCGAGAAATGGACCTGAAATTTGCCTGAAACTTCACAGCAAGTCTGGGCGCAATCCGTTCTAAAACCAAGATGACCCACAATAAACCCGAGCAGAACAAAAATATTACACGTGCTACGCCAACAAAATAAATAAATGATAACGGACAACATTGACTGAGGAGCCGTATAACAAGTGCTACAACCAAGATATTACAAATGCGCGAGAATGATTCCATGTAAAGCATCCAAGGGGAGTCTAGAGCGAAATAACCCTCGTCCCAAACTCAGCAACAGAGTAAGGAAGATTAGGTCCTGGGCAACTCATAAACATGAGTGATTGTGGAATGTTGAGGTGGTGAGATAGCGCTGCGACATTCGCCGGTTCGAACGTTCCGTGCACTAGGATCTATATAATACGATCGAAATCAAAAGCGAGAATGCAGTGTCAGTTGATAGGGGTAACTCACAAGATCGACAGTGACCTCTGGGAACGCTTCGTCGAGAACTGTTGGAACGTAACACCGCGGTTAACAAAAGGGAACCACAAATGATGACTGATAGATAGGCAATACGGCCGCACTCACTTTTAGCATTGGCTTCTAGCTCCGATGGAACTCCTTTTTCCTCCTCGAAGAAATGGATAATCTTCAAGTAAGACGTCTCTTCGTTCTTCCGCACGTATAATATCATATGGAACAAGTTATTAATCTTAATGTTAAATCGTTAGCTTTAGACCCATGGAACAAGAGGTGATGCATACCTCATCAGTCTTCACGAGGATGCATACAGGCTGTCTCCTCAGATTGCGCATAAAGCTAATCAACTTCTCGCCCCATGACTTGGTAGCTTTCCGTTGGTGCAAAGATGGGTATTGGTCGTAAATCCAGTAGACCCAACGCAGCACATGCACCTTACTCTGAGTCGCCGAGAAAAGGAGCACGATGCCAATGAAATAGGCAGCAAAGTAGCTAGGATCCGTGGGGTTGGTTCGTCGCACTTCTAACAGGAATGAGAACATAAATGAACGCACCCAGTCGTCTTTGGGTTGAAGGCGATATTACCCGCCAAAATAACAGGTGCTACTAGCAGGGCAGCCACCACAACGAGTAGGGATGTCCTGGATGTCCTCGGTAATCTTCCACGGTTGAATTTGAGGAGAAGCAAGGAGATAGGAAATAGAGACATAACCGTCAACCATACGAGGGAAAACATCTCTGAGATGACGGTCAAGCTCGCGCTAGCTGTAGCGTACAACATTCCACTGAACGCGACGAACGAAAGAACGGAAATGTACGGCGAGCCTGTTTTTGGCAATAGTTGGAGGAATACCTTGGGGATCACCCGGTGGAGGGAAAGTTGTTCGAGGAGTTCACAGGCACTCAGGATACCTAGCCGCGGGTTTGAACGATGGAAATATAATGCCGACTGACGCAACCGACGAACCTGTCAGAACTCCTCCACAGAGAACGATGATAGCATCGACAACAATCCATGTTCGAAGCCAACGTCCCCCAGACTAAATTTCAGATTAGAGGTCATTATTAATATAAGCAAAAAAAAAAAAGGCAGAAGAGTTACAGTTTGAGCAAGAACGCTTAGAACGTTCGCTCCACTGAGTATCACATCGAGTGGGACCACGGCCAACAACAGAAGCATAATCGTGGAATTCAATATGATTGCAGGTATGTGCAGGTTTCTTAAAACAAGAGGAAATTTGCCGGGTTTGATGCGAGAGATATAGGATGGTGTGCCTAGAAAATTCGTTCAAAATTAGACATAAATTCTAAAAAAGGTTGCGTGGGCCCACACTCAAATCCTGTGAGGCCAAGCATTCCCAGACATATGCCATAGTAGATTTGTCGGGCAACAGAGCGAGCACTGGTGTCCGTAGTCGCTCGACCGTGCTCCCAATTGGCTTTAAGTTGGCTGATGCCTGTTTGGCCCCAATGGATGGAAGAAACTATGATAAGCATGGTCATAGAGACCATCTAGGATGATCAGATGACGTCCCGTTAGCCAACCTCTACGTATATGCATTTGTTGGAAGGCGTACATGTAAAGTGAGAACAACAAGGGCGATTCGAGCACTTTCGCGAACGCCCATCAAGCTGACAATCGTGAAAATTACAAGGACGATGACCGCGCCAACCCATGTTGGGAAAGGGAGCGCAGGAACCTCTCCTGCGAGGTACGTCGCCGCTGTGGCAGCAGAGACGATGGAAGTTGACGCAAAGTCAAGCAAAAGAAGGGCGGCACCTGCCAGGGCGAATGATTTGGTCGACACATTCAGTCTTTGAATGAAAAGGAAGGGTTGGTAGCGGTCAAAGGGAAAGAGAGGGCGCATACATGTAAGTATATGGAGCACCACTAATGGGTAAGGCTGACGCCAACTCTTCCATAATAGGACGCCATAAGAAGAGAATCAACGTCGCGATAAACAACGAAATAGGAGAGCTATATCGGGGTATGAGGTCTGGCCAAGTCTCTAATGTAGGAAAGGCTTACTAGATGCCTCCTACAGCGACGACCGCGGGTAACGCGTAGAACACGCTTCCCAGAACGGCGTTCCCTGCCAGAGCACTTGCAGTAAATTGGCCGAGGACTTGACTCTTCTTCATTGAGTCTATACGTGCCATTCCCGTGTCGTGGTCATCGGCCCGAAGTTTTAGGCGCGTAACAGAACCCCAGCCCGCGAACTCAAAGGAGTTTGAAAGGTTGATGAAACGCGAAGGGTACGCGTCGGAAGTTTTGAGGCCAGAGTTGTCTGCAGGGCGCTGACGCTGACGTCGCAGAATGATGTCAAATTGAGAATCCCTAAAAGAGGGTGGTCGATGGTTGAGAGTATGTTGCTCGCGTGGTGGTTGCACTTGGGTTGGAAGAGAAATAAATACGATACAAGATTATAGAAGTGTAATTACTTACACGTAGGATTTGGATCGATTCTCGGTGGTTCAATAGCTATCCATTTTCCCGAAGACGCGTCTGTTGTGTTGGTGCCATCATTGTCTTTCAGCGAATTTGGCGAAGGGGCGGCACAGTTGGAGCCCTCGGTTAACGAGCCCGACATCAATAAAAATCAAGGACGCGGTGTGCTCGTCGGATGGTGGATGGGACAGAAAGGTTTTACATTTATATTGATCATCTCAGGCACACAGCAACAAATCTGCACCTTTCAACCGCGATTTTGAGAAAGGCGTCTTTCTTTCCACTTTGAGAGGTTGAAAGCGCGCTAAAGGGCTAAAGTGCCTCAATGCTGTCATTTTTGGGCACATCGGGGTTTCCGGGGTCCAGATATCACAGCTCATCACGTCGCTCATCGTACACCACGCGCCGACCACAACACCCATGGCCTATGTCCAAGTCGAGGCAGACGACGTCAGTAGAGCCTTTGCCTTGATTCAACATGATTGCTTACCCCATAACAGCGTCTAGAAGAGGGTCCAGAAGGTCTCCAGTTCAAATGTATGCGCATTTTTCTCATTCGTTCCCTCCAACTAAACCACACCAATAGCATTCCTGGGCGCAGATGCTTCAGCACATCACATCTCAAACCCACCCGCGACTGCTGGAGTAGGGAATACCGACCGACGTAAGTCTTGCCAATTCGACATGCCCCTTGGGTGTTAATATTGCTGGAATTCAGGGTATCTATCTGATGAGTCAAATCGACCCAAGGGAGGCGGGAGCTTTTGGACGGTCGAATACTATCAACCATACTTTGATGTTGACACGCAAACCGTAGGCCCCTTTGACATATGACTATGGGCTTGCGATTCAATTTGTCGTTAGGTCCTCAAAAGATGTTATACAACTCTCATACCGACCGAAGCCTCAACCTACATTTCAACCCATCTCAATCCGCCTGATCTCTACGGCCCCTTCTGGACCCTTACTACCCTTATTTTTGCGCTTTTCCTCTCCTCATCCCTCGGGGCATCCATAGCCAAGTATCTCTCAGAAGGCGACAAACCTTATGACTACAACTTCCAACTCCTCAGTATCGCCGTTACAATGGTGTACTCATATGGACTCGCCCTTCCTGTCCTTTTCTGGCTGGCGCTTCGCTATATAGGAGTTGGAGAATGGAGCATAATCGAAGCTATCTCGGTTTGGGGGTATTCTCAGTTCGTGTGGATTCCTGTAGCGGTTGGTATTACTTTTTTCTGCTGAACATGATCTAACTTTTTTCTTATCTCCAGGTCCTATGCGTCATTCCAGTCCCTATCCTCCGATGGGTCCTGGTAGCCGCAGCTTTCGGCCTCTCTGGTTGGTTCCTCGGAGCCAACATTTACCCCATCCTCGCTTCCGTAAGCCTGTTCCAATTATTTATCTTCCAACAATTCTCATCATACCTTCGATTTTCGTAGGCCGAAGCAAAAGCCACCCGGCTCCTGATTATTCTCCTAGCTGCGATTCACCTAGGGATCGCCATCTCTTTCAAAGTCCTCTTTTTCAGCTACTACGTTGTTGATAAAATCGGGGGCGACATCCCTCTGCCTGGCGGTGATGCAGGTACTGGGAACTCGACCGTACCGCGATGGCTCTGATACGTTGATTGAAAGTATTTTGTTAGACGGGCGTCATATCCTGTCCGACTTATGGGTGCTGTACTATAGATAACTTATGGAATAATCCCTAAATCCTGAGACCGTTCTGTTCCAAACCCTCGATTAGATCGATATTTCTGTTACCTTCACGACTTTTCTTTTTCGTTCGTCATATCACTTTTTGTTCATTCCTTTGATCGATTCTTAGTCGTTCCTTCACTTGAGTACCATTGCATCGCATCGTTGTATTATTCTAGGGTTTAAATAATGATACAGAGCTTGAACAATGGGTCAACATCTGATCCGAGTCAAGAGTCTGATTATTTAAACAGATTTTTGGGTGAACTGCGCGGAACGTGTTCGTAGTTTCTCTCAATGGCTAATTGTGCTGTTTTCCTGACTCCGCTCATTCCGACTTTATATAAAATTAAAGCTGGTTGAGGAAGTTCTGAACACCCGCTTCATTGAGTGCACCGACAAACTGCGACACAGGAGCGCCGTCACGGAACGCAACCACAGTGGGCAATGCGCGAACCTAAGGGTCCAAATTGAGCAGAGGAAACGGAGGCCCTGCAAGATAATACGAACCTTGTACTTGGCACCCAGAGCTTGACCCTCGTCAGAATCTGTATCCACTTTGACTAAATCGAATGGTAGGCCAGAGCCGGATTTATTGGGCTCCTTCGTGAGCTTTTCAATAACAGGCGCAAGCTGATGGCATGGTCCACACCAACTAGAAAACAAGAAGGGATCTTAGTTCCTACTCCGAGGTCGATTTATTTGAATAAAAACGCACTCGGCATAAAAATCGACCACTGTGATCCTATCTTTCACGCTAGTCACTTCCGTAAACGTCTATGCAGTTCAAAGAAACACTTTATAATCAGTTAACCCCTGGTTTTTGTGTACACTCGTGTTAAGCTCACCTCCGCAGTGGCTTTAGGGTAGACGACAGCTCGGGGTAAAGAAGAATGGAATGTCCGAGTGCTCAAATTGACCATGGGCAAAATTGATTTCTTGGAAGCATTGAGTAAGCGATAGCCCATGTTGAGGGACATTATGTCCTATTTATTGGCCTAGTTGGCGACCTCTAGTAGCCAGGCGGTGGTAAGCAGGAAAGTTATTTTCGTGTTGGTAATGTTACAAATTACATCGGGGGCTGTTGCCAAATACGTATATCCACTCCACTATTCCTTCGCTTGTCCATCATCACCACTCGCCTCCGATTCAAAACAAGAATAAGAATTTCCTCCCTGACTCGATGCCCGCCTTGCGGTAAAAGTTACCTATCCCCTCGCCACGGATTCAGGCCTTCTTCAATTCACTTTAAGTGCCATCCCTAATTTTCGAGATTAGAAAGGGAGAACCAGGAAGTTTTTGAATGTTTTTTATTGGCGGCGGAAATCTGGAGCTGGAGCGCCTCAAGTGGAGAGCTGGAGATTTCGGGCCCAACCAATGGCTTCAACACGATATTCAATCTGTATAAAGGTGGGTAGTGTAACGAGCCCACAAAATCAATGACGGTAGTCGCGTAGCGGAATTGTCCAGCGGACCGTTGGACAAGAACATCTATTTGTTCTTTAGATGGCCACGGAGTCGGTAACGCGTACCCTGCCGGGTGACTCTGTTTTATTTCTGGGAATTTGGACTGTAGAAACAGTTCTATGTCGGAATTCGCATTGTGCTCATCCAAATCCAAACAGGTGGTTAACGAATGCAGTTGTTCCGCGTCGAAGGCTGCTTGAATGTTCCTTTCACGCCGACTGGTCACAAGAAAGATGAGGGGAAATAAAAGATATTTACTGAGATCGACAAGCTTCTCGAGGAGAAGTTGTCTTCCAAGTTGCGTGAGATCAGGGCACTCGTCGATAGCATCGACAATAACAATCCTCGGCCGTGATTCTAGGACCTGATGCTTATCTGCCTTTGTAGCTATGACTGCATTGTTGAGGGGTTTGATAATCAAGGCATGTATTTGGTGAGAGACCGCTTTATCGAGAACGGAGGGATCGGTTTGAAGTAATTTTTCTATGCTGCCTTGTATCTCTGGGATGGCGTGGAATAGCTGGTAAGCCAGGGTAGTAACAAAGTTGTCCACATTTCCAGAAGTACGGCCTGTGGATGTGCGCGAGAAGAAACAGCAAGCGGCTAGCTTGTCTGCCTTCAAGTACATCTCCGCAAGCGTTTCAGCGATGGCCGATTTTCCAACCCCTGGAGCACCAGTAATCCACATAATATGGCCTCGATTATTGGGATCGTCGACCCATTCCATGATTCTCTTCAAGACGACCTCGCGGGTATGGGGGTGGCATTTTGGGGGACTGTGGCGCTCCGCTGAGTCGTATAATACCCCAGAGGCGACACGACTTCCCAAACGTTCAATAACTAAGACAGAAAGAAGCTTGTTCATGAGGTCGGGAAAGTGGCGAATCAGAGGGCTGACTTTGTTGCCTTTCCGTACGGACGTTCACGTTCGTGAATGTCCCGCCATTAATTATCGTGTTTTTAGCAGTTGAGAACATAAAGAGGGCTCTTTATTGAAGGAGGCTTTGGAGGTCAAATAAGGGCTGAACACAAGCTGAACAAGAGCACAGCGGTGTGGCTGTGTAGTATGACAACAAATGTTAGCCAGTGCTCCGCACGGGGCGTTCTCTTTTCTCTTGCATCTAATTTCTAATTCTTATGTACACGCAAGACAAATAGAGCAACCAAATAAAATTTCGCCCACTAAGTAATGGTCCCAATGTCACAACGATACCAAATAACAATTCTAGGAACTCGAAATCATGATATTCTCCTTCAAGAAAGGGTCAGAAGAATTGTCGGTGGTGTCAGTCCTTGCACGTTTGCGTGATGGGCGGCCAGAGGGCTCAGAGGGCGTTGGTGTTGAGGGCGTAGGTGTTGAGGGCATAGGTGTTGAGGGCGTAGGTGTTGAGGGCGTAGGTGTCAATGGTATTGCAGACATTGCTTTCTTGCGGCTAAAATTTATTGGCCCCTTTCCAGACCGACTGAGGGCTGGGGTTTTCATTGGGGGAAGCTGTTGAATGACAGATGAAAGCAGTTAGGAAAACTGCTGAAAGCCATGTCAGAAAATGACTTACCGTAGCCTTCTTTTTGGTCATCCAGCTTGGGACCAAATGTGATTTGTTCCATTGTCGCTGTATATTATTCCCGTCCTTGGAAAGGATGACGCCAGTGAGGATTCCGGTAACAGAAACAAATCGCCTATCGGACGGGAGTGGCTTTGCCTAGTTGAGATATAAGGGGAGATGTCCATGTCGAATGTTGAGCTGTCTGGTTGTATGTTTGACGCGTATCCTGTGAGGTGCACAAATGCTTGATGGGAAGGATCGACCGGCCACTCATTCTCAGCCGTTCCTGGAGCACTAAGAGGAACAACCTAGATTTTTGTAGTCAGTAGAGCTTGGATGAGTAAACTTGAATGTAGTGAGCAACTTACCCATTGAATGTCTCCAAGAAACGCGTACTTCGTTGGGGACTGATTGTTTGGAAAAACGGACGCACACTCTTCAAATCTTGCAATCTTGTCTGAATTAGTAAACCCGACACTACTGGTAATGAAATTAAAAGACTTACTGTTGTATTTATGAGATATAGCGAGGGTGTGGTTCCGAAAATGAGCTTCTGGGAGTTAAAATAAGAAAGAGCACCGATCAGATCATCATCAGAGACTCGCAATCTTCCTGGCCAAGAAAGAATTGCGCATCAAGTATGGCCTTTAACGATGATCCAGGTGGAGATCGAGGATTCCATAGTGCGGCAACTGCGGTTATACTTGTGAGGCCGGCAGATGAAGACTCGGTGTTGATTGGCATTAGGAAGAGTGAGTGAGTGAAAAGTTGAATGTGGGAGGTGGATGGTCTACACCCCCTGAGGATGCCTCAGGCTACATTATATCTCTGCAATGCAACCTCCAGAATGGCAATGAGAGTTCACCACATTTCCAGCAAATTCGAAGGCTCGCACTAAACTCGATATGGAAATGTTGGCAGTATCTAGATTTATCTGGCTTTTATGGAAACCAACGTTGAGTCTCAACAAAACTAATTATTTCTAATCTAATAGAACTTCAGGATACACTACATTTTTTGTGTAATTCTCATTGCAATTAGGGGGTAAGAGGACTTTGACACGGCTGCGTGATATCGCTCTAGATAAGGCCACATACAACTGACCATGTGAGAATACTGGTACACGAAGGTTTAATCCAACGTATGTGGCTGAAGTACTGCCCTTGAGATTTGTTGATGGACAGGGCAAATGCAAGGCGAACAGGAAATTGGCGGCGACTAAACTTGAAGGCAAATTGAGGCGAGGCTTCAGGATCAAGGGTTAGTCGAGGAAGAAGGGCGATTTCTTCATTGTGATCACCACCGACCAATTCTACCTCGAGAACCCTGTCCTTCATCTCATGAAGAATCATGAGAGTACCATTGCAGAGCCCCCGCATTGTTGCAATGTTTCGCAGAAGAATTAATGGGCATCCTTTCTTGAGTGTGAGTTCACCAGGAGGAAGGCATGATGTCTCAATTGACCGTAGGACCTCAATGGGAGAGTCGCAAGAATTCGAGTGGTGAACAGAGAAAGAAGAGCCTTGAGAGAGAGACGCGCGGCGTGCCTCACGTGCGTTGGCATATACCAAAAATGGGACATAAAGAGTCTTTATACCCCGTGAGAAAAAACACCCTCCATTTGTATTGTAAGATATAAGATATTGCAGCAGCTTGCGGTACTTAGGACGGGGCTGTTTTTTTCTCAAAATAGTGTTATTAGGTACTGTAGTAATTGGAATTGGAATTATTTATTAGCTAACTACGTTGCATAAGCAACTCAGGTAACTACCGAAATAGCGACCTCACTAGCTACTAATAATGACATCGGTACAAGGTGCTACAAGGGGGACGTTGGCCGGACTAGCACTCCCAACTGCAAAAGCTACCACCGGTGGCATAACACCAGGATGAAAGGGAAGGTCTGCGTATATAGGAAAGGGAAAATAAAAAGGAAAAAGGCCAAGGAGAAAAACCACCCTACAGAACATCGCAGTCAAATGCAATGTCGATATCATCTTCAAATCCTCCATGTATGATCGAAGGAGAGAGAACCGGGTGTTGTCGACATCTTGAGAAATGGTGTGATGATGGATGGACGAAAAAACCTGGCATGTGCACGTTGTCCGCAACGGTGAGGCCAATGGTAAGTAAGTGATGAGGTCGTCAATGAGCAGTGCCATGCATGTCAATGGAGCCTAGTGGTGAGGTAGCAGGCTGCCACCATCGTGCTACAGGCTCTGGCTGTCGATGGGGAATGTCTCAAATGTGAGACATTCGTGAGCTTGAAGGCACTCGACGACTGTCAATCTTGGAGGTCGTCGCACGTTGGGATCTGCAAAGTAGAACTATATTTGCAGGGAGTGGACAGGGCAAAGAATTAAGGCAAGAATTGGGTATATGGTTGGTGGTTGGTGGTGGTGGTGGTGGTGGTGGTGGGTAGTAATTAAGGTGCCCACTGGTACGATTTGTCACGAGTTGGTTTCTGGTTCAGTCCAACTAGGTGATTCCAATCGATTGCAATGTCTTTGGTGTCAATAGCTTAATCTTTGGATTTTCTGGCGGAATATTTCTTGGATTCAGGTTCACTGGACTCTTCTAATCCGAGTCGCTGTAGATAGGGGATTAATATATACTGAGACCTATGAACAAAAACAACTCACTTTGAAAAGGTCAGATGTCAGATACTGTTCAGCGACGTCTGATACTTCTTTGTGGAGCCAGTAAAGTTCATTTGTGGGAGGAAAATATTTGAGAAGTGGGTGGTCCCGGACAATTCTAAGGAACTCGATGAGAGTCTTGGTTCCAGCCTCAGGAACTTTGGGTAGAATCTTTGGCAACAAGAGCAACGATAACTCCTCTTCACTAGGAGTTTCCAGTCCATTAAAACTGTGGAAGGCCAGTGGCGCAGGGTAGGGCGGACCAAATCTTTTGTCCATGAGAGACTCCCTGACTTTGCTGCTCAATGTTAAGAGGAGGGAGGAAAGAACGTCAGAAAAGGAAGAAGAAAAAACATGAAGCAGTAAAAATATGAATGACTGACTATGGGAGAACATACATCCAAAGCGTTCTCGCGAGCCTTGCACACTTTTCTCCAGTCAAGGGATACTCTGCACCAGAAGAACGAGCTGCAATGAATTTATGAAGCAGAGCATCGAAAGGAGTGGAGCGTAACGATGTGTACATGTGAAAGGATAATTCAGTGCGAGCCGGTCGAGAGTGGACTTCTCCTGCTTTCAACTCAGCGATGGTCAGCAGGACATCAATCTCTTGCGACCGCCCGCGGACGATCTTTCCGCTATCGACTTTTGGTAAAGACAAAAGAGTCATCGATTTTACTTCCGTCACCGGGGAGTGAGGCCGAAGGCGGTCAATCAAGTCATGCATCCACTTATTGACAGCAGGGAGGTGATGATGGAAGAGATTCCTTTCGCGATTCGGGTGAATCTAGATAAAAAAAAATGAGGGACTCTTCCAGAATTAGGGGTCTGATGCAAACTTGGTGTTCCATCCACAAGAAAAACTTGGCTACAGACCCCCAGTCTTCTAAACGAGTGCTATTGAGATTAGAGGGTGACATGGGCACCACAAACTGTGGTAAATCAATTTCATACAGATCCTCCAGGACTTCAGGTAGCGCGGCTTCACATGCATCTTTCAGAACTTTAGAATGACCTGAAGTGCAATAGATCAGAATTTAACAACATTTGACATCGGTGCAATACCTTCTGTCAACAAGATCTGCAAGAGGCGCCTTGTTATTTTAGAACGACTGAGGTTTGGGTCAATGAAAAATTCTGCTGAGCGTTCGCGGTCTAAAAGGAAATCTGAGAGAGAACTGTGTGCAATTTTGATCATTCCATCGATTCCTTTATCCTCTGGTGATTCAAAGGGCAGAAGTAAGAGAGAGCGCAAGCCACTTAAAAGCGTTCTGGTCGATCCGGGTGTGTAGGAAAGGAACTCGTCGACAATGCTCAGCTGTGAGGACAGGGACTTGCATAGGAGAAGCAAAGCAAGAATGTTGAGTATTTCTTCGACGTGGATAGTGGATGAGAAAAGGTGGCGATACATATCATCTAGTTCCTCAAAGGGGCGGGCGGATGATTGGGAAGCTTTTCCGAGCACAATATCCAATCTATTTTGAGGATTATGGCGCAGAGAACCCACAAATTTGGCGACAGTAGATGCATAAATGAATTGCCCGGAGGACTTTTCCACGAGCCACTCAATTTCTTGTTCGGAAGGCCATGTAGGTGGCAACCCGCCCTTTCCAGGGTGATTTCGTTTGATATCATCGAATTGTGCTTGAAGAAAGGTTCGTATGTCCGAATCAGGGTCTCCGGAGTGATCCAAAGCTAAGGCATAGGTAAGAGATTTCAGTGGTTCCTTTGCAAAGGCGGCTCTTATGGCTTTTTCAGGTCGGCTGACCACGAGAAAGGAGAGGCCGGGAGAGGAAAGTTCAACTGCGATGTTCGAAAGCATTTCGAGAATGTTCCGCTGGTCCTCCACGCTGCGACATTCATCGAGACCATCGAGAATGACAATTCTGTCGCGGTCTTCGTGCCTAGATGTGTTCATGAAATATTTGTTGAGGGGCTGGATGATTAAATTCTGTGCTTGATTGTTGATGGTCCGCGAAGGAAGAAGGGGATCATCTTCCAAAGTTTTTGCCACGCTCTCTTGAATTTCCGGGATGGAAAGTGAGAATTGATAGGCCAGCGAGGGCACAAGTTTCTCTCCAGTATCGCGGCCTGCGACAGTTCGCGAGAAGAAAAAGCTGGCGACTGATTTCCCTGCCCGGGTGCACATCTCCGCAATCGTGTGAGCGATGGTGGTTTTCCCTCCCCCAGCATAACCATACATCCACAAAATTTGGGTTCCATCAGTAGGGTCCTCGAGCCACTCCATAATCTCCGTCAGGACAAACTCTCTAGTATGGGGATGACATCGTGCAGAGCCGCGCTCTGAGTCATGAAATGCGCTGGGCACAACATTTCCATGGCTAACTAAAGATTGAAGGCTGAAACCTGAGGGTATAAGGGATTGGAAGATAAAATGGATGATAAAAGTGTTTAAGACCAACTATGAGTGATGAATTGACCTCCTTGGATATTTATGTTTCTGGCATTGGCGAACATATTTACAGTAACGCGCCACGTTGTCGCCACTTCCTTCTTCGAAGGGGTTCAAGTTTAAGTAGGAGCTTTGTTCCAACGTAGTTGTGACCCACGGCGTTTTCCTTTTCTGAAGATGAGTGTTCGATATCAATGTTCACACAAATATTTTTTGACCTCCGAACAAACTAAAATGTAATATTCAGTGCAAATTCAGTGTTCACTTGAAAGTTGGGAGCAGATTGAATCGGAATCAGGTGAAATGGCGGGCGGTTATTCGCCTGCAATTATGGGGACAACGAGCACTATAAAAAATCTTAGAGTTAAATAAGCGTTCTGTCCGAAGCCATAGCATGAGTCAAATATTTATCAATACTATACTACTTTGAATTGAAATCAACAACCAATGTCTTTCCTTCCCGTCCACCCAGCACAAGCAATTGCCTGAGCCAGCAAGCCCTTTCTTGCCAGTCAGAGTTGGGGAGCGCAATATCATATGGAACCCAGAGAACTCTCTCGCCTTTTTCGTTCTGGATCCAGTTATTTCCAAGGACAAAATGGGAAGGCGGTTCTAGCTCGGGATATCTGGGCTGTCGCCAGGCGAGCTTAAATCCTAAGTTCTGCTCGTCAAATTCAATCTCCCAAACCTGGCAGCCCTCGTCATCTTCATCCTGAACGAGAATCCGTGGGCTGCTAATATGTAGCGATAGCGGCCATCTCGGGGTGATAGGTGTATAATGAACCCTGCTATCCCACCGTAAATGGAGAGGACTCATCCCCCACACTTGGAAATTGGTCGTGTTATTGGAATAAATGGCGCGAAAAAGGAACACAGAATCAAGGATGTTTCTCCTAGGAAGGCCAAATAATTAATGGCACTGTAAAAATTTAACAACACGCCGACTGACTTGGACTCCGATATCCATCCCTTCTCGAAGCCCTGGAAATACTGAAGCATGCAACGGGGATATATTGCTAGAGTTGGCAGCAACATATCGGGTTGAGAGTAATGTCGATCGTTGACTGTATCCCAGATCAGTAATCCTAGACGGAGATGATGGCTTCCTTCAATGGTAACAATTTTCTTGTAGTGAATTGCAAGAAATTCATTCCATGGAGAAAAGGCCATATTTTCGATGTCTGTGTTACGCAAGGTTACACTCGCCGATATTGTCTTCGTTACGGCGCCGGTTGACAACTCGCAAATCTCGACGACGCCTTTTTTGTTTGCATAAGCACAAAGTTGGCCGTCTGGAGAGGTACAGACGGAAACGATGGCAGTAGGTGGTACAGAATCTTCGTAATTCGTGTCGAGGGAGGATAGGATGATGGTCCCATCTTCTGAGCCAAAGGCGATTTGCGAGCTATCCGGCGAGAAGGTTGCACTCGTAATAGGAAAAGGATGATAAATGTTGGTAGATGTCTGTTGCGTCAATGGAACATCCTTGTCTATAGAGACACGGTACAAGCAGAGCTCATTCTGACGTTTCAACAAGACGAAATGGCGTTCGTCGGGGGAGATTGAAGTCATCTGGAGCTGTACGTTACGATCGCTCTGCGTCGCAGGCTGCGGAGGGAATTTCATGTCGCTAACGGTTTTGAGCGTCTTAAGTGTCGTTACATCGAAGATACGGAACTGATTGCGATCCCTATCGATGACGTGGAGGCCGTTGTGGGTGCTATTTAAAACGGAAACCCCGTTTTTGGCCGGATTCTGGAGGCACATGCTATTTTTTCCAGAGAGACTGTGAGCGAAAGTGCCGCCGGATGGGGTCGAGTGAGTGATTACTGTGGTGTTTGTACTCCACTTGCAAAATATCCGCGTCGAGCTTCGAGGTACATGGAATCGATATTTGATACTACCATCGGTAACGTCCCAAACTATGACGTTGCCAGTTTCGTCGACCGAGGCAAAGCGATTGTCGTTCGGAGAGAAGGAAATATCCCAAATACGAGAGTCATGGCCAAGACAGTTGCGACTCAGCCCCCCAGTCTGCACGTCCCAGAGACGAATGCCGCGATCTTCATATGCCGCGAGTAGGAAAGTATTGTCTTGCGAGAACTCAACATACTTGCAGTTGGTCGGGTCAGGCATAGTAGCCAGACATTCGCCTGTCGTGGTGCCAAAGACTTGGAGGCCACCATTTCCTGCCGCTGCAACCTTTGTACCATCACCTGAAATTTTCAAGCAGGTGACCTTCTTCAACCTGGTGACAATGGTACGCGCTTTTGCCTTCCAAGCTGATTCAAGTCCCTTCCTTATGGTGATACTACCCCCGATTCGCGAATTGAGCTTGGTGTATATTTCGCTGCTCGTAGGCGATTGAGGCAGAGCAGAGTGGTAGAGATGCAGAGCTGACTCTTGAATGCAATCAAAAAACTGGAGGATGAATCTTTCGCTGTCGTGAATGGCGCTGATAAGGAATGTTTTTTCAACGCCAGTAGCCTGATAATGGTATATAAATAGGAAATTCAACAAGCATCGAAAGGAAGACTCACGCAAGATAACACCCAAGTCCTAGCATCCCTAAGAGAATATACCGAACCATGGAGATTTTCTGTGAGGCTGAGCACCTCAAACCAGAAGACAACTTTGTGTTCAAAAAAATCGTGCAAGTAAGAAAGAAGTTCCTTCTGATCCACACCAGATGCGGACCTGGACGAAACAGCCAAATGCTGTGCCCAAAACCGACATGCATACTCAAGGCTTTCTCCAATTCCCCGTCTTCGATGAGACAATGTAGAGTCCTTGTTCATGGAGAATTGAGGTAGGTCACATATGTTCTTTTTCAGCTTTGACTGCATAAGCTGCAAAGACTTGATGGCCATTTGGGTATGGGACTTCGCCGCATCGATAAAGAACCGAGTGTCTGTGCATCGAGTTGAATTGGTGAGATAATCGGGGAAAGATTTATGGTAAACGCGGACGGGCTCAGACGGCGATGTTGGTATTCGTAGAACTGCGTGGTATAGACGAAGAGATGTCGATATTTGACGAGGAAGTTTGTTAAGAAGGGAAGACATTCCATTCAGCGACAGGGGGTTGAATGCAGTGACAATGCATCCCCAGACCATGCGAAGATTGAGGAAATAGTTTCCATCGTCTTCAGCAAATGTAGAGCCCTTTTCGAGGATGGTAGAATACAGGATATCAAGCCCGGACCTTCCTTCGTGGGTGTTTTCATCTGGCCGACAGGTAATCAAATCAAGCCGTTCATCTGGTAAATGACCCGGTGAGGTGATGAATGTAACTGCTGTGACAATAAATATGAAGAGCCCTGTCGATTTCTTAACCAAGATACGCGCGTGCTCATCAGATGGCCAGGGAATCGGTAGATCCATATGACTTCGTTCCTTGACATACTCGGATAATCTTGTCCGCAAATAGAGCTCGATGTCGTGTTCTACTGCCGTCACTTCAACGTCGTGCAAAATGAAAATTCGGGTTAAAGGTTGAAGGGCTGGGATCCGAAAACCTGATCTAATGGGTGCTTCGGGTCGGCCAGTGATAAACCATTTGACTTGAGGGATGCGATTAATATAGCGAGCGAGAAGAGAAAGGATGGCCGAAGCTGGTTTATCGTCCTTGCACTCGTCTAGGGCGTCGATGACGATCAGCGTCGAAATGTTTTCTGCCTCGAGTGGTTCAATGATCAGCTCGACTAACTGGTTGGTCAAGGATTCGGATCCAATGTCTGGTCGTATTCGGAGGGTTTGAACGACATGAGCGCGAAATGCTGGGAACTGACAAGCGAGTTGGAAGGAAAGCGTCGGAAAAATGAATTGAAGCTCGCTACGATCTGCGAAATCACGCGAGCAGAAAAAGCTGGCCCCAAGTCTCTTGTCGCCGAACATCCTTTTAGAAAAGCTCTGCGCGATGGTACTCTTTCCGCTACCGGCGTGCCCATTCAACCAGTAAGCACGGAGAGCCTCATCATCGTCTGCCCAGTTTTCAATGAGTTCCAAAACCTCGACACGCGTGCCCTTCAGGCAACATCTATGATGCTCCGATAGATGACCAGCATTCCTCGCTCTTGGCAAGGACAGTAAATCTCTCATCTCGTCTGGATATCCTTTTCGTTAAAAAAAAAAAGAGGGGTAGGTACCACAATTACTAACCCAACGCCTAGGAAATTCGAATCAATTCATGGATCAGCTACCAAGAACATAAAACCTACAATCTGCTTGTTGCTCTGCTTGTACATGAACATTTGCAGCGATACCTGGAGTACAGATGAGAGGCAGGCCAGTGTTACAGAAAGGATTTGCATACCTGATATTCCAATATGGCGTCACGAATATCATCAATAAATCCAGATATTGTACTCGCTTCCTTTCCGGCCTCTGCGAATCTCCTCGGTCCACTTTCCTCTTTTATTTTAGCCAGTCGTTGAGAAATTTCCTGTAGTTGCCTGCCCGTCAAGAAGAATCAGGGAGGCTTCATTTCAAAGCGGAGGATCGAACCCACTTCGTCAAAGCATTCCGTCTTTGAACCTCGGGTGCATCTTGGCTATCATCATCGGCTTCGAACTTCTCCTGCAGCTGCTGGATTCGGCGAATGAGTCGTTTCATGTCGTCTTTGTTGGAGACCCATTGCTGTAGTGGGAACGTCGGCCAACGATGTCATGAATAAGAGTTGAAAAACCCGCCTCATAAGTATCAAGGAGAAAGCAAAGACCACTGGAAACGCTCTTCAACGGCGGAAGCACGTCGGATGACTCTTTCACCAGATGCAATCCATATTTTGCCACACTCCCCGTAGCTTTAGCCGCATTTACCAGCGCTTTGCGTCTTTTCTGGCCCGAAGTTGGGGACAGGAAAAGTTCGTCTTCATCAACAGCACCGTCGTCCATTCCAGGATCGTCTTTCCCATCAATCTCCGAAGCAGTCCTAGATGACGGAGCCTTGCTGGGTGATTGGGAAATGGGAAGGGTAGTGGTTGAACAAACACCGCTTTTGGCTGGAAATGGCTGAGGTTCTTCGACCTGAGATATTGAAGGTCGAGAGGACCCCCATGATGCTTCTTTTAGTCTCTGGAAGATTGTGCGCTTTTCAGGCTTCTGAGTAGCTTCCGTGTCTTCCACACGGACTTGTATTGTTGGGCTGTGTGGTCGGGCGGGAGATTGAGGCGAAGGGGTTACTGGGCTAGCAACGGAAGTTGAACTCATGCCATTGGCAGATGGTTTTATTTTCCGGCGCAAGCGTTGGAAAGGAGACATTTCGATCAACGGGCAAGATCGTAAAGTCGCGAGGGAATTCGGTACCACCTGCGCATTGCTGGCAGGTAAGTACTAAGCACTTGTCAAGAACAAATCAAAGGTACATACAAAATCATGTCCTATTCTCACGAGTTTGACAAGTAACGTTCCTGGAATTCATGCAGTGCCCTGGCCCACGGGGTCTTCATGGCATAACTTTCCGTCTTGAAGGAGAGCACCCCCTCCCAAATTTGTTCTCTGAGAACCTTACTCAAAATGACATTTATCTAAAGACAGTTTGCACAATGGGTTAGTGAAAAATTCTGGTACCAGGAATGTACTGACACCAGGTGCTCCAAATTCATGGGGAAAATATGATCGAGAGGATGTGAATAAACCTCGAAACTATCTTAAGCCCCTGTATATAGTTTGAAACGGTTGAGTCTGGACGTAATGTAGCCAGACGGAGGTTTACTGACCGGTAATTGTGTGTCCTTTCCGAACTCTGAATAAGTATGATGCCCTTCTTTCGAAGTCCAAGTCAAATGCTGGTCTCCACTCGCACAAAGGGCTGGAAGCTCTGACCGTTGACACAGAACTGGTTGGCATTTGTTGAAAGCCAAAGAGTTTGTGAATACTAGGGCGGCGGGAATATCCCGGGTTGTACAACTTGACCATTACCAACAGCGACGACGCATGTCCTTTCTCCTAGGACCCATTTCTGGAGCTCTGGTCGCTGGCGGGGTAAGTTGTGGAACTATATTAGCAGAAAAACCAATTTATATTGACCTCAACAATCTAGGTCTACTATGGTTTTTCGAACCTCATGCAGACGCGGTCCGCCCCTTCCATTCACCACCACCCAAAACGAATTCACTGACATTATTTTTGCTTTTAATAGGACTGAACAACATATTAGAGAGTTCGTAACCCAACCGAGATCACAAATCCTACCAATTAAACCTTCGTTCTGTCAGTTTGCACGCTTTGAGCGTGCGTTTGGTTGAGACACCAACCCTCATCGAAGCACCACCCTCAGCAGCTACAAGAATCAAACCACGCACATTTACATCGGAGGTCAAATCGCAGTGGAATCATGAAGTGGCTGCCGTGTTCCGAGGGTTCCACGACCTCGACAAGCGAGCGGTCGAGTGGGGACGAAGTTTGCTGTATGGCACCTCGGCGGAAGGGAAATCAAAACAGTAGCCTTCGTCTTCATAATCTCGAGGGCTTTCTTCGTGGATTTTGTTTTATTTTAGGAAAATGAATCTCGTAGAATTACCAAAACCCTTGTTCAACCTCGCACCCACAAGACAAATACATCTCCAGAAAAATATTTACAATATACAAAGAATTACCCAAGTGTCCGCATGAAATGCCAAGCATTGCACACTACTTCTCATTCAACGCCCATACCCCTGCTGGGAATACCCTCCAGGGGGATACGACGACGCCTGGGAAGGCGGCGGTGGTGGCGGACTCTGATAATTCGAGTACTGCGGCTGTGTACCAGGCAGTGGTGGGGGTGGTGGGAACCCTTTGGGTGGATAACCAGGATATTGTTGAGGGTGCTGCTGTAGGGGTGGAGGTGGAAAACCACCATTATACTGATGCTGTGGTTGTTGCGGCGGTTGCTGTTGCTGTTGCTGTTGGCCATAGTAGCCGCCATAGCCAGTATCACGCTGTGGCGGAGCCGATGGTGTAGGTTGACTTGGGGCAGGTGGTGGCGCAGAGGGGATGAACATCCCAAGACTGGCATAAGGATCAGATGTGGGGGCGGGAGCAGCGTATGATGACGAGTGAGCGTGAAGAGGAGGCGGAGGAGGCGGCAAAAATGAACTTTGTTGTTGTGGAGGAGGCGGAGGGGCGGGCGCCGGCGTGTATTGTGATGGTCCACCATAGGGTTGATAGGGATATTGCGAGGATTGTTGCTGCGGAGGAGGTGGAGGGGGCGGAGACGTTGGATACGATGCTTGTTGTTGCTGATATTGGTGATTGCCTCCATACGGCGATCCACCACCATACTGGTGATTGGAAGGAGGACTATTTTGCCACGATGGTTGTTGTTGTTGGACTGGTGGCGGAGGAGAACGTGGCGGTTCTTTGAGGCTCATAGAAGAGAAGGCATTATCAAGTGTGGGCCTCGACTGTGGCGGAGGTGGCAATGGTGGCTTTGCGGCCAGAGGTGGTGGGGGCGTACTAGTTGCAGACAACATCTTTTCTGTCTCCAACTTAGCCACCAAAGCCTCCCGTTCTGCAGTCCGCTCGGAGATAAAAGAACGAACATGTCCACGGAGTTTAGATACAAGCCCTGTCAGCTCGGTATAGAATTGAAGCCCTTTCCTATAAATCAAGTCAGAATTGTCGGCTTATATGGACGAGGGATGAACTTACGCCAACCCATCTCGGACCTCCATGTATACATCTCGCGCTCTTGAAAATCTCTTGACTGTGTCCTTTTTCTTCTTTTCTCTTTCTTCCCACTTACGTGCTCCAGCGCCTCGGCCAGCATGCTCTTTGAGTGACTTCCAGAGTACGGCGAGTTCCTGCAGTGCTTGCTCTTGGTGATGCACAGTCGAAGAGAGCCGTTGCTGATATGGCCGGAATTTTTCGAGTTCAGCAGCAAATAAAGTAGGCTCAACGCCGGTATTGCGACGATTTAACAGAAGAAGATGAGAAACGTCGTCGCTTTGAATCTAGAAACAGATGAGCATACTGCTAGAGTGAGTCGTTGATAAAAATACCTTTTCTTTGAGGTCCTTCAAAACTTCGTTCCGTTCTTTCGAAATCAGGTCCAGCCTCTTCAGCCTATCCTCGATCTCGTCGACGAATCCCCTGATCTTCGTTCGTTCCTGCGCGTCGTCAAGCTCGTTGTCAACATCCAACTCGAGCAAGTTATCCGGTTTCGACCCTCCACGCTCACTAAAGAGTTGCTCCACCTGCGGGCTCAACAATAATTGGATGTCGCTCCGTACAGAATCCCATAGGGTCGTAACTTGTTGATCCGATACTGCAGCAGACTCCAGTGTGCTGAAGTGCGACTTGAGGTCCTGCCGGAGCACCTTTGTCAACGTTGCACTGGGAGCCTGAGACCAGAGATGCTCGTATTTTACGCGCTTCATTTCACACTCCTTCGTCTCGGCTTCGAGGTCTCGTGAGATGCCCTCGAGATCGCGTTGGACGTTGCTCTTGAGTCTGTTAAGTTCCCCCATTAGCCCATTGACGGCCTCGCGGTCTTCAATGACCGAAATGTCTTCCTTCCATCGTCGAACTTCCAATGGAACTTCCTCTCCTCCGTTTACCTCGCCCTCCGCCATAGCTTTGTATCTAATCAACCCCTCCTTCACACCAAGCCCGTCCAACGCACTCCGTGCTTCGCCTTCTGCACCCTCGGCCTTTTCTACTTCGCCACGAACGAGTTTTGCTTTCTCCTCAGAATACACACTGGCGCTCTCGTGGACGCTGAGGGGTATGAGGCGGATAAAGAAATCCTGGCCAATTGTCTTCTGCACCTCCGGAGCACCATAGACATCGTGTATGTGGATCGGAGTAGCCACAACCGTTTTTTCGATGATGGGCAGACCTTCGAATGCTGGGAGGACGGCGTTATAAATAAGATCATTTTCGCGGGTCGCCTCATTCTTCTTGTCAGTGCAGATGACGAGTTGGGCTTTCGTCCGCTCTAGGATGGACGATCCAGCGTCAGCAGGAAGGGTTGGTGACATGTTGGAGACGAATCCGGATGAGAAGCTCGATGCTAAGCGGTTGGCTTCTTTGGCGAGGATCTCTGCTTGAATGAAGCGAGCGAGAGCCTCACCATGCTTACTGGCAGCATTGTCGGCTACACCACGGTAATATTGCGTGAGCGATGTGAAATATTTAGCTTTGATCTATTTAACGGGTTAAAGGTTGGATTTCAACGACTTTCAAAAAGACAGACATACCTGGATAATCGTGACCCAATTCCTGTCAAATATGCCTTTGCCCATAAATTCCTTAACGTCCTCCGTCAACGATGTATACATAGCGGCCGCCTGAGAGCCAATCTTTGCGACAAGGGTATTGCCCTTCTTCTCATCAGTGCATTTTTCAAAGAAAACCTCGGTTGCCTGGGCAAGGATGGTGGTAATGAGAAATTTGACCACCTCTCTACTGAGATCCGTGGAAGGGGCGTGAAGGAAGTTCTCGTTGATGTAGGTAAGCATCCCCGCGCAAGTTCTGAAGTAATAGAATGCGCGCTTCAGGCCCTCTGGATCCGATCGGCTCTGGGATGCGGCGATGGCTGAGTGTGTCCCCGCGATCTGGAACAGAACAGATGCTTTCTCGTATGCAATGGATGTCTGGGTGATCAGTTTATTCGTGAACGCGTCGCGCCAAGGAAAGTTGACTTTGATCTCCGAGAACCGTAGCTCTAATAGCTCGAGCTGGCCAAAATATTTGTAGAGTAGATCCCGAGCTATACGACGGATTGAGGCTCTTGGGACGATGCGTAACTATGTTCCCAGGAACGCACCTGTGATATCACTTCCCGCCCCTCGCACGGCGTCCTGCCGACATCGCTGCAGAGATGCACATTCGTTTGCGTAATTATCTGGATTTTCACCGTACGACTGAGAGATCAGTGTGCGTATTGGTGTCGTCCAATCCACCTCCTCCGTGACTTTCTTTGGTATCGATATCATTGGTGATTGGTGTGCCATAGCTGTCTCCTATGTTGTCCGTGGTCTGTTGTGGTGGTGTAGGGGAAACCTTCTGGAGATCTCGCTGCGCAAACCACGATGGTGATGATGACTGAACACCGCCACAGCAAACATAATATGATCGCGTTTAGGAGACAGGCACTCTTTCGGATGTTTGGTAACAACGATAAAAACAAATACGGTGCTCACGGTTGCTCCCGTTCTGCTGGGGTTAAGACTTAAATCTCGCTCCCAAATACCTATCAAAATGTCCACTGCCCAAAAGTCCGTTCCCAGCGAGGATATCATTGGTCAAAAGGCGAGCTTATAATAAGGTTTATTTATATGCCCTTGTGCTAACTTCATGACCAGTACGATCGGTGTTGTAGGTTTTGTGTGTTGTATTCTCCGTGACCTTTAATTGAAGAGCGCGAAAACTTCTATAGTGGCGGACCTACTAGTGAAAACGTAAGTTCAACCTTCAATTTACTTTCATCGTAACCCTTTCCAATTGCACCTCTTTACAGCGGAATCGGTTTTGGCGCAGGCGTCGTCGCATCAGTCATTCTTTTCCGTCGTTCGTGTTTCTCGACCCAAGTTTCGGTGTCATGCTGAACTTTATATTCCAGGACGGACCTGGCCCATTGCTCTATCTACAGGATTTGGTGCAGGGGCAGCATGGGCCGACTGTGACCGATCCTTCAACCCCGCCAGAATCCCCGGCACACGCATCGTCTCGCAGTCAGAATTAGCCTCAAGTAAATAGGCGGGTTCCTCGTAGCAGCCTTAGAGGAGGATGTGTGTTGCTGGGGACGGATTAGAGTGGTTTTTGGCACCATATACTTAGTTTGTTGAATTCGCCAGCAACTTAGACTTTTTTCTTCTCGCGAGACAGCTAACTAGGATCGATTTGAGATTATTGTTCGTGTGTCTTCTCCTTCTCCGAATCCAAGAGCCTCACGCTCCGGTTCTCCGTGGTCAAAGCTGTCGGCAGCTGACGTCGTTCCTCTCCGAGATAATGTCGCTTGTATAAAACCACTTCACGAAAAGGTACTTGAAATTGAAACTCTGCAGAATCACAAAATACACAAGTACTTACATGAGCAAGCGACCATGATGGGCAGAGTTATGATGATTGTCTTTATTCGACGGGCTTCAAGGGAAAGCTTTGGCTTCGTAACCATATTGTTGTGTTAACCAAGGTTGTTGATGAGGAAGGAAGAAATCTTGCCGCGTCGCGTCAGTTATTCAAGTCACGGTTGTTGTTCAGAAAATATCCTGCTCCAAATATTAAAATAAAAGTGATCCTAATTTACATACTAGATACGACAGAGGAATCATGACAGCAACACAGTGGTGCCCTTACGCAGGAAAAAAAGGACCGCAGCAAGACACAAGAATATGCGAAAGATATGTACAGCGATAGCAGAGGAGAATGTTTTATCCATCATGACGCCCCTGCCTCGTACAGCAGAACGACCATTTCAGTCGGCAATTTCTCAATATCCGATGGGTTCGCCCTGCTCGAGACAACCGTTTCATCAGAATCCGTCTCTCTAACCACCAAAGCCTTTCCTTTTTGTTTGCCACCAAGTACCAGTACCTCCTCCCCGACGTAACTCGGTTTGACAGGTTCGATATACCGCGTAATGATGCTCCTCTGCTCGCCGTCCTTGTCGAAACGCACTCGTGCAGTCTGCTCGTACACGCCTGGAATTTCTTGTGCGCCGGTAATGCGCCCAATCCTATCTTCGTATTCTCCATCCAGGTACTGAGTCGGTTTCGTTCCAGTGATCTTGATCTTGATACGATCAAGGTAGTTCGCAAACGCAGTATCAAAGATCCAGTTGTGTTCAAGCACTATAAAACATTCGTGTCAGCGTGGCTTACAGCAACTTTTAGGAGAAGTCACTCACCCTCCGTTCTTGTGTCTGGACGAGGTGTATATGCTGATGAAACCCCTGGCGTGGCAGCGGCCGAAACCCCAGGTGTGATGGCGCCCCAAACCCCAGCAGGCGTAAAGCTGTGAGCACCTGGTCCCGGTGTCTGTGCATACGCGGGGGTATGTCCCATGCTAAACCCAGGAGTTGCTGCAGTTGCCGCAGGAGTAGGTGCACTCTATTAAAACAAAAACAAAAAAGGTCCGAGGTCAGCACTCCAAGAACAAACTAAATCCATTGAAAAAGACTAAAACTTACCCAACTTCCTCCAGTATCCCAACTTGGAGCTGGAGCGGTACCCGAACCCCACCCACCATCCGCACTGGCAGCATTTCCCCAAGAACTCGTATTTGAAGTCGGCTGCCTCGGACTACTATTCCAATCACCTGAAGCATTACCAGCAGGCGCCCTCCCTGGGGTCTGCCACCCGCCCGCATTCCTTCCAGGAGTTGCACCACCCCATGCAGATGCCCCACCCGAACCGATCGAGCTCGCATTCGTACCTGTCGCATATGGGTTTGGTGTCCGCGAGCCAACATTCCACGCTGGTGTACGCCCACCATCCGCATATGGATTTGGTGTCCGAGACGACGCATTCCACGCTGGTGTGCGGCTATCCGCGTAAGGATTGGGTGTACGTGATGAAGCATTCCAAGCTGGTGTTCGTGATTCGGTATATGGGTTCGGTGTCCGGCCTGTGAAAGGTGTACGGCCACCAGTTGGAGGCGCACCCCACCCTGATCCACCGGAGGCGTAAGGGTTAGTATTTCCTCTTGATGCGCCAGCATTTGATTTGCTGTCCAAAGGGAAAAGTTTGCCATCGGGTCTGGAAATCAAATTTAGCGAAGGAAAAACTAATGATAGTAGATAACCCACTCTCGTCTGTGCAATTTCTCCTTGTCGATCATAATGACTTTATTTCCTGTTCGGAGTTCCACCCGTGCGATCGGTCCATTCGTATCCTTGATGGTACCCACATAACCCTTGTGTGGTCCCTTGATGACGGTGACCGTCAATCCAATATGACGATCTCTAGGGCCGCGACCCATCGCCCCAGACCCGACCATACCGCCACTGGGTGCCACTAGCGCAGGATTCATCTTGGACAGATCAGCACCGGTGGCCTTGTGGACATTGCTTTTGGGGGCCAGAGATGCCAATGAACGTGTGCGGGTGACGAAAACACCACTGTTTTCGACAATATCACGATTATGCAGAAAAGCATAGAATGATTGATGAGTGTGGAGAACACGTCCTTTTCGGCTCTAGACTTCCTTGTAAACAAATGAAATTGACGTAAAGGCAGAAATATGTGCTTACTTCGCCGTCCACTTCCTTAACATTGTCATTTACCCGCAACTCATGACCTTCCGAATCCGTGGCAATCGCCTTGCTGGAATCCCTGCGCATGGAGATTTGATGAGGTTGGACAAGGCGAACTTGGCCATTTTGATCTAGTACTCGGAAAGCATCTCGCTCTGTCTTGAAAATGACGCCGACTGTTTGTGCGCTGAAAGTCAAAGTTCAGATACCTATACAATCGAACAAGAAAGCAAGACATACTCTAGTTGGACAAGATCATAAAGCTCGTAGTTACCAACCACATTTGTGCCTGAGCCTACTTCTGCAGCCTCTCGGAGATCCTTCGAGAAGACTGAAATCTAGGTGATTTGCAGCAGATGAACATCGATGCATCGAACTGAAAAAAAAATGGCGCACCTCCTGCATCGACATGTCTGATACGAAAGTCACAACATTATCGGAAACCGAGACGACCAAACCTGTTTCATCCGCATTTTGACCAGCCATGACTTTGACGTGGTCTCCAGGCTTGAAGCGTTTACGGACACCTCGAGCAGGGATCTCCATCTTTTGTCCTTCCATATCCAGCCCTTTCGCAGTAATAGTCACAATATCTCCAACAATCTCGTCCACGACACCATGCACACCGGATTGTTCGCCTTCGAAAACTTCGATGTGATCTCCAGGCTGAAGCACGGCAATGGCTGCCTTTCGAGAAGCCTCCGCGATGACAGACAGATTGACGATGTTGTCATCACCTCCATCTTGTCGTCGCGTAAACTGTGTGATTTCGTCGAGCGTGGGGTTGACATCGTCTAAGATTAAGGCGCTAATTTTGAAGTCCTTCTCCAGGAATCCGTCGTGATAGGTCTCATTCTGGAATAGGTATGACTGCGCCCGTTTAGCAGCACTTTTGCGTCCATAGACCTTATGGATTTCCTCTGCATTAAAGAGCCTCTGCGGAGGTCGCATGGAACCTGGGCCGGTGGCAGTTTTTTTACGTTTTTTTGTCTGAGGATCGATGGGACCATCATCGCGGGGTGTCATGTCGATACGAGGGACAAGCCTGAGGCCCACGTCCTCTCCATTTTCCGTCATATCCATAACTTGCGCGAGATCACCTGCATATTTCCCTCGTCGTAAACGAACCCAAGTTCCTGGAATAAGCGTTCGCTCCTGCTTCTTAATCTGTAGCAGGCTCGCCATTTCTTCGATAGGTACGAGTTGTATACCGCGACTAGGGTAAACACCGACAAGGCCCATGCATGCTTGTTGAACCTGTTTCGCACTGCGAGCCTCAACATAAATCATTCCAGATAATGAGTCACGTTGGAACGCTGCAAGGATGTTGAGAGGTCGAGCGGAGTATTCGACATCAATCGCTTTTCGCATGAGGCTGAAGACGATGTCGCGTTCGCGGCCAGGCTATCGAGAATTTTTGAGATTAAAAAAAAACCTTCATGAAGCATTGGAAATGTCGTACCTTCACACGAACTTGCCATAGACTGGCATCATGAACCGACGGCATTAGAAGACGCTGTGGAATTTCGTTCATATCTCCGGTGTATGGGGCTGCCCGGTCTCTATGCCTTCGGGCGACGGCTTTAGCGATTTCCTCAGGACTCCTCAAGTCCTCTTCCTCAAAATGGCGCGAGCTATCCAGAAGAGCGTGGTTTCGACGTGATACATCCTCATCCACGTCATCCGCATTTGTGATGAAGGCATCTGCGGTTGAAGGTCAGCAAAAGAACAAGGAAATAAGAAACTGAAGACAAACCGGCTCCGTATTCCTCTTCCTCCTCTTCCTCCTCTTCCTCTTCACTAACCTCGGCTTCGATATCGAGGAAACGAGTAAGAGCATTGCGTTTATGACGATGCTATGTGGAATGAAATATAAGTACAATAACATGGAAAGTTTGAAGTAACGTACTTTTGCGCGTTTTTTTCCTTTCCGCCCGTTGGCTTCCCCCTCTTCGTCTTCATCCTCATCTTCCTCTTCCTCATCTTCTTCCTCCTCCTCCTCTTCGTCTTCTCGCCGTGACGGCTTGCTTTTCTTTGGTGGTTCGTCGCCCATTTCTTCGTCTTCCTGGTCAACTTCTTCTGCATCTGGGGCTACAGGCCCCCCCGCCTGATAGTTGTGGTGGTCCTCCTCGTCCGACATGCTGATGGTTTGAGTTTAAGTGGGTCAAGACGTAGTCAGTTGAGGTGTTATTTGGTTCGCAAACACCAGCGGGTTCGCCGGGCCGCATCTCTCCCACCACTTAGTCAACCAACGCCGCTGAGGAAGTCAGTTTGTTCTCTTGGTGAGCAAAATGCACCGAACTCAGGTAAATTATCCTCATGTCTATCAGGTTCCGATATGCTTTTCTCGGAACTCCCTCTGGAAATTCTTCCAGAAATCCTTGAATATGTTGTAAAACCCCAACACCTCGCAGCAACCTGCTTGGTTAACAAAGCTTTCCACCCGTTCGCAACCCGACGACTATACGAGGGGATATTTATATACTCTTGGCACAAGGAAGGAAAGGCAAAGGTGCGCTTCAATTCATTTACTTGATGAGCATCATTGAACCCACTGATTCGATAGTGCTATTCAGGTCATCAAGTTGTTTGATACGCTCTCACGAAACCCACATCTCGCGAGTCTCTTGCATAGACTAGGTGGGTCGGCCCAAACTGCTGTGGTTTATTCCCGACTTATGCGTTCCCAGAGGTTCGAGACTTCCCGAAGGCCATCACGATCCTGGACAACGATATCCTCGACCATGTCCTGCGAGGATTAAAGAATTGCAGAAACTTGAGGTCTTGTACCTGGACCCGAGACGGCTCGCTCACCTCGGAAATCCTGGAGGCGTTACACAGCTGTCCAAACCTCCAAGAATTGGAATTGAACGGCCACGACCAAGGTCACTACGATCCTCGACTGCTATTGGGTTTCACCCACCTTCGTCGACTATCGATTATAATGCCCAGTCTAGGCGTTATGACACAGTTCAATCCATGGCTCGCCCTGACTGGGGATTCCTTGAGAAACCTCACCTTAATATGCAAGGTAAGCCTGTGTAACACCCACCTTTCCAGATGCCGATATTTCTTCCGGCGACAGACCACTGCAATTGTTACAGATGCCGTCTTAGAATGCGCGGCCCCGTATCTAGCCAATCTTGACCAGTTCCACCTTGCTGGGTGTCCGAAGGTCACCCACAGGGGTGTTTGCGCTGTTATTTTGTCCAATCAGAATGGGCTCGTTAGCCTCGGATTGGAAGGAGTCTCCACGAGATTTGTAATTTCTTCTGTCCGTTAAGTAGCACAATAACTAATATATACTGCAGGACATGACAGAATTCGCTAGGAAATGCAACGCGTCAGGGGTATTGAGACGTCTTCGCTCTATTACACTCACAATTCACCAACAACTCCCGGTGAAAGAGTGGATGGCTAGTGTAATTGATCTGCTTAGCACTTCGCCGCTCGAATTATTTCAGATATACTCGACAGGAGCATTCTTCGAATCGCCTATAACGGACAACTTTTGGAGCCAGCTCGTCGTAACGCACAGGAAGCGATTGACCCGATTCTCAGTCCACAGAATGTTGATCAGCTTAGAAGCGATTAAAGCCATATGCATGCAATGCACGAATCTTGAACAACTATTCATCGTTGTTGAATCTAGTTCATTGGTAAGCTCTCTGTACGCTACGAAGCGCTCGGTATTGATCTTCTGTTCAGCAACAATTGGCAAAATGTCTCTCTTTTGCTAGGAAACTACGCACCATACACATAAACTACCCCATGGAAGCCCTCATCGAGTCTTTCCCCGTTTTACCAGCGACAGAGGCATTGTCAATTATTAAACAATGCAGTTCGACGGTTACGCAGTTTGGATGTAACGCCAGGGTATGGCAGGTCAGCTATTCCATCAAGTCATTTTTGATCGGGTTTTTTACCTCACTGAATTGTCTTAGGTCGAACGAACTGTATTCAAGGGAGAAGATGGCACTTTGCACACGCGGTCGAATCTCGCGCCACACGGAATGCCGGAAGTCCCTGAGCAGTTTCTTGTGGTTCGAATATGATCAGAGTTCATGTGTTGGCGAAGCCGTTGCGACATTACCCCTTCCGCTAATAATTAGGCATCCATACACCACCAACATACCACGAAGGGTTGCTTGGCCGAGAAAAATGACCCTTCCGCTGCCTGATACCTGCCTTGTTAATAAGCCACCAGACGTCCAAGCTCCGCCAGACATGATGATTTTCCTCCAATTCTTTTCTCGGACGATGAACATTTACATGCTAAACATAAAAAATGTTGCGGCGACGTGTAAGAATTTCTCAGTCAACACAGGACATGAATTGAACGTGAATCGCGGCATATACTCTATATATATATTCACTGGCAAGTGGTATGTGTACTACATCCAAGACCCATGTAGATACTGTGAACTCAACGTTAAGCGCCCATAATAAGGGACAGATTCGTGTGGAATACGAATCCGTTATCTACGCCAGCGCTAGGGGCCAATGATGGCACTGGATTCTTAGGCTGATTCATGTGAAATTGTTGCTGTTCCGAAAATCGTCGTTGTTGATACATCACAGTCTTTCAAAAAGCGCCATAATGGAAGCACGGATGTTTGAAGAAGGGTCGACGACACGAGCAGCTCTGCTAAAATAAACCTCATGATAGACAATCGATCAAATACATCTACATTCATTGGGGTGCAAAAGAAATACTCATAGGCTACAGTGTTGTCAACCTTGAGGAGTTGACAGTTAAAAAATGCACAAACTCAAAGGGAGACACACGGCATATAATCAATTGTCGAGACATAGGTTTATTCCCCATTGCCCTAGAATCAGAAGGGTGTATCTGGTGGGAAACACATGGGACCACGAATTTCTGCTCGTTTCTCGGACCCACAAAGCAACTCGACAAGTGTGAGGGCAAACGGAAATGCGGTCCCTGGTCCTCGGCTGAAACGTCGTGAAGGCGAATATCGCGGTGAATCATTAGTTAGGTTCATATGAACCTATGTTCGAATTCATATAGTCCCACCTACCTTGTTACGAGGTTGCTAGAAATAACGACAGGCTCTTCGACATAGTCAAAATCTACGCATAAGAATTACAAACAATGCTCTGTCTTATAGCAATTGTGCTCACCCGTCTGGAGCTCAGCCTTGACGCTAGGATGCGAAGTAATATTTTGACGCGGCAGCTTGGCCGTCTTCGCCGCTAGACTACCTAACAACATAATATTTATTCAAGGGCATATTATAAACATAAGACTGACATACCAGCACAAATCATCCCTACCAATTTATCACTCTCCATATACCTCTTTATCAGCTCCTGCACAGAAGGGTGCTTGGACATCGTTTCGGCACCTTTCGCACCTCCTGGGATAACGAGGAGGTCATATGAATCCTAAAACAGCCAGGGCAATAGAATAGCAGATATGATTAACCATACACTCATCCCGCGAGAGAGGGTCACGAATAAAACACCCACCGGTCCACAATGCGCCAGATCAAAATACGTATCCGGCATGATATTTATCCCTCTAGACCCTCTGGCAACGGGTGGACTGACGCTGTGTATCTCACCCTTCGCGCTTGGCGGCGTGAGGTCTGGAACGAATGCGGAGACGGTCCTGACACCTCCACGCACGAGAGTGTCGTAGGTGATGGTACTGTCAAGTTTATCCAAGATAAGCCGCATGCTTCAGATATTAATGTGATTTGTTCGAGTACTTACAACTCCATTTCCTCAGTCCCGTCAGCGATGAGAATAATAGCCGAAGGCATTTCGATTTTGATTTATTTAAGTCAAGTTTGTGGTGGAGGTCAGAAAGAGATCTAGAGAGATTGAGTATTGGCTACGCCGAAATTGGTAGACGATCAGGTGAGCTACCACGTGCATCAGACGCGGTCCACTGGCGTCCAGACTCCAGAGAGGGCTCCACTTTCATAATCCGCGATAAAGAAATCAGTCCAATATAAAGAAGCTTAGCTCACCAGCCTATGGCTTCTTGTAGGGTTTCTATTTTAATCACCGGGGAGAACAACCTTGAGGTCGTTGTTCGCGGGTTGGACTCGGCTCGGACGCTTTCTCTTGGTAGATTGGGTATGTACTCCGGCCCGATGCACAAGGTCTGGCGCCTATTTCATTTTCGCTGGGTCCCAATGACAACTAATAATTCTCAATCACTCTGGCAATAACTCGACTTTCAAACCTAGGCCGAGGTAAATAGTTATTGGTTTCACTCTGAATTCTGGTTTTGAATACCCCAGCAAACCATTGGACATAAATTTGGAACCGTCACCTCCCGAACTTCGAAAACGAGCGTCTCAGAACAGATTTTATACCCCGTAGACCACCATTTTACGTGACGGTAGTGGTATTTCAAGAAGCAGATCTAAACCAGGTCGTTTCTGCCTTCCATTAACTGCCTGTGCGAACCCTTCAATGCATAGTGCGGTTTACAGAAGTAGCTGCAACGCTTGCCTCACTGACTGGAACTTCTCGCAGCCGTCCTATCCAGACATGGTTTCTCATACACTTTCCTCACCGCCAGTAATTATACAAATAGCGCAGTCTTATTGGATATGGAGCTGCTTCCGCGTAACTTGAACTACAACGACACAATTACTATTTCATGATTACTTTGGCTATAAAACGGAGAAGGAAAATTCTCAAGGACTTGGAGTTGGTTCATGGGAATTCAAATTTAAGTCATCGCCGTTTGTCGGTTTTATCTAGATATTTCGAGCAACCGAATTTCCAGCGGAAATTCGGAGCTTGGGACTTATTTCCATACTCTCACAAACGTGGCGCACTTCATTTTACCTACGCCATTAGGTATTTCCTAGACATGCTCGTTGAACGGGAC
>Ga0307509_10001200_pt1 | contig 44111 bp, 40 predicted proteins | sample 10_EM_MG_FD_202245 | JGI IMG/M metagenome (GOLD analysis project Ga0307509, IMG submission 202245) | Populus trichocarpa ectomycorrhiza microbial communities from riparian zone in the Pacific Northwest, United States - 10_EM | ecosystem: Host-associated > Plants > Roots > Unclassified | place...
GCTGTGACCACAAATACATCTGGTGGTAGGAATCAGCACTAAGAGATCGACCAGATTACCAGATTGTCAGTTTTGGATAAGATGAGATAGCACAAATCTGATAAACTGCTCAGTACATATTAGACATAGTAAGGTTGGGAGCAACCCGATTCTAAGAGTGGTGGCACTTCGCAAATTTCCAGAAAATGCTACTTCAGATAGCCCCAGGAGCTCAGAATGCCTAGAGGGTCCAAGTGGGGATGTCGGTTGAAGAGGGGGCTCGTGGGTGGGGGGAGACCAGCCGGTTTCCCACAGCTTATGTTCCAGGCCCTTAGCTTAGTTTATATTCAGCTCCGCCAAGTCAGTAAATACGATGACCTCTTAAAGCGCCGGCCCAAGGCTAGCCCCGCCAGCTAGAATTCCTCTAAATTTGAGTAAATTTCCTGACAATCACAGGTTCAAGGGATAAAGGATCCAAGTATTTCCCCTCCTTGACTCAATCGAGTAGTCACAGGAATTACCTCTGTTTTAGCTCTGCCACCCAGGATTATCCGATCGCTGTGCTACGAGTCAATCGGTTTAAAACTAGATTCATATCCCATTCATAACATGCATGAGAGCTTAAATCGCTCTCGAGTGAGAAATCATGACTAGACACAACTCAGGAAATGGTATACTGTACTGCTCAAGAAACCCGAATTCGTCGTAAATCAATCCTCCAGAACAGCAGACACCATCAAAAGAAAGTCTGAAAAAAGAATGAAAACTTCCCCCCATATGGCAGGCAATTCCTCATCTCTACCCACCAGATCTCAATCAATCCTTAGATATAGAAGGCCATATTTAACCACAAGGCCCATTGCACTGCTCACCGCTAGTTCTAACCCCACAATTATAGCAGCTCCCACCTCTAGCGCACTCATACACGTGCTTCTCACAGAATCTGTCCCCAGCCCTGCAAGAAATCACTGCCGAGCAGTATCCACAATAAGTGCCGGGGCGGGCCGTCGAACTGCATTTGCAGCCGTCGACAACACAATCGCGCTTTTCGAGATCGCTGGTGTCGAACTGGGCAAAGGGATTCGCGAGTGTCGCTGCATGAGTGAGAGTTAGGAACAGGGCGGGAACGAGAGGGGGCCCCAGAAGCACTGGGGGGGGTTGGTTGGTAGCTGTTTGATGAGGGAGGGGGAGGTGAGCGAAGGGGACAATGTTACTAGTGATTTGATTATGGGAGCGCGTGCTGGTAGAAATTGTGTTAATTCCTGTTTCTGAGCTATAGGGGGTGAGGGAAGTACCTGCCTTAAGTTTTAGTCTGCTAGAAAGGTCTAGGTTAGATTAGAGCACCGAGGGGACGATAGTAAAGGGAGGCCGTGAGAGGATCAGCCAGTATTTATGCTTTTTGCCTTCATACAAAAGAATAGGATTATATCCATGGCTCCCGTGTCAAGGGCCAGAAAAACTAGTGGGTGGGCTCACTCTGTAGGCCCAACGAACTCTCAAAAACCACATTTAGTACCTCGAATAGCCCAGAAACCCTAATTCGACAATCAGACGACCAACGCACTCCGACGATCCTCCAATAGTCATGACCACTTTGAAGTTTCCAGTGAATGGGTATAGAGGTGCATCTCGTATTCATTCCTCCAAGCGGAATAACGATTTCATTTAACTTATCCGGACGACCATCTCCCGAGCAACCCATCCTCAGCCCACATGCTACCGTCCCTTCCACTGCGAACTCTCTCGTATTTCTATATCCATGAAGTGGGCTCTTTTTCCGGAAATATATAGTTGTTGGATAGTAGTCGCCAACATTGAACCCGTGAAATCAAGAGAGCTTTAGCGAAGCTATTCCGAATGATTAGCTATGAGTTGACATGTTAAGAAAGAAAAGGCCTAGGGAATACAAGCCTAGGCTAGGGGAGCAAGAAGGTCTTATCCGGTCTTTTTTCGTTAACCCCCCCCCCCCACTCCAAAGCAGAAAGTGTACGGGAGATCTCGACTACCAGGCACAGATTGGCGGAGGGAACTCGAAGATGGAAGTTGTATGTTTATTAGGCACCCTGCAGGGGCAGGAGTATGTGCTATTCTGAGGGGTATGTGAAGGGCTGCCATATATTGATCCAGACAAGCTACAGCCTATCAACTAGAGTTTGCCTTTTAATGAATAGGGCATATCATTCCCCAAAACTTACCAGAAGGGTTTGCGAGCCAAATATGATAGGGGGTACAGAATACGAGTTTGAGACGCGAGGTACGGTAGGTCGGCCAAACCGGTGATAGATGTGTCTCACAGAATTATTACACAGACATCTGTTATAATCTGTTAGCTAAAAATCGAACACAGGAGAGCTCTCTAATATGCCGTGAATAAGCAAGCACTTGCGGAGACCCAGCCCCTAATCTCCGTGTGTGGGTAATCCCACAGATGGCATGAATTCACTCACGAGCCGGTCCACCCCAGGAATTTTCTATATGCTTCTGCAGATGCTTGCTCCCTACCTCGGAATTTTCGGTAAGTCATAGAGCAGAGCAAAGCGAGGAATCTCTGAGGCCAAGTGAACAAAGCTATCTACCCAGAGCAGCAGTGCAGGGCTGAGTGCAATCCTCAAACCAGGAGCAGTGTAGTGGTGCCTGCGGAAGAATTTTGACTTGGGAATCTAGCAGATGTGAAACAGCCGTGGTACCTTTCTAGTCCTATTATACTCTTGCCAGTATATGATAACAATAAGGAGACAAGCTTAGACTAGCCGATGTCCTCGCTTAGGGTATTCAAGACTGATACTCGAGTACTCCCGCATCCACCAAATCCTGGGTAACCGAGTATTTTTGCTATGTGTATAGTAATCAGAACTATCGAGTTTAATATAATCCGAAACCCTAACAACCCAGAAAGGTAATGATGAATAAACTCCCCCAAGACAAGTTTGCCGTGTTGACTTTGCCATGAGACCCGAAACCTGGGGGGCACAGCATGCCTGTACAGTACTCGAGTACGTGGGAGAAAGGGACCGGTTTCAGCTTCTTTCTCCGAGGATTGACAATTGAACAAGCCCGAAATGAAGGAGTAACAGCACGTTGTCAACAGATGGATTTCTACTGATTCTTTCAGTCGAGTACCACCTGAACTTTGCCCTGCGAGAGCATCAACCCGTATAGTCCCATCCCTGCTACTGTCTCAGGCAATTTCGTGAATTCCAGAATAATGCCCAAAAGAGCTCTATTAACCACCTACCATATTATGCAAGCCCTCGTTTATCACAAAAACCCGGAACAATGGGCTTTGCTTTTCTCTCACCTTCAGCTACCACCGTATTGGGCAAGCCTACGCCCAGCCCTCTCTGGGTGACTAAGGTTAGCTTCATCGTGGTGAGTGTTCTAGCATTTTGAGTGATGTGGAGGCGTGATCTAGGGGTAAGGCAATTGGTGTTTGGCACAGGACGAGGCCCTCCAGGATAGACATGCCAGGGGCCCCTTGATCGTGAACCATTCCTCGTACAAAAAAGTACTAGAGTACAAAAGAGAGAGCAGCCTGAGGCTCACGACCACAAGTAGTTGGGTTGAAGGATGCCTGGAAAATAAAATTCAGGAAAACCTGTCATGAAGTGAGCTTAGAGAAATCGCTGGAATATAGAGTGAGATTCTTGTCCCCCGAACAACCTTAACATACCATCCCACAACTAGCCTCTAAGACAAACTCATAATTTCTGATGATTATTCGTCTAAAGCGTTGAGACCAACCTCCAACTCTCTAAGATGATACTCTTAACAATTTCTGGAGAGATACTACAGCGACTAGACAAAAGCCCTGGCCAGACAGGGTCGCTCTTGAATGAACACTCCTCACACAGGGAATGGTAGGCGAGATCCCCCCTCGTTGCAGCAAGCATCCTTACCTCCGGAAAAGTGAAACTTCCTTCGATAAAGACTTTCACATAGTGGCTGTACCTTTCTAGAATCCGGTTGTCACTTACTGCACTGGCCAAAACCAAGCAGAGCTCGGGAGAATTGGGCACTATGATCACTACAGCGTATGCAAATAGGGTTATTTTGGCTGCAACAAAATAACCTAACTTGGATACCACCCAGCAACAGCCCCAATATTCCAGAATCTGTAATAACCACATCCCACCTTTCCAACCACCAACGAGCGATTATCTATATAAAATCCACCTTACTGCTCCCCCCACTAACCAAATATAGCCAACACTGTGCATCAATTTCCCCATACCCTACACGAAAAACCTCCCGACACCCCAAGCCAATATAATACTTAAACACAGAGCCAAAACCCGAGCCCATAGACATTACCCCTCTAACGACGCCTCACACCTCCACTGACTCACCCTGACACCCCATATCTCAACCAAAGCCCAAATGAGTCCTCCTTCCGCCTCCCAACATGAGCAGAGCTCATCCGACACTACTCGAGTACACACCTTCATCCTTCCGGGTCTCACACCTCGATCCTCCACACACGATGCTCTGTGCAACCGATCAATCAGCCAACCAACCGTCGCCGGATGCCGGCACGAGGCCTGCATAGCACCGCCAAGCAAAACCGCGGGACGGGGCGGGACGGGAGCATTTGAGCGCTTGCGATCCTGCGTATCCGAGCACGCTCGTGCCGGAATCTATATCGAGACCATTCGCGCATACGGATGTCTTGCTCGAGATCCTGATGACGTAGCGGTGGGAAATTTAATGTGAGAGACATGTCCCTTTGGCTCCATGTGATAAGGGTTACATTCGGCTCTGTTATGGCGATGAGGGCGATGACGATGATGAGAGTGCGGTACAATGCAGTTGTCCAGCCCCAACGGTAAGCGGCAGCACTACTCGTAGTCGTCCGCCAGTCGGGGGGTAGTTTGCAATTTGAAAGAACAATTTCGCCAGTAGGAAGATGGCTGGTGGGAGAAGATTCATTGGGCATGTAGGGATATGCCCCCTCCTTGGTAACATAAGGTTCCGCACGGCCTCTATCAGTAGTCTTACTATACTAGAATATCCGCTGAATAGAGTTCCTCAAGAGCCGTATTCGATCATCTATATAGTAGCACATTTTCAAGAACTTGGCCCATCGCCATGTGACCCATCAGCTTGGAGTGTTACATCACACAAAATACCCTCACCTAGGGTCACTCGCCCCTTAGGAAAATACCCTTTTGAAAACCCAGCAACCCAATCACAAAATCCGAGACAGGTTTTTTCCTTTTTCCTCTTTTTTACTCAGGAACGCACACAGTCATCCGAAAAGCACAAGAAATCCAGTAGAACAACCACAGAGGAAACGCTTCCCCCCCCCTCCGTTACAGCCCCTACCATCTACTCAAGTACCCATCCACCCATCCCACTAAACCCCACCCGCGTACTTACCAAGCCTTCAGCCCTACACCCAACCGTTCTACCCCGCCTTACTTCCCCCCTCTAGCACCGCACCACAGCCCCTCACTCGTTCCCCCACCACCCACCGCCGGCCACTCCTAGATCATCGGCCTTACACCCCCCGCCCCTGCATATCCACCACCCACCATAAAGGGGGAAAGACACCACAAACCCAAATAGCCTAAATCAGAGTAACCAAGGACCCATCAGTCACAAGTCACAACCACAGGTCCAGCAGGTCAAGATCTGATCCTGACTCAAGCTGTCCCCACGACAGCCGAAATTCATTGCGCAATCGCATTACCAGTAATACGAGCATCGTACCGGTCTCTCATCAAACCGGGAGCACAATCTTGGCAAATCCCCCCCCCCAAAACCACCCAAGCACCCCCAACGAACAAGAGTCATACAGTACTCGAGTACAAGTACGGTAGGTTATATTATGGCAAAGAGGCTGAGGCTACCAAACAGGAAGTTGACGCGATCTCTCCTACCGTAACCCCTTTCCATGTTATGTTCCGTGGGGTAGCTTTTTTTCCTCGGGACGGGGGGGGGACTTTTTGTCTCGAAACGGAGATTAGAACCTTGTGCGGAGATACAAGGCCTGACAAAAGGTAATACCGGTAAGATATGTATGTATGTATGTATGTATGTGAGCAAGCAACTCGCCTATCACCCCGCCCCCCACCTCTTGGATCGGTGGTTAGGTTGGGGAATCGGGCCCGATGTAAGTACGGTAGGGTACCGGTATTGTTCCGGGATGTTGGGGTATCATAGGGATATTTTTTCTCTGCGGGGCGAAGGGGGGGTTCAGGTTTGGCGTGTGGGGGGTTATAATGTTAAGCGCGGGGGGGGGTATGATAAATGTAAAAGGTAATGTTGAAGCGAGTGCTAGGTCGTGATGATAAGGAAGGTGAGGGTGGGAAAGAAGGATAAGAAGATGTATTCATCCCGCCAGCCGACTCTAACGAAAGGTAGTACATGGTGGGTACAATCACTGTTTATACATACCGGTATACCTTCCTCCCCCCCCTCTTCTTCCCCCTTCCCGCTCCACCCCATTCCTCACAGCGCTAACTACAGTCACCAACAACGGCGTGTGGTACCACCTCTCCCTCCCGCAACCTCACACCCAAGGTATACGAAATTGCGGTGAGAATAATAATAATAATAAAAGACACCCCCCAACTAACATAGTAAATTATATACATCGGAGCACATTACTAATCCGGAAATATTAACACATTACTGAACTATCCGCAGCGGTTTATGTGCTTCCTTCTCCCTCTCCCTCTAGCTCTCTCTATCTCCATCCCTATCGCCTTCTACAACCGCACAGAACCGCAATTTCATTTTACTTTATTTCACAAAAAAAGAGGCACACCTCACTTTCAATGCGACAACTCAGCAGGTACAGTGCGGTACAATACACAACAGAAGGGGGAAAAAATGAAGTCAAAAAGAAAAAAGAAAGCAGAAAAAAAGTAATCTTTCGAGTGATACATAATGACTCACCGTTTCACATATGCAATAATACTAACAATAAACTCCCGTCTGGAGGTTATGATATGTCGAGAAGAGACATACACCGTATACGCGGGAATTAGAATTAACATTCGACATCATTCCGAGTCTCTACTGAGTTATCATACTAAAGTATATCATACTTCCCCTACGTATCTGCATTCCCGACATACCCCCCCCCCGGACCGACATACCCCCCGACGCCAGTTTAATCCCTAGAATATCCCTCAAACGTAGTACAGCACATTCATACAGTATGCAACAGAACGATAGCTGTGAGGAAGAGGCATATTTGAAAACGACAATTATTCTTATACATACCAGCCCATACAACAGCATAAAAAAGTTATAATGATATTACTATAAGCTAAAAAGGGTAAATTATAGGGGCATCATAATTATTATTACAGTCCCACCTACCTACCTACCTACCCTACTCATTTCCTAAGAAATTAATGCTTACCACCATACCGGTATAATAATACAAATATCATACAAACACGACATGTTCTCTCCCAATTCAGCCCCACTAGAATAATACAACCCCTTCCAAGTTAAGAAGTTACCCCGTACTTTGTACTTACCTTATTACCGTACTTGGCTTACTTTCCTTCCTTCCTTCCTTCCTTTCTTTCCTCCACGTCACGGGGTCCCCCCCCCCCCGGTAATGTATGATACTCCGCCCCCGCTGTTGAGACGGCTAGATGACTAACCAACCAACCAACCAAGTTCAGCTCAATCTTCATGAAAACTCACTCGGGAAAGGAATCTGGAACTCACACTCACTCACTTACGGTACTCTTGGGTTAAGACGCCGATTTCAAACTCAACCGCGCGTGTAACATAACACAACTACCGTACGGTATTTTACTATACTTTTCTGCCCTCGGGCTTCCTCTTTTCGCTCTTTTCCTTTGCTTTTTTTACCGTTTGCCTGTTTCGCTGCGTTTATATACGTCACCCTTTAGTCATTAGGCAATTTACTATTAAGGTACTGGTACTTGTAAGGCGCTTAGGGATATTTAGTTTCATTTCGTGCAGTTTCGTTGAGAGTTCAGGATGCTTGGTGTTACATGATTGATCGTTTGTCCGTCCGTTTATTCCTTCGACTTCGTACATTGATTGATTGATAAATAGATGGTGATTATATAGTGGTGAGGAGGGGGGAAGGGGAAATTCGGTCATGTCAGTGAGATGATTTAAAGGGGTGCGAATGAAAAACAGGGTCCCATGCTAGCCTAATGGTATGATGGTATGAAGATGATGAGGAGAGTCCTATGTGCATGAAAGGGGAATAAAAGAGTAAAGAAAAAGAATAAAATAATAAGAAAGGCGTACTACACTTAACACCTCGCTATGATGGAAAGAAGAAAATAGAAAAACCCCGCAGAAAGAGGAGCGCCATGCAATATCCAAGATAAATGAGGAAAGAATATCAGAAAAAACAAAAAAGAACTCCTCTCCTGTCTATGATCCCAACCAATCCAACCCAATCGTGAATGACAGTTTCCGATAATTTAAACAATTATAAGAAAAATAAAAGTAAAAATAAAAATAGGTAGGATAGCACACACTAACACGAAACAGGCAAAACTAACAAGCGAGCAGGAAATGCGCCAAACCATCAACACTGGGCACAAAGAGACAGGCCACAATGCATGCGTTCACATCCACGGACTCCGACTCACCCCATTCGACCCCCTCGCCAAAACCCCATTCCTCCCAGGCAATCCCTCAGCAGGCGCATTGGTCTCGGGGAAGGTAGGCCTTCCACGGATGCGGTCGAAATTGAACAAAGTCTTCAAGTTACCGACCTGTTCCTCAAACTCCTTTGTCGGGAGTGAGGATGGTCCTGTGTCCTCCTCCTCCATGAAGGGTGTTACCAGCTCAATTGAGCGCGGGGAGCTAGAGTATGATCCTGGGTTATGCAGTGGCGGTAGCGGCCGCGTATGGTACTGCGACGTACTCGCGGTGCGAATGGGCGGCCGTCGGAGTGGGGCATACATACTCGATGGGGAAGACGGAAGGGACGTTGGTGATGGGAGGGGGGTCGGCTCCGGCGGAAAGTAGTCTGAATGGAGCTGGGGGGATGGGGGGGTTGGCAGAGCGCGGGGCGCTGTAGGCATTGAGGGCTCGACGTAGTTTCTTGGCGGACCAGAAATGTGATTAGGCGGCGGGGTGTAGTGGAATGGAGCACTGGCGAGAGTTGGTGATAGTGGTGGTGGTTTCGACTGGTCCTTCCGCCGGCACTTCTCTGAGCAGTAGAGAATCTTGGTATTCGGTACTACGATTTGATTCTCGCAATGTGCGCTTCAAAGTAACATGTTAGCATCTCAATTTCAAAAAAAAAGAAAGAAAGAAAGAAGAGTAAAGCTTACCAGAAAGGCAGAAAACTCGTCGCCATGGACGCATCTATGTCGCTAACAACGTTGCTGCTACCCGCCTTCAATCCCTTAACACGCGTCCCCGTAGAAGCAGTCCTAGGTGCTGCTGGTGGTTTAATACCACGTCTCCTGTTGGTAGCCAGTTTGACGATTTGATGGGAAAATAAATTCCCGACCCTTTATAAATATTTTTTCTGTTGTATGTGGTGCTCTTCCTTGGTATGGAAAAGGCTGTCTCCGCCCGCGCCCGGAACAGCAAGGCTTGCAGGTGGCAGGGCAAGGGGGGACGAATTGAGAAGGATGGATAGGGACTGGGTTTCGTTAAATCGCGCGGGCTGGTTTTGGAAGCTTATCTCCCGTTATCAGTGCTCTGTGCGGTGCTGCGTCGCGTTGCTTACTCCCCGTGTAGAACAGGGAAGGTTGTTGGACGGAGTTGCAGTTTTGAGGTCTTTACACTATTTTTGTCTCGAGGCGGTGTCTCAACTTTTTTTTTTCTTTTTTTCCTTTTTTTCTTCTTTTATTTCAGATCGAGAGATAGTAGATCGGTAGGGATAATCGTTGTGGGCTGATTGGGTTTAAGGATTGGATATTGGGAGAGAAGGATAGAGCAGATAGTAGGGGGGAAGAGGAGGAGGATTTGTCGACTGTTCCGATAGATATTTCGGGGGATTGGAAGGATATATAGTTGAGCTGGCTCGACTGGCGTAAGGGAGTGGACTGATGATGGTAGGAAGTGTTAATCGAGGTGATGTAGGTGAGGTAGGAATAGATAGATATGTAAAGCAATGAAGGGGGGGGGGAGGAGGAGGACGGACCCAGTATATAATTATTTTTTAGGGCCTTTTCCTAAAGCAAATTTATGCATGCAGGTGAGGTAGGTGAAGTAGGCAGGGAGGAGGTAGGTATAGGTAGGTATGTTATGGATGAAATGGTGAAGGTGAGGGCTACCTTAGAAGAGGGGAAGGGGGGGGGGTGGGTAATGGCTTGAGTGTGTGTGTGGTGTATTGTATGTAAGTAGGTAGGTGGGTGGGAGGTGGCCTTTTTTTTCTTCTTTCCTTTCCACTTGCTATGCCTTTCTTTTCACCTTCCTGCAGTGGTGAGGAAAGCAGGAGGAGGTAATCGATGTGATTTCGGCAGTCGAACTTGGGTAAGAAAATGAAATAAAATAAAATAATAAAGTAGGCGTGTGTGTGTGTGTGTGTGTGGTGGGAGAGGTAATACTCGAGTAGTAAGTGAACTAGAGTGAGCCGCGGCCTAGCTTGCTTCTACCGTTACCGTTTCACCTCTCTTCTGGAAGCCTGATCCTTCCTTCGCTTCCACCAAGAAAGAGAATCCCACGGTTAATTTCGATTTCCTCCCCTCTTCTCGGGATTATAAAACAGAATTGGCTCACTTTTTCCCAGCTTTAGTTATTCCCTCGTTCTTTCTCGTCTCTTCTCTCCTTCCTCCCTTTTTCGAGTATCGAGATTTCTCCAAGGTACAACAAGGATAGAGAGCAGAGGGAAAGGAGTGAGAAGATCGGTTATCAAGAGTAGAATGGATACCGTACCGGTAAGAGGAGAAGGTTGTATTGTAGCAGAAAAAGTAACTTCTTTTCTGATGCGGGTCAATTATCCACGCTCACACACTCACGTTCACACTCACACTCACACTCACACCACAGCAATCTCGGGGAAGAAGCACGCAAAGCAACGCACTCAATCACTCGCTCGCTCACTCGCTCACTCGCTCACACCACAATGTCCGCACCCCCCTCCTTTTCCTTTCTTCCCCGACCGACACAAATAATGGGTGGGGCTTATGTCCACCGTTTAACCCCGTACTCCGTTCCAAGGAGCGAATGAGGATTTAGGGAAGGGTATTATAAAATATATATATAAAAATAATAAAAAAAGCAGAGCGCTTCTCTCCTTCGTTTGCACGTCAGATGCGCGGTGAGTATGTACGAGTAAACTTCGTTTGACCTAGCCAGAGGTGCGTGGGGGATCGCGGAGAAAGAGGGGGGAGAAATTTGAGAGAAAAGAGTGTACAAAAGACGGAAAAGGGTAATAATTTTCTCTCTCTCTCTCTCTGTCTCTGTCTCTCTCTTCTCCTCCTTTCACAAAAAACAATTCTCTCGATGGATGAATTGGAATGGAATAACACTCTCCCTCGTCTCTCCTCTGCACGTTATTTTCCCGGAAACTAAATGGAGTAGTTGCAGGATAGAAACGAATGGGGGTGGTGGTGGTGGTGGTGATTGATTGATTGATTGATTGATTGGGAGTCGGTCTGTAGAGATTGAATCGAGTAGGAAATTTCCCTCTCCCTATCGCCCTTTTTCCCTTTCTTCCCCTCGATGAACGAATGCTTCTTCCCACGTTTCGTATCCGGTCAGTTCCCTCTTTTTCTGTAGCTTGCTGTAGGGTATGGATGCTGCGACTGGTCCGTTCGTTCGCTCGCACTGCTGTAATGCCCCTGGAAAAGCAGAAGCAGAAGTAGAGGCAAAGGTAGAGGCAAAAGCAGACGCAATGTACGATAATTCGGTAAGCACCGGGAAAAGGAGAAAAAATGTGAGGATCGAAAGCGGCGAAACGAATGAGTGACGTGGGAAACGAGTGGTAAAACGGTGGAAGGGATTTCGTTTCAACAGAGCACAACAAACGATGATTAGAAAAAGAAAGCAAAAACGAGAGATGGCTTCCCTCTTCTTCTTCTTCACTTCCTTTCCAACCGTTAAAAGTAAAAAATAAAAAGTCCGAATAGCGAGCGTAGAGCTTCTTTCACAACCCCGTGAGAAACGGCAGTTGAATCCGGAGAGATGGACGAGGGGAGTGAGAGATGGGATGTTTTTTTTCTTTTGCTTTTAGTGGAAACAAGAGTGGGAAGAAGCCTGCTCTTTAATGGCCTCGTGTTTCGATCTGGAACCTGGGAGGAGCACCATAAAGCTTCAAGGTACACTTGCTACTAACGCTACCGCTACTACAAGTACTACTATTACTATGGCTGCTGCGGTATTACTAGTGAAAGAATCTTTTTTTTGTCGGTGCAGGGGCAACGCTTCAAGAGGGGTGGGCTCTCGAGATCGATAAAGATCTAGAAATCGTGGAGAAGAAAGGGGATCAAACGATCGAGACCATGAGAAGAAAAAAAAACATCTCGTCGAGGGAATTAAGATGGGCTCCAGACTTAATATCCCCCCCTTCTAGACCACTACCGCCACCCCTTGTGCGATGTCTGCTCTGTTGGACTGTACCCTGTTTTGGCTGCCTTTTGACTGCCTTTTTGCTCGGACGAGGTACAAATATTCGAATCGCGACTTATCATCGACGATTCCAGTGAGCTGAAGGTGCTCTCACTCGCTTGCGGAAGCGCAAACTTACCATGCCTTTTGATGCCATTTTTTCCGTCCAAGCGTTCGGATGGATCCTATTAATAGGAATCTCTGCTGTGTTGATCGCCCTTCAGATAAAAAGATGGTCAAAGAGCTCCGACTGGGGACGAATTACGACGCCTTTTGTTGAGAGGTTTTCCAAGCTTCAGCTTAGCTCGTAAACCAAGGCACTGCTTCCGAGAGGATAGATATGATATGTTGTTTTTAGAAACTTCTTCGAGTTACTGGAGCTGGTAGTCAGTGGTAGTGCTCGTAGAGGTGTCCGGAATCTAGGGAAACTCCCCATCTGACGCTTTAGCTTAGTTATAATACCTTAGCTGTCTTGCCGTGGATACTGGACTTGTAGCCACCGGTAGAACTAGCCTTACTATCTCCCCACCCCAGAGCTCATTGTTACCCCAGGATGGACGAGCCAGAAGGCGCATGTCTGGAGGGGGGGGGGGGTCCCTACATCGCTCGCCAGATGATTCCCCCCGTTCCAGAACCTCAAAGCTACCCCTATCAGATGCACATCTCATCACATACAGATCCACACCCACCCACACCGACCCCACCACCAATAACTTCACACCACCACGGGCCAATCTTCCCTACGGTATCCCCCCTGCTCCCACTACAGCTAGTAATTTGTTTATATCAACTTCCCTTCATTCCTTTCAAAAACAAAAAAACAACAATAGGAAACAAAACCGAAAAGAAAAGAAAAGAAAGAAGAAGAAGAAGAAGAAGAAGAAGAGGTCTACGATATCATAAAACATATCGTACCCTAACTCCTCCTCCTCGCCTCTTGCCAAGAATAATGACATTACCCCGCAACCCCCACCCCCACATTCGCAATTGACCTGCTCCTCGCGCAACATCCAATTTGCAAAAACCAAACAAAATGCAAAAAAGCAAGAAATTCAAACTTCTCCGGGAAAGTGATTTAAAAAGCGAAAGCTGAGGAGTCCTCGTTTCCTCCCTCCTCCTCCTCCCTCCCTATTGGTTTTTCTTTCTTTTTTCGCCACCACCGGATGCAAGAGGGTTTATGCGTCGGGAGGGAGGAAGAGTCAGGTTTGTCGATAGGGAGAGGGAGTGGATACCAATAATACCGGTATGATAGTAGGGGAGGAATACCGGTTGAGAGAGAGAGAGAGAGAAGCGAGTCATTGCGCCTGCCTCCCTGCTTGCTGCCGTCTGCTTCTGGGATTGTCGCTACTTTTTAGGAATTTGCCGAAATGGGTCAATTGTTCTGTTTGGTTCGTTCGCTCGCTCGTTCTTTCGTTCGTTCGTTGGTCGGTTTTTGATATCTATCATAATCGCGGCGGGGGAGCTTGGGCCACTACTAGTCCCGGGGTGGAGCCCTTTCTGCTCGCATGGCTTGCGTGGTAATTAGTTAGTTGGCTAGGTTACGGTAGCCTTATGATAAGCTGCGCTGTGTATGGGGCGATCGTGGGATTTACACTTCCGTACCGGCGTTTGTGGGTGTAGTGGAATAATTGCGATACGATGCGATTAGACGGGGGGAGTTAAATTACTTGAGACAGTAGTACAGTATGGCACGACCGGCGATGTTTGAGCAGTGTAACAGGGTAACTTGGGCAGCGTGGCGATGGGTGGCTAGCTGGTTGGGTGGATAGATAGATGGACTGGGATTGATTGACTGACTGATTGATTGATTGATTGATTGACTGATTAAGCCAGGTGGGCCAAGATATGTGTATGTGTGGATGGGATGATATGGGACGACGGATGGGCGGATGGATTGACTGATGGATGGATGGAGATGTGAATAGTAGCCTTCGTCTATCTAAATTATAATACGAGCGTAGCGTTCTAGTATTGACTAGTATTATTCCTTTTTTTATTATTATACAACAGAAATGTGCTACAGTGCTCGAGCGGACTAGCTTGAGTTTTGAAACGGCCGTGGCGGGCTTCACGAGAGGCACAGCCAGTAGCGATAGGCCTAGAGCAGGGGAAGGACTCAATTCTAACAGCACAACAACGGTGGCGGCGGCAGCAGCAACAGCAATGGACGAATACCAATATCAGATTCGGGTTATTACGGGTATGAATCACTAGCTGTAGAGCAACTTCTCAATCAATCCACCCCAAAGATACCATCTGCCTGCACTGGAGACTATCTGATTATCTCCATCTTTCCAAGCACAGTGGAGCATACTAACATGGCGACCATCACCTCAATTGAAATAAATAAATGAGTAAACAGGTAGGATAGATGGATAGCTCGGATAGATTGCGAACGACAGCGGACGATATCATCAAGCGCTGATGCAATTCCCATTGTGGCATCCTGGATGCACAGGCACAGGCACAGTACAAGTACAATACAAGGGGTAGATTGAGAATTGACAGCGAGAAGCACGTGTGGTTGGTGAGAGCTTTAGTCTACCGGTCGAACAAGGAGTCGACCTTTTTCTCCTCTTCCTCCCTGCGTCAACCAATGGTGATGGGAGGAGTGAAATGCGTTCCTTCAGGCAAATAACCATCTCGTTGTCTGATACTACCGTATTCAGTGTGAAGCATTTTATACTGCTGCTGCCGCCGCTGAACAGTACGATACCGTCAGTTCATGATCTACCGTTGTATGTACTAGTATGTAGAGCAAATCACCATTCCATAAACAACCTTACCATGCTCACACCATCATCAGCCCAAACCGAAATCCGTCCATCGGTCCCATCCAGTGCGCGCATCCGGCACAAGCCACCATCCGACAAAAGTGATAAGCTAGCGAAGGCAGAAGGCAGAAGTCAGCAGAGTGCTCGTGAAGGAAGGAAGAGGGAGGGAGAATGGAATAGAGGGGAAAGGGCAAAAAAAAAAAGAAAAAAGGAAAGGAAAGGAAAGGAAGAAAAACGAGGGAACGAGTGAATGAGGGAGCGAGCGAGTGAGTGAGGGGCTAACATGTGCCAAAAGCACCTCTCACCCTGCGCCCCAGTTCTCATCATCGTCATCAACACTATCATCATCCTCCCTCTCCTTCCTCCTGGCACTTAGCGTGCTGTCAGAGCAGCACAGTGTCGACCAAGTTAATGCCAAGCAACTATGCTTGGTATCATGAGGTAAGTTCACAGCAAATGCAACCCCCACAAAGATAAGGCAGTACATTCCTGAACTGTGCAACACTGTGTAACCTCCCCCACCCTAATTGGTGCTTCCTTCCAACCATGGTTGGGCTGGCCGGCTTGCACGCTGGCTGGCGAGATTGTATGATACTGTATCATGGTGCCTGGGGGAGAGCACGCAGAGCAAAAAAAACAAATAAATAAAAAGAGAAGCCGTAACACTTTGGGATTTATGAATTAGTATTGTACCTGTACTTGACTACAGCATCATATACTCGAGTATAGTGTAGGAGTCACAAGTTCCTGTTGCAGAGATACAAGTAGTTAAAATAAAATAAAATAAAAAAAGCTTGGTTTCAACTGGGAAGATAGAAGTAGATGTCGTAGATACGACAAAATATGATACTTTCCGCTACTCACTCTCATTCCCCTGCTCTGTACATCATGAGGGGAGGTTACGGACGGGAACATCGAGCGGGAGGCATTCGGACCGTTGGCTTGCTGCTTACTTACCTGCTTGCTTGATGCCCGTGATAATAATGGTCCGGCAATGGTAGGGTCTTGGAGGGGGTTCTTACATTACATACATCACATATAACCGTATACGGTAGTTGTCGAATCCCACAACCCTGGCGCGTTTTATGATATATCAGACTAATGAATTAACTCACTGGCGAACTGACTAACTAGTCGAACGGGATAGATACCGTAGCTATCTGTCTATCTTACTATCTACGAGTAGCTAGCTAACGGACTAGCGAACTAACTGCCGTGACCACCTGTAAGGGTACCCACTACACCGCGCTACCGTACCGCAAGCCACGACATGCCCGGGAATTGCGGTATTGGAGGGGAGGATGATGATGATGATGGACGGAGAAAGTGAGGGGATAACAGCAAGCAAGCACCCACTAACTACGCGTCAAGCGAAATAAGGAAAGGATGGGAGAGTGAGTGGATGAATGAATGAGATGAACAAAAAAAAATTTAAATTGAGATATCATATTCCGCCGTTGAGCCGTTTGTTACGGTATCGCTTTGCTGGTCAATCGTTATATTGCGCCGACCTACCTACCTACCTACCTATCTATTGTACCTACCGTACCGCACTCCACCACACCAGACAACCCTACCTGTCTGCCTACCTACCTACCCACCTATCTATTTGTTGTGCCCCGCAATTTTCATTTTACTTTTCCTCTCTGGGAATTTGGACCAAGTGAATTATTGGTTGGAAGGAGGAAGGAGGGGAGAGGTGAGGTGAGGCGAGGAGGGGGTTTGGTAGATATTAAGGGGGGGGGGTTACTCGAGTGCCCAAGTGTGGTACTCTGGTATGTACGGTAGTAAGTTTGATAGATAAGTAGATAGATAGGTGTTGGTGCTGCTACTGCTGGTGGTGGAGATAGATTGATAGATAGGGAATAGGGGATCAACTACGGTGCGGTATGATACAGCAATGGTGCAGTGCATTGAGATAGCGTTTGCGAAAACGGGAGCTGAAGACGGTAGACCGCCGATAATGCTTTTTGATCGCTCACTCGTTCGCTGGTTAAGCGGAAAGCAGGAAAACATGAAGAGAATGTGATAGTCCTTGTGGCTCGCAGGATTCGGTGACCGTCCCATCTACTCCAAGTAAGCCCGACTAAACGGGCTCACGGTAGTTCGCAGTATGAAGTTAAACTACATTGCGCGAAAAAAGCTTAAGCAAGCGAAGGAAGGGAAGGGAGAAAAGAGACTAAAAAGTGCGCGGAGAAGGGGGTACTAGTAGGAAGGAAGAGGAGCTTGTGGGAGAGGAGTGAGATAAAGTCGACTTTACCGGTACTTTTGCAAAAATGGGAAATGGGGAGAGGGAAAAAAGCCTAACCCACCAATTAGATCCTCCTGATCTACACACCCACCACACGAAAAAAGGAAAAAGAAAGAGAAAAAAAAGTATTCCTCTTCCCCTCCCTCCTAATAAAATCAATCACTCCACCAATGCGGTTGTACTATCTTCGTCCGATTTCAGGAATCCGTCCGGGACTCCTTTCGCGGCAACATTGGGTGTACCGACATATGCTCCCAGTAGACAACTCCATTGGATTTCTCCCTGGAGTATTTTTTGAATCTCTCGATACGCATGGAGAGATGCATATGGCATCCCTGTAGTCGGATCACGAAATTTCGCCGGCTGATGCGTGATGACACAGAGTGGTTTATGAGTTTCTATTGTGTACCCTCCGGGGTGCATGGGGGGAAAGGGGAGGTTTGATTAGTAAATGGAGAAAATTTCCAATATATGCTCAGAGATTCGAATGCTAGTTTTATCAAGCGAGTAGGGCGCAGGGAGGCAAGCCCACAGCCCGGGTTTCGTTGCATGAGGAGAGTCCGCAATACTCGTACAAAGGAGGTAATGCTAGCCTGAGATGTGCTCAGAGTGGACAAGAGGAGGCAAGGAGGAAAGAAAAAAAAAGAAATGAGTCAGGGGTCAAGTCAAGCGCCAGGGTCAAGGGAAAGAGAAAAGGCTCAAAGGCCGAACACCTTATCAATCAACTCAGAAATTCCAAGTCAAGCTTAAGAATGGCACTCGGGCCGGATCGCGATGTGCAAAACCGGGGAATTGGCGAGGTGCATGCAATAACGCCCGAAGGGGATGGAGTGGGGACCATATAACAGGTATTCTCTGATGACATAACCCCAAAACGACATAGGGTATGGGGATGAGGAACAATTGCCGCCTTAAAAATGGAACAATGAAGTAGAATAGAGTAGAAGATGAAACTGATATGAAAGACGAAGAAATTAACGAGAAAAAACGAAGAGTGAGAAAAAGCAACTTACGCCAGGTTCTCTTTGGATTGCTTGGGAATAACACCTTGACTAACCCTTCTCGGGTCTGAACAGCCGCCGGGTCAAAATTTTCCAGCACTACGAGATTCCTACTCGAGTGCTCGGTCTTTGGTTTAGAAGTTTCTGATGCGACATGTGGGGACATACAAGTTGACACTTCGTCCCTCTGCATATCCGGTGGGTCTTTCTCATGTCCCGGAGAGGGTCCCGGCAGAGCCGCATAGTCCAATATCCCTTCCAGGAGCATAGGGATTGGTCCGTGGTCCATGTGAGGCACCCCCTGTGCAGAGGATAATAGCTGCAGATTCGCATTGGACGGGGTATTTGACGATGCATTGATTATATTGTCTGAAGTCAATATTGTATTTGATTTTGCATTTGCAACTTCATCAGATTGAGGTAGACCACTCGGAGGTAGTTGTGGGGGTTCAACCTTCGAGTTAGACTCATTTTCTCGTCGCCCATCAGCTGTTTGGTTTGACTGGAGTAGGTGCTCTCCTCCATCCTTTTGGGCCGTCTCCTCCTTGCTGTCATCTCCGTCGGCAATTGGTTTTTCTTCACCTTTACTTTTGACTGTTGCCGCCTTTGCTCCCTTGCCCTTCTTTTTCCCTTTAGCCTTCTTCCCCTCTCCTTTCTCCCCATCCTCGCTGTTGTCAAGAATTTCCACCAATCCCTTCCCAACCCTCAACAGTTTCCCCTCACTGTCCCACTCGGCAGTTCCACTCCACCACGTAATTACTGGTCCTACCAGTTTGCGGTTTTGCAGGGCAGCAAGTTTTTTCCGTTGCTCCTCCAGCCTGACAGCCTCGCTCTCTTCCCATTTGTTCAAACTTTTCAAATTTCGCTCCTCGGTGAGCTTGGCCTCCTTCAAACGCTCTGCCTGGGTCATTTCTTTGCGAGGGTTCTCTTTGTCCTTTTTCGCGGCTGCAGCCTCCATCAACTTGATGGTGTGTAACCGCCGCTTCTCGGACTCTTCTAGCCTCTTCATTGTTTCCGTTCTGTTCTGTAGAGATAGGGTTCGGCTTGAGGCCCTCGTAGCTGTAAATTCAGGAATCCATGAAACCCTCTCCGACTTTTTTCTAGGTCTCGGAGGAGACCCCCGGGACGGGGACGTTGCCGTGGTTTGTGCGGCCGTGGCCGTGGTGGTAGTAGAGCTTCCGTCCTGAATTGTGACTCGTTTTCTCGTCGATACCCTCGGTTTCAGGAATGCTTCCGCAGCCTTCCGTTTCTTCGCGGCTCGTTCCTCCTTTGCCTGTTGCTGTAGTTCCCGCTCGCCCTCGAGATCCTCCTCACCTTGTCCACCCTCTTTTCCGTCGACACCACCACCCCTGCTGTACTCATCCTCGTCGTCTGAGGACTCCAGGAGCACATCCGAGAGCTCCTCCACATCCCTGGCCTCGAACTCGACATCCTCCTCGTCTTCCAGGAAGAGGGTATCCTCGGCGTCTGCCTCTTGATGTAATAGCGATGCAAGTCGGTTTCCCGCTGTCGAACGTCTCTCTCTGCCAGCGACAAGAGATTCCACGACACTGCCTTCGTTGTTCATGTTGTTGTCGTTAATCGCGTTGAAAGAAGGGGGGTGTTTGTTCGTCCAGATCGAAATCCGGATGTGACGCGCCTCATCACCGATCCAATCGGGATTATGTAAACAACTCTGGTAACGTAATCCTCGCCGATCCTCGGCACAACACCTTAGCCATGGCCCACTGGCGGAGGTTTTAGAAAAAGGCTGCAACTGCATGATGCCCAATGCCTGTATCGCTACCGCTATCGTGGGATTCCCTTACTCTTGGTCTTCGATGCTTACTCGAGTAGTGACACGATCCGGGCGAGTTTGGAATCATGCTGGGTCACTCGGGTATTCACATGTTTTGGGTCAGCCTTGCGTGCGGACTTGTCGTGACCAATGGTGGTAACTTGGATTTGGGTTCTGGGGAGTGCCCACAGGTTCCCTAAGGCTCGGATAATGATGCGATACCGGGGTGCCGGTATTGTTTCTTTTTTTTCTTTCACTCTTCTCAAATCGGCTTTACCCAGGGTTCCGTACGTGGTGGCGTGTTCTATTTACCGTACCGTACGACTATTTGAGTACCGTGTGGCCAACCCGCAAGCTGTCGGCCTTGCTAGTAGGTGCCCGTCATGGAAACTGTAGCCTCCCGAAATCTGTCCAACGTCATTTTATTACAATCACATGTAGCCTTTCTACCTTCTGCTCAGTGGACACTTGTGTCAACCCAGCTAGATATTGTCGGAGTTGCCGGAGTTAGATAGTATGTAGGGGGCGGTCGTGGGGTGTCTAGAAGTGTTGCGGATTGCTCTGCTGTCGTCGTCGTGATAACGGAGAAGATTCTTAGACATATCCTTCTTTTCCTATCACAGGAGTATACAATGGGGTGGGAACTCGGAAGAATGGAGGTATGTGCGGTTAATCCCGGAGGGGCGGAGATGCTTTTATTATTTTTTGTGTATCATACTTCTACCTTTACTGTTAGTTTAGAATGATGGACAGGATGGCGAAGTTTGTGACCGTATATTTTCTACCTTTCCTACTCCCGCTCCAGGCCCGAAAGGAACCTGCTCGTTCCACACCTGCTCCATTTATAACTACCCCGAGGGGTATATATATAGCTAGGGTCCGTAATATATTTCATTCCTGGTGCATTGAGGAGATTTAATGAATATTTGATTAGTCTACTGTCATGCCTTGTGTTTCCTTCATATGGGCTGCATGGGTTTCGGATCGGATATCATGTTTATGCATGTGAATAGTCACAGGTTATCACTCGGTATTAAAAGTCTACAAACTTGGACATGTCTACTATTGTTGATTTTCTAATCGCGATGTAAAGGAGCTTCACTCTGGGGTGCAAGCTTTTCTTTCGGTATCGGGAGAAGCGACTCTGTTGAGGCTGAACCATTTGTGCCCTCGCTTAGGAAAGGGCCCCCATAGCTAGATCCTGAAAGTGTGTAGTTCGAAAACGAAGTAACCCACAGGTTACCATATTTGGTGGAAGATGTGGAATGTTGGGATCTTGAGACATTATTAGAGGGAGAATTCCTGATGAGGAAGAAGGCAACTCTATTCATTGTCGCAGTTTGCGAGAAAAGATAGGTATCACTTTAAACCGCCTTTACGAGTGTCATATAAAGAGTGAAGGTATCTTATGGTATCCGCAACCAAGACTATATGTGACAGCCCGTCACTACTGATTTGAATTGACAAACCTCGTTGGAATTGTTAAACTTTCTTTGGAAGCCGTTCCCTGGGGATAGAGCTGGACTGCGCTCGATTCAGAAAAGCTCGAAGAATTATTGCCGAATGGTGAATTTCCTAGGCACCAATCAACAGAGAATGAGGGGACTTGGAGTATCACACTTGGAGTGATTTTAGAGCTAGTTTGCTTCCAATTTCATCTGCATCCTGAATGTTTGTTATTTAGGTGCGTTAGTAGAACAAGGGTGAGCGGAGGCTGTTTTTTTTTTGGATGGAATCTTGTAATAATAACCTCTGGCTGTCCTTAGCAAAATCTCCTGTGTGAGAAATCCAGGCGAGATTTCGATAGACGCACCCTCGAGATTGGTTGCTTGATACAAATTTGGACAATGGTCCGATCCTGGAAATCCCTCTTGATAGATTAATTCATCTTGATCCATCGGCTTGTTCATTGGAAAATTTTGTTAATCTTACCTAGAATGTATTTGAGGGGGGGTGGGGACTTAGGGTTGGTCATACAAAAAGCTCTAGTGCTCATTTCTAGATTCATTGTTTCTCTACAACTTGGCCTCTCTTCTGGTCGCTTGTATGGTGGGTGGACAACCCTATGCTTTCCACTAGATCGTGCGACTTTGTACTTCGGGTAGGTTTCAGCTATGGACCCGCTCGGGAGGTCTGTTGTTCGCGTTATTGCATTTTGGTCTGGTATTACCATAGTAGCATTGTGGCAACTGTGCCGACATAGTTTATATCACTCGGTCTCTGGTTTCAAAGGCCATCAGCGTTCTAAAAGGTGAATTTGCCTAGAGCAAGTAGTAGGGCCAAAACCAAATACGGGGTGGTACGGATTCTAGTTTCTTATGAATAGGCTGATATCAAATGGGGATAGAGGGCGGGTACACCGTGTGACTGGTTACTTAGCTTATAGGAGTTAATGGAGCGTGATGTCGATCTTATTGAATGAGGGGGAGTGAAAGGGCGCCCCGGGTTGGGTGTCTGAGGTTCTTTTAATCCTTGGGATTATATGATATAGTGCTGATATCGAGGTGTTCGTTACCAATAGATATATGCGGAAACTAGACTTGCAGTCAGCTAGGAAATCGACTTAGGATGAGAGATTAGAGCGATGTACTCTGCGGCGTGTAGCAGGCACATACTGCGGGTCTTGAGTCTTCCGCACATAAAGCCAATAACTTCTGAACCCCAATTATATTGTAATATTCATGTGACATGGATCGGATACCATTGTCCGATAGCGACTTTTAAGAAGGAAGGAATAGGGGTAGGCTCGAGAGATCCTCGAGCCCACTGCTCGTACGTGATCACACTACAATTGCTTCCCATCAGCGTTATGGCACTATTATCGACGAAACTCTAGAAAATGAGAAAGAGGAACAGCCTGAGTAATGACAACCATGACGGGGAAAGAGCGTGCAGTAAGAAGCACTGTAGACACACTGGCACTCAACAAGGTTCCTTTGGGAATGGGGAGAGAGGGTGTGAGTAAGTGATTCTGGATTATGAGCTAACCTTAGACTAACAGAGTGCAACGTTTGGTCGACGGAGTGCCGAAGTGAGATCCTCAATTTTATCTAATACCAGGGCATTGGGGGGGGTGGTGCCCTCATATGGAGCCAGGTGCTCACCAGGTATTTGGGGGCTTCCCAAATTAATCGTGGAGTATGATATCTTAAGTGAGATCCTTGATTGAATTTTTTTTAAGATTGGGTTCCTGTTTTTATAATGGGCCCTCATTTATAGGAAAGGTTTCAGGTTAGGACAGTAGCCCTCTGGGTAAATCACTTAGGCCCTATTTAGCTTGAGCCCGTTTGAAAAACCCTCCTTTTCTCCTAAAATAGGACGTATGGTGAGGTGGGCAAAGGGGATTTTAAGTGAAATTCATCCCTATCCTGGTGTTTAATGGCAACTAACTAGGAGACTATGGGCGCTGTGGAAAAGGGGTAGCTGAGAGCTGAGAATGAGAAGAACGAGTTCTGCAATTGATGTACTGCGTGATCTGGTGAAGGTCAGATAGGAAAGTCTAGGAGAGATATAAAAGTAGCTTAATCAACAAGAGTGCTCAAGGCCACATACTCGCAATAGCTTGAATGAGCATAAGGAAGCGATTAGTTGGATCCAAAGGAATCTTCACCCTGAACTCGGCTTTTTTCGAGTTGTCCGGGGATGTGATAGTCGAGGGTAGAAGTTGAGATATTTATATCTCTGGGGGGGTGGTAATTTTAGAAGCAAGGCGAGGCCCTACAAGCGCCTAGGGAGGAAACTCGTGGGTGGAAGTTCGCCACAAAAGAGGGAGAAAAAAGAGTGCAAGAACATGGAGTAATCTACAACCACTGTAATACTTTGGAAATCTATTCCGCGTGTTGAAGAACTTGAGGCGTGGATAATAGGAAATAAAGATTATCCTTTTGTGTCTACTGGGATAGATGTGGACTATGCCTGTAGACCACCAAACACTGGGGAGAAGATCATGAGAGATAAGGGATAGAAGGAGAGGCATTATAGTTGCATGTATCAGAGAGTGGAGTATGTAGAAATAAGGGCTGTGTGATCACTAGGGCATTTTTTGTATGAAAATAGGGGGTGAGATTTTTCTTCCCCATGGCCGGGTGGCTGGTGGTTATGGGAGAGTGATGGGTCATGACAGGGGAAACGCCTGGTATCTGCGTATCCGGATTCTAGAGGTTTGGTGTATTCGGAATCGCGGGGGAGGTCTGGGGGGGAAGCCATGGCAGGGTCCTGTGAGGGGAGCACCGGGAAAGAAGAAGAATAAACCTGGGAAAGGGCTCTCACACCCACAATATGGGTCCCCTATAGCAGGAAGGTGTGTTTTTACACTCAAATGTAAAAGAGAGGGAAGCAGATTTCCCGATACTGAATGTGAAATCCTCTGGGCCCTTTTCGCAGAGATTCTGGTACCCGACCGTTCAGTTTCAAGGAACCCCTCTTGATATATCGCTTTTTGTCAATTTGGGACAGGGCTTTCCCCTTCGGTGGCCCTTTCATGGCTCCTACAGGTTGGTATCTTGGAGGCTGTGGAAGCTCTGTTTGGCCAATGAAGTCTACCATGTTGGGATTGAGGCCCCCCTTCTACTAGCTTGCTGCGACTCTCTTGTGACCTATCATAGGAATCTAGGATACTTGTTTCTGGCCATCATTGTCCAGTTTCACAATTACAGTCACTGTGGAAAGTTCACGACTTCCTTACGACTTTTCCCGATAGCCTATAGGAGTGCTGTTCCACTAGCGCTATCTGGTGTGTGGTGATCCCCCGGTTCGAACGGTCTCCATAATTCTCACCCCCCAGGCTAAAGCGGCCTACGGGAGTTGTATTTAGGCTCATTTGGTCTCTGCCGTTATATGATTGAAATCGACTAGTTCCAGCAGAAAATTTCCAACTCCATCATATCTGTTTTGATTTTTGGTAACCCCCCTAATGGTTCAAGGGGCTCTATCACGCGGAGCCTAAGATAACAATATACGATAGTTAGTTGTATAATAGACCCAGACGTACTAGGCCAGACCAATAACACCCAACGGAGATTCAAAAAGAGCAGACTTGTAAAGGTGATGTTAAGAGTAGGGGATAGGGGAGGCGGGCGAGTGGATAAGGGAATTCGGACAGCCGGGATGGAGGGCTAGCTATAGCACGGAAGATAGCGCTGGTTTACTAATTTATTACACGGCGATCTTGTCTTTAAATATTGGAGGACAAATAGCCGGCTCGCCCATGGCATTAAGAACATTCTCTGAAAGACGCTGTTTACCGGTATTGAACCTTAGAGTTGTGGGTTACTACCCGGTATCGGCTTGATATATAATAATGATAACGCATTATTTGGACACTGCCGGGGAAGACCAGATCACTAGAATCCTGCTTCACAAGGGTGCGTCTTTAGTATTAGGGCATGCTAGGGATGGGCGCAATAATTATACTTTCATCCTAGAGGAGTGACTAGAGTTCCTAATCGTATTCAGGCATCGTAGTATCCAGAGGTCTCGTGTGTATTCCTATTATTGCATGAACTATCTACCAATCAGGCCGTCCTGCCTCCCCACACCGTCCTACAATCCCGAAAGTATGATATCCCAGAATACAAGAAACGGGGGAGTGCGCGGGAACACGGGGTAGGAAAAATAGTGCTATTTTATACGGTTGCGCGCCGATCGGGACCTAACGTTTACTTTAAAACCTTTGTATGCACTCTCCCAGCTGGGGCATCACTCCTTGCTCGGAAAGTCTATCCTCGGGATTATGCCGAAATATGGGCTTATCACCTCCCCCACCTCTCGACAAACGCTTTCTTCTCTCCTCGCCCGCTCAAATCACCACCACCTTTCTTTAACTCTTCCAAGCCCCCAGCAATCCCTTCCATCCTCCCAGCCACAGCACCAACTTTACTCTCAACTTCCTCTAGGCCTTTAACTAGCCCTGCGCCAATCAATCCAGCGCCTGGGAAGTCATTACCAGATCTTAACGCCGCCTCTAGCAGACGATTTACATTCCATGCCTCTGTAAGCTCTGCCTCCCCAGTTGCAAGTTCCTTCTCTTGTGCTCTGAGCTTGGAATTTTGTTGAACGGCATGTTCTCTGATCTGCGATTCCTTGACTACTGGGGCAGGAGGTATTGGTGATGCAGATTTAATCGGTGACACGAAAAGAGGGGTAGCGGTTGGTGCAACGGAAATGCCCAATAGTGCCAGCATACGTAGTTCAGGATACTCGTCCTCATCAGGTGAAAGGTCCGTGCTTCTGCCACGCCTGTGCCGTGGAGGAGTGAAAACTGGCATTGTGCGGAAGGGAAGCCTTTTGCTCGGGCTCGAGCTAGCGCTCTTGGGAGCCGGTGGGGGTGTACTAGGGGTGGCAATCTTGGGGGGTTTTATAAGCGGAGAGACTGATTCTGCTGCGATTGTTGCTAAGACCGTAGAAATTGCGTTTTGCTTGGAAAGTTCTATTTTCAAACTCTGGGCAGTCGCCCTGTGGCGTTTTTGGAGATGATGGAGGACATCACAAATCTGTAATTATGTCAGCAACACCCGACAGAAGTTCAAAAGAAGAGGAGCTGACGTATGTTCCGCCAAATCGCAGCCCTTCGCTAGCTTTCATCCGGCCTTTATGTACCTCATCCAGTACCGGTTGAAGGAATTCTTGTTCGGCGGCCATTTCGGCTACTGACGGGATTTCGGCGTATAGACTTTCAAGGTCTTTTTGGAGCTCATCTGCTTCCGGGTCATTATTCGCCGAGTTATGCGAGCCGGCCACTTCTAAGAAAATTCGGTCGAGCCGGGCCTTCAGGGCCGTGGCTGAAAGAGTCGATAGCCTGTGAGATGCATTAGCACACTCCTTGTGAGAGGCAAAATTGAGAAGGGTTCTTGCTTTTTAACAAGCGCAGTTACTCTCTCAACAACTTCCTTTCCATCATCGCCGCCGTCACCAACAATCACGCCGCCCGCAAGTCTTTCCAACCGTGCAAGCACCCTGTCGTCACTCTCCAACATTTTATTTACGCCCCCAACATCAACGGCAGACTCCTTCATATATTGCTTCAAGTCGACAATCTCCTCTTTTAGGATGCTTAATAAATCATCAATCTATCACTATTAGAATAAGTTTCCCCGCGCGCGTATCTAACTGAGGAGCAACTTACAGCAGCTTGCAGGTCCTCCTTCTGCGACAGCCATTTCCTTCTCCTCCGCTCATCCAGCTTTCGCTTACGTTCCCTATCTGCCTTCGTCTTATCTTTCATAGCTTTCAGAGCTGCCTTCTGTCTCCTCAGCTGGGCCGCGTGCTGCCTCAGCAGCTCGGTGCTCTTTCGCAGTCCTTCAATCTCAATCTCCAAGTCCTCCTCCGATCGAGGTCTCACAAGCCCGAGCTCAGGATGCGCTCTCTGCAGCTTTGATAGCGTACCCGTCTTCTTGAGGTGATTGTATCTGTAAACATTAATCATAGGATGAAACTCCACGCTCACAATTGGAGAACTTACATCTCAAGCTCCTCTAGGGAGACAAGCGTCTCGTCCGTGATATACCGTTCAACCCATTGTGTCACCGGGACAGCGGTTTTGGCATTACTGAATGCCCAAAGGACATCCTCTTCCCCAAGTGGAACTTCGTGGGCCGATAAAGCTTGGAGGAGCTTTCGCGAGGCTTCTGTCGGATCCATTGTCGGGGGCAAATTGAGTAGGACAGTGTAAACAAAGGTCGTTGGGTCAAGCTATTGCCAAGACTTGGCGTGTCGGGGCTATGTCTGAGGGTGAGACTGTTGGCTGGTCGCTTAGGGTGGCTTCAAACCCTAAGTTGCAACCACTCGCCCCCGCCAACGACATCGGTGAATTGAAAGTGTTGAGTGGCCTAGCGTTCTGGAAGATGGGATATCTGCTATTTAACCTGTAGGTGTCCTGCCCGTATCCACTTGGATCTTTTTTAACATTTAGCATCCCCTTTCACAAATTATACGCCAAGTATGATACGGTGGTGAATAGACCATCCGATCCCCATGGAGATATCTGATTGTTCCTAGATATATGTCCTAATAAGGGACTTTCTCGTACTGCTCGTATGCATTTGCTATGTTGCGATATAGCGGGCCATGAGACTCGCTTTGGAGGAAGAAAGGCTCGTAAATTACTCAATATTGTTAGCGTTCCGGTAGGGCTATTTAAACCACGAAGTCATAACCGGGGGTCGGGCCGAATTTGCCTTAAAATACATCGTTTTCTTCACCCCCGGTTTATCCTGTCGTCCTTGAGTATCTCTGTGAGCGGGACCGAAATTAGCAAGACCATTACTGTATTTATTAGTCACTTGATATTTGACTAGAGCAATAATTTTATTCGAAGGCAAGATGGCCCGAGTTGGTTATGGCGCCAGGCCCGGGTTATCTTAACATGTATTCTGGTTCGGGAAACTGAGCGTGGGCTCAAGTCCCACTCTTGTCACCTCTTTTTCCTCTCCCCCTTCCACTACCGTAGCTGCATTAAGAGAGATTACTATGTGTGGAAACAAATGCCTCTCAGGCGCTTTTATAGAGAGAGGTGTAATAATCCAATCAAAGTAGTTGGTATAGTCCCCAGGAGCCCGAGTCTCTTCGCGTAGGCCTTAGTTCAATCATGCCCCTACTGAGAGTACTATGGACTCAGTGGATTGGAACTTAGCATGGAAGTAACACCGTGTAATGACCTACATAGTATCATACTTTCATATCTGGCAGTATTTGAGATTAGTTTGCTAATGATATCAGATCACTTCCACCCCCTTGAGTGAGAGCACATGAACCCTCGGAAGCCACATTATCATATTATCATTCCTCAAAGCGACAGAACAACCAGGCCCTCCACTACAGGGAAAACTCCATCACCAATTATCATCCAATATTAAACGAAATCTATACTTTTAGACCCTCTTAAAGTCCAAGTCTTAATATTCCTACTGCAGCCCAAGTCCATCCCATCTTCATACTCAATCACTCGTGCTATTTAGACAGGGATTCTGTTGACCCACCCCACTACTTGAGTCTCTCTCCTTCCTACCCCTTTCCAAGGTGCGCAACTCCAGTCTGATTTTTCGCCAATTGGTAGAGCCTGTTGCATCCTAGAGTTATTGTTGGGGGGTTGATCATCCGAGGCGGTATTGTGTTTCGGCTTTGGAGAAATACATTGCTAATCGGATTATTCCGGTTAGGTAAAAAATAACGAGAGGGTATTATTATTTTTTATTTTTTATTTCTGCTTGTGGGTTGGGCTAGATTAGGATATTCTAAGTTGCATGCACGACTAGAGATTAGGGGCCTCGGTTCTTCATCATACCATCAGCTGGAAAGGCAATACGGTGGGAACAATAGGTATAATTTGTTGGCCACCACACCAAAGAGGAAAAGAGCTGGGCTCCTGCTAAGTCTGCTACCGGCGGTCTGAGATCTATTTCCTGGTTTAACTGAGCGGCTGTCATTGGCTGCTCGGGGGTTGGCACGCTCACTTTCTAATGCTTTGTACCATCCATAGGATGAAAGCATTTACCATGGGTCCGTCATCTGATGCGGACATTTTTTTGGGAGGGGGATAGGGGAAGTTTTCGACTTCATCTTCTGATATGGAACCTTCCCTGTGCCGCTCTGCCATAAGGCTGGATCTGATAACCTCGGAATGAGTGCATGACCAACCCTATGACATTTCCGCTAGTCTTGATATCAGCCGGCTGGGAAATAATCTTGGAAAGGGCTTCCTGTTCTTAACCCGGAGTTGTTCTCGGGCCTCAGTGTGATGGATGATTTATCATACTTTGGTTCTGGATCCTCTGGATCCTAGGGGGGGGGAGTGAGGGTTAAGCAGCTGGAGGCTTTGGGGAATAGCGGGTTGGGGGATAGCAGTAGGGTGGTATGAGTACTACGTCAGCTAGCACTTATAGTGAAGATTGGGCTGGGGCGGGGTGCCCTTCGGACTGGTTCGCTCACTTTTTATTTTTATTTCTAGATTAGGCTCTGTAGGGGGTCAGCGGATTGGCGCATTGTTTTATCTTAATTGGAGGAGGGAGCCTCGGCGCCCTGTAGAATAGAGTTAGTCGTGCAAGACCATGTGATTTTGGTCTAGGAGTGGCTGATCGGTTGGCATTGAAGTTGCCGGGTGAACGTCTGACTAGCTTAGAGTATCTATTTTTCTAATTATGGAGGAATATACTAGTCCGAGAGCTAATTCATCTGAGAGTGGTGGTAATAGCTACTGGTTGAATCATGATAGGATCTGAATATACATTCTATCCTAGCCCTCTGAGCTCCGGTTCCCAGGACACCAGCTAGGATAGACAGAAGAAAGGCGTATTTTTGTGCAAACGCCACAGGATATCACGAGATAGTTGATATCAAAAGTGTCAAACATCATTCATCTTTGCATGCTCTCCGACCTCTCATCCTAGCTGCTACGAACATGAACCTCAACCAGAGTACTGACAACCCGCAGGTGTTTCTCCAAATCCGCCTCGTAAATCGGACAAGGCTCATCACCAATGCTACCATCGTACCCCACATCCTTCGCCGCCGCCGCACGTCCTATCCTCAGTAAGACGGAAGCGCCAATGGTCGACATCACCGTAATTACCCCGTAAATCGCAATACCAGTAATTGCAATAGGTGTGATGGTAGCCCCTGTTGATGAGGGGTTAGTAACTGGCGGGAAACCAACCCGCCTACCTGGGATGAGGTGGAGTTCTTTGACGAGATACTGCCAGAGGGTGGGATATTGGAGGGTGGGATATTGGCACTTCTGTTCACTGAGGTTTGAAAGGGGTTTTGGAAGGTCGAGCTGCAAGTGTTTGCAGTCGTGCCACAGCTTTCAGATTGTTTATTGCAACACCATTCTACGACTTGTCAGGGTTTCAGCTATTGGTGGCGCTGTGAGATTAAATACGAGTTCCGGAGGCTTCGCAGAAGGCTTCGTTTGAATTGCTTTGCACTCGTGTGCAAGTTTGGGTCTTACAATTGCAGTGACTATGCCAGAAATCCATTAGCATTGATAAATTAGTGGTACTAATCTGAAGCCTCGAAGACTGCTTGACTGGGTTCTTGTACTAGAGCGATGACAGACTCTAAAGTCAGAGATAAATTGTAATGCCAGATATCCTAGCAAGCAGAGTGCACAAACTCAGACTCGGAGTTTAAGTTTTGACTGTTATCACTCTAGTGGGACTGTTGCATCAGTAGCTATAATACTTCAAGGACTTAGATCCTTATCAAATCCCTACTACTACCTTGCCAATCCTTGGTTCGCAAACTTACGAATCCAGTGACCGACAACACCACAAAAGAGCAACATCACTCACAAACGCACACATCCCATCTATCTCCTCAAATCTCTCCTATTAGCTCTTCGCAAAAGCGATAAAGGCTTGAAAAGTAACAAAACCCACCACATTGCCTCTCAATTCCTCCAACTGAATACTATTCGGGGGGGTACCTGAGGGAAGAACTCTAGCTTGGCAGTGGCAAGACACCTGAATAGAGTAATCGCCCACAACAGAGTGGTAGCTGTGGTTGTCGTTTTGGTTGTCCCTTGGGTGGGTAGCTTGGGTGGAGTGGGTGAGTGGGGGGTATGCCGTTAAAACTGGAATAATTGGACCAGCCTAGGACGTTGGAGTTGCCTTTCCTCATAAGGTCAGTCATTCTTTTCTTTTTCATTTGTCTCAGTAGGGGGGTGAAAGACTGATTTTTCACTGTACTTTTTCCCCACCATCCAATGGAGGGAATTCTAGAGGTCTCCAATTATCCCAGTTCTAGCGGTGTTTGATTGATGCGATGCCGTGCCGCATTAAAAGAAGAAGAAAAAACAATAAGGCGGAGTTCAGCTAGTAAATAAACTCAATCCAACCGTCGTGAGATCCTCTCATCGGCTTTACAAAAATATTCTAGATAGACAACAAGAAACCCCGCATCACAACCCCACCTACTATCGGCACTCTAATATCATCCCTACTGGCGTTAGTATGGCAACTAAACACGGCTAGGGTCGCATTAAGGGGATCTTGCTTCCTTGTGCCGTCTTGGGCAGATTTTTCTAGAAGGATGCCTTAAGCTTATAATTAGCCGAGCACTGCGGAGGGGAAGGGTGGTAGGAACTCTCGGTGTGCATTGTGTGCCCCATGGCCCATGGATTCTCACTTGTGTTCACCGTCATGAAGCGGGGTGGACCCGCTGGCTTTCACCGGTGTGGGGGCGCCTAGAGAAAATGTTTCCTCCGTGCGGCCCCACAACGCCTTTGGTTCGGGAGCCGGGGGCTCTGTCCAACAAGAGTCTGGCGTTAACCCAGTGGCGTATTAGCTTGAAGTCAAACCCATGCTACCGTTGATGTTGCACTGATAAGGCATCCATTGACGCGCCGGGACCCTGTTCAAATGGCCCGCGGTTGTTGAGGGGTAATACTGGTATTTGGCCCTATAGGCATGTTCTGGGCCTGGTCGTGGTACTGGTAAAGTTATATCCCTTCACTATTATCTACTGTCCTCCAAAAGAAAGATCCGCGTGCTGTCTTCCCACAATTGAACATTGCTCTTTCGTTCTTGTTTGCTGAGAGCGAACCCCCACAGCTCACCAAAAACGTGGTATCATAGCCCTAGAAATGCGGATGGAAAGCAAGCAGGGAAGAAAGGAGGATTTACACTTCGGGCGCCTGAATGTGCGGGAACGGGAATACGATACCGCGGCGAGTGAAACATGACGGTGGGCGGACGCCTACGGAGGCGGGTGCTGGCGCTCGGGGTCTTGAGTACGGGCTTGCCAGTCTCAACATTGAGGTTTGAATACAAGTAGAGGAGCAGGGAGTATTCAGTAAGTGCAGGAAGCTGAAAATCAGCACTGGTTTTAACCCAAGTCCGCTTATTAAGCAGACGATCTCTTTTTTTTTTTTGAGCCATTATACTTGTACTCGTACACGTACAGTGGTTTGTTTGGTTTTGTCTAGGCAAATATGGTTGAAACGTCACCTTATTGGGTGCAGTGGCGGCAAGAAATCACAGTGGGCTTGCTTCCATGCCAACTTGGAAGCTCATACGGAATACAGGTATAAAAAATCACCCCAGGATCATTGCAAGTGGAAGCTCCTTTAAATACTTCCTTAATTCCCTAGACAATCGCTTGTCATACAAACACTTTCATATTATTAGGCTTTGGGATTAGGGATTGTCGTTATTGAACCTTGGGGAATTTGAGGCTGGTTGGGGGTTCAGTGCGTTTTCCGGCACCATACCCAAGATCCAGCCAACCGCGCTGCTAAGGTTGCCAAGGTTACCGGTATGGGCGATCGGATTAGGTTGAAACGGGTGTGCTTCTCATCAGATAATTACCGGTGTCGGCAGTCTATGTCTTGTGCCCAAGCACCCGCCACCAACTATTATTAATCATGCCAAGACAATATCTTCTCTGGCCGCGTTCGCATTTCTTAGCATGCAACCACTCTCGGGGGAGAAGCCATCGGACGGATTTTGACCTTTTCAACTGCTCAACCTTTCTTCACCTCACCCCCTAACAAAACCTGTTCGCCTAGGAGCTTCTCCTCATACACTCACTATAGTATTTCGGAACCTCCTTTCTTTTTTCCTCCCCTTTTATACTCCTCGATAGATGGCCAGCAGCTCTACTCGACATGCTCCAGGATTCTATCCAACCCCGTCAAAAAGCACCCTTGCGCCGCCGGCGGTGGACACAGATACAGTGGAACTTAAGGATATGATGGCAAGCTCTCCGCCGCCTGAGTTGGAGCTTAAGGATGATATTATCAAGTTGAGTGTCAACGGAGACGAGGCCGCTGTCCGTGCATTACTCGATAGCGGGAAGGTTACTGCGGACTGGTTGGGCGAGGATGGGGTCGGGCCCCTGCATGTACTTTGGCCCCTCGTCCCCCCCCCCTTTTCGCCTTATCTGATCATCCCAAACCTATACCGGAGAGGCTAACTGAGACAGTGGGCAGCGATCAACAATCGGTACGCAATTTGCAAGCTCTTGTTGGAGCGAGGGGCAGCTGCCAATGCCGCCGGAGGCGAAGCTAATGCTACTCCTATAATGTGGGCTGGGCAGCGCGGACATTACTACCTCGTTAACCTCCTATTGAAACACGGCGCCGATCCCTGCATGAAAGACGTTCATGGATACAACGTACTTCACTTGACTACCTTTGAGGGAAATATATTCCTGTTGGTCTTGTTATTACATCATGGGGTTCCTGTGGACATCCCAGACACGAACGAACACACTTCGTTAATGTGGGCGGCTTATAAAGGATATTCGAATGCTGTGGATCTCTTTCTGCGCTGGGGAGCAGATGTTCGCGCTGTTGATGACATGGGTTTTACTGCATTGCACTGGGCCTTGGTGCGAGGAAACTTTGGTTGTATCCAGAAGCTTGTTGAGTACGGGGCAGACAGGTTTGCAGAGACCAACGAGGGAAAAACTCCAGCGATAGTAGCGGAGGAGCTTAAGACGCAGAGGGTTTGGTGGGACGCTTTAGAGGATTGCGGCTACGACAAAAATGGGAACCCACTACATCCTAACGGGACGATCTTAGGCATACGAGTGGCCGACAAAACCACTGTGCTCAACAGATTCTTTCTCTGTTGGCCGGCCTTAATAATATGGGTCATAGTAGTGTGTTTAACTTATCTCTCTTGGATTCCCGGTGTCATTTCGGCTGTCGTATCCGGGTTAGGCCTGCACTGGGTTGCTACCAGAGTGGGCGATTATGCAGAGGGTGATCAGAAGGCAGTAAACAACACACCTTATCTAGCAGGAATATTTGTGGGGACTATATTCTGGACTGCGGAGCGATGGTTGTTTAGCATTCTGCCTAGTAAATTACCCCCTCTCATCCCGGATGTACTCAATTCTAACCTAATGGTCAATAGCGGATGGAAAGTGCTAAAATTTTGTGTTCAAAGATACTTTTAGTTCGGCCCCTTTCAGCAATATGTTTTTCGCAGTAATCTTTTCATCTTGCGCCTACTTTTACACTATATGCATGATTTACCACCCAGGCTATGTACCCAAGCTTTCCAGCGTAACAGAGCAGAAGGCGGTGATAGACGAGCTGCTGAGTTTGTGGAAATTTGATAACAACAATTTTTGCGTCGAATGTATGGTTCGTATGCCACTACGAAGCAAGCATTGCCGCAAATGCCACAGATGTGTTGCCAAGCATGATCAGTGAGTCCCCTATCTTGCACACATGTTGACAACGCGTTCCTAACACCGACCTAGTCATTGTCCATGGGTCTTCAACTGTATCGGTGTCAGGAATCATAGGCAGTTCTTCCTCTACGTTCTTAGTCTCGAGATAGGCATCTTTATGCTCGTCCGTCTAGTTATCACGCACTACACAGTTCTAGGCCTCGTCCCGAAAGCGGAATGCAGCATCTTAGCCGAACCGTTCTGCTCCGCCGTGCTCCAGGACCCTTTCACAGCGTACATATTTGTTTGGGGAGTACTCCAGGCCTCATGGGTGACCATGCTCCTTTTAGTTCAGCTCGTCCAGATAGCCCGTGCGCAGACAACATGGGAATCTATGACTTCAGGCCGGCGCCGCCACGACAATAAGATCACCTCACTCGTAACATCCGCCATCCCCACCGGCGCAACCGTAATGGAAGGCGCCCAACTACTCTCTGCGTCCCGGGGCCCCGACCTCGCGGCAGAAACTAGCGGAGGGCACCACCATCAAAGCCATCGACACCGTCGTGGCGGCAACGACAGCTGTTTCTCCCGGATGAAGAAACTTCTCGGTGTAGACGTTCTTGTCCATACCGCCCAGGATGCTAGTAACCTTGCCCGACGCCGTCGTGGTAACCCATTCTCCCGGGGAATCTTCACAAATTGTAAAGACTTCTGGTGTGACCCTGCACCTGTATTCAAAGAAAACGTTATCAACGATGGGGAAGCCCTCCTTGGTGGTGCCCAGGTAGACTACTACAGGATGTACGAGACTCCCCCCCGTCTGCATGCTGGTAGAAGTGACACTATGAGATACCAGCGGATTGCAGAAGAGGAGGAGGATGTCTAAGTCTTCCGGGTCGTTTTGTGTTTACTTTCGTTTTGTCACCTTTCTTTCTCGCGGTTTCCCTTTTTCGATTTCCCCTATTTGGGCTAGCTTGCTGGGTTGTGCTTAGTGAGCGAGAGAAGCGATATGATGGTTTATGATATCTAATATATATTTTTTACCTATAGGCCGCATGAATATAATATTTGCTTGTATACTGTTTTCTTGGTTTTATATGGGCAGTTTGTTGTGCGATCAGCCCCGAAGAAAATCTCCTCACGGAACATCGCTTGGAGGGCCCTGTAATCTAAAGCATTTCTTATTTCTTCCTTCAAGTTAGTGGCGGGCCGTTAGCAAAGGCAGAGTCTGCGCCCTACGCCCCGTAGATCAAGGCTTACTCTTACTCTCAGCAGACAAACACCCCCGAGTTGACAACAGAACCCCGCAACTACCATCTAATAAATGCCTGGGCTCAGAAAAATACAATGGCTAGCTAGGCCCTTTTTCTAACACTGCAGAGGTCGGATACCAAAGCATCTTCGCCACATTGCTCTCACTCGTGGACAAGGCCGTGAAAGGTCGTGTTTATACTGAGAGCTACTTGCTATGCGTGTTATGTAGGGCCTAACATCCTAAACCTCTGCCAAGGTTGTCTCTAGTTCTTTCCTTTTGTGCTTGGTCCAGTTGGGATCTCATGAAGCACACTGAGAGCATCATGCACTATCACTCGTTGATCACTAGAGGCCGAAATCTTGATTTGGAATGTGAGATAGCGTATGAAAGAAAGTAAGATATCGCTGGTCTATTCTACCTTGAGGAGAAGGGATGTGAGAACTGACTATGTGTCCGGAGTGGCAACCTGGTGCCAAGACCCAAACCTTTCCAATGAAGTCCAACAACAGAACTCTTGTGGAACCTGTGCTTGCCTTTTTTCTTTTCTTTCCCGCTTCCTCTGGTGAAATGTGTGGAAACCCCGCACCAGATTTTTCTTTCTTCATAGCAGCAATCCAGCGCTTCTTTCTAGCGTGAGATCGCTCACCCACTTACAAGTTACCTATTCACCCTCAACCTTTTCGCTTTCTGCACTCTTTCTTCCTCCTTTATCGTGGGAGGAAATCTCCCCCGATGCTCTGGTGATACTATCACTAGTTGTCATCTTTCGGGCGACCACGGCGGCAGCGGCGGAAGTATCGACGATTCCACGACCGTCGCTACACATCAGGGGTTAGGGATCGCCTCATATCTACATCCTCCAAGGGGCAGGGGGGACTTACGACTCTATGTCAAAAGCACCCACTAGATCCTAGATTTCATTTTTGGTATGATTTGAGCAAACCATGTTAGACTCCAAACCATTTAGTAACCGTGTTTGATTTTAGCACTCGCTTTGTGTGCGGTTTTCTCAAAAATCACCGAATCGATCTTTGTTGGTTGCTTGTCTACACTGTGACTATCGACATCTGGAAAGCTTGAATTTTGCTGAAAGCAAAGAGCTTCCCCACCCGTCCCGTAAGTCCTGCGCTGCTTGCTCCTGGCGTTGCAAAAATGGTCACTCAATACTAGGACGGCAATGAATGACACCCAAAGGGTAGAAATCATAGTCCGAAATATGCGTGATGCGTTTGCCTCGCCACTTTAAATTTGTTGATATAACTAACAGCATCTAACAGCCCCGGGAGGTGGCTCCACTCGGCGGGACGTGGTGTTCCTTACCCCAGTATCTTAGTTTTCACCCGCTTGACATATCTGAACTATTGGTTCAGGGACTCGCAATACTTTCTCGGCCTCGCTCAAGAGTCCGGGCAGAGCCTGGTAGAGATGGTCTCCCGGCAAAATCTAAGGCCTTTCTCGACGCCGACACCACCGCACCGAAACGTGTAGGGGAGACGTAGCACATGCGACCAACCGGAAAGAAAGCAATATTCGAATACCACGATTGGGGATTTTGTCGCTGACAAACCCGCAGCCTTTTTGTGTTGGTGGCGGAGAAACGAGGTTTCGACCTGAGCAGAAGCCTGCTTGACTATCTGATTCGAACATGCTTAACCTATCTGAATCAGGTTTGCACGAGGCACCTCTGCTCCCGACCGACAAAGAATTACGTTGGTTTTCAGCAAAACATAACCCCGTTTTGAACATGTACAGCCCTGTCCGGAAAGTCTTCGAACCCACCCACAACGACTTGCATTTTCTGGGCGATTGAAATTATTACAACTTTTATACGATTTCGGTTTTCGACCAACCAAGCTTCCTCCCACCTATTTTCCTGAAAGGCGCATTCTGCACTTTTTTCAACACCACATACCTCATCTACATTTTCCGCAAAATGTCACCTAGGCCAGAGACCTATCCACGAATGTGGCGGCAACGACGGCAAATATTACTCCTCACATTAGCGTAGTGCAGAAACAACAACCCCGCACTTATGCTGAGGCTGCAGTTGCTTCTAAGGAAACACCTACTCCTAAAACTCCTCCCAAGGGAAAGAAAAGGTCAGCAACTGTCGGACCAACACCCCCCAAAAACCCAAAGCAAAAGCAGAAGAAAGAGGTCAAAGCACTGGAAGATGTGGCTGAACTGGCAAATGACACCATCACACCCTCTCCTCCACCTGCTGCACGTCCTAAGACAGTCACAATAGCAAGGAGGCACATATACACCACTCATGCCACACCTGTACCCCTACCTGATTCAGCCAAGCTTGAGCCTCAAATCAGCATCGCTATTGCTAAAGAACTTCAGAAGTGTGGGTGCTCTGCTCCTACTAACCTGCTGTAATGACCCTACAATAGGTAGCTACAATGACTACCACCTAAGCTCAAATGGTATATCAAGTGGTAATTGGAAGTGGTATGGTCTCATATACTTAGTATACAAATAGCGGTTAACCTAGGGCAAGGCTCAGGGAACAATGGAGTAGCCTTGGGTACTCTATAAGGCAGGGTAACCTTTCGGGAGTAAGTTCACATAAAGTCAAGAGAACTATGGGAACATTACATGGGTCTCCGAGACAACATTAGGTGTCTATAGGAGAACTTCCAAAGTGGTTAAAGGCATAAGGAGGCAAGGGTACCCTATCTTAGGCACTTAGCCATTATGCCGATGGATTTCAGTTACCCTACTGAGGTATGCAAGTTACCCTACCTTCACCAGCAAAGTCATCCTGGAACTTAGAGGTTAATTATCTCACATTCCATAGGCTCTTAGATGTTTTTGAGCACACACGCACCTGCGCAGGGAGGTCAGACGGCTGAGCAGGGGTGGTCCGAACATGCTATTGAACTTAGGTGGGTTGAGCTAATACCCCCCCTCTGGTCCCAGCGTTGGGACGGCGCATCATAGGCAGAAGGCTGCATAGTTGCTCATTTGCTAGTAAAAAGAGGTCATTGGAGCAGCTACCATAACACCGTATACATCATTGCCATCCGTCCGACTGAATGTCGTTCGCAGGATATATAAGGAGAGTGTAACCTACTCCTAAGTATCTTGAGAATCCCAAAGCAAACTCTGGAGATACTAATAGGATAGGGGGGAAAGTCTTGGTGGAATATATTCAAGAGGTATAAGAAAGATGAGGGACTAATAGAGTGACCGTTCAACTTGTAGTATATTAAAGAAGAGCGTCTCTGTGAGGCTTGAGAGACTGAATCCTTGGAGGATCTTAGGCTCTTTTAAATACAAATAAAATATAACCAAATATCCTATGCCTAACACAAACACTTACTATACTGAGATAGTATTGAAGTAAACAACTAAGTCCTAGAAGATAGGTATAGGGGCAACAGGATGTAACTAACAAAACAAGTAATGGAATCAAACAATAAGGGATCGCTACTAATGTACTAAACCAGTAGTACTAGTAGGAAAGCATAGGGTTGCCTGAGGGGTTCAATGATATCAAAGGATGCTATGAGGAAGCTTAAGGATAAATAACTCAATAGGAGACTATAACAATAAGGAAAGTACGAAGCAAGGAGAGTAACACTACTATTGTACAACCTAAATAGGAAACATCCAACATCAGGTAAGTACAGTAGCGAGAGCAATAGGAAGATTCCGTTACAGGGAGTGTGAGTAACTACCAAATATGGGGTTGTACATAAATGGTCCCTCTGCCACCTAGGAGTCTATCTTTGCCTACTGGTAGTAGGGTAGTCTTCCAAGAGGTACTTAGGTAGTCCCAGGAGACCAGGGTGTTTACGGGACAATTATCTAAGTAACCAGCCGGAACCTTCTCCTCTTGATTTGTAGTATTACAATGCGTTGTCAGTTGACTCTAGAGGTATAAGTCTTATCGCCGTAGAGTATGTCCCGAGAGGCTGGCTATGGGTAGCGCCCACTCAGCCAACCATCGGCTACATCTTGCCGGGGGAGCTTGCATATTTTAATATCATAGTGAATAATCGTGTAGATTAAATGATGGACTGTATAGCTTCTATAGACGAAACTACCACTGAGCCAGTAAGTCCACCACCTAGGTATTGACTCTGGTTGTTGTCATGGCAGTTAGCCACTGGTATGACTTCAATAGGAAGAGTTTTTCCACAAGCAGTTGTATTGGAGATACAATGAAGAAACTCATATTCTATTGACAGAATTTATTAGTAAAAGATTTTCCCTCATGTATATCATACTATGATCCATGTGGCAGCTAGTATTACCCCAGAGCCCTATGCCTCTCATGCCTTGTAAGGCATAAGGTATTGACTAAGTCTCCAGAGGACGCCCAGAGGCAGCTTCCAATACCACTAAAGCCAAGAGCCAATCTGTAATATTAAAATATACATGGTAACCTTATAAAGTATAGTGCTTATCAAATGGTTCATGGGGTATAGGTGGGGGGTCCGAAGCTGACTGGAGTTCCAAGAGGCCTCCGGTAAGACCATTTCACCCTGTGTGTTGTTCTGGTATAGGCTTGCTACTTCTTAATTTTTCCAGTATGGACTCACTACTCCTGAGTTTTTCTGTCGTGGTCTTTTGACCCCTGAAGTTCCTAATGAGACTCTGAGCACCCTGAGGTGTGGGAATATCAGAGTGCCGAGAGTTTTTAGCCCCCACTTAAATCACATTATACTTTTTTGCTCAGACCTTTTTACAATTAGCTGCCAGACTAGTTAGAAAAAATTTGACAAAGACCGAATGGGACTCTAGGAGGTGCAAATCATGCTCTGGGAGGCTCGCTTATGTTCTAAGTAGTGCCGAGATTTTTTAGCCCCTGCTTATATCATATTTTACTTATTTGCTCAGACCTTTGCACAACTAGCTGCTACACTAGTTAGAAAAAACTCGGCAGAGACCTAATAGGCCTCTGGGAGGTGCAAATGAGACTCTGGGAGGCTCACTTATCTTCTAAGTAGTGCTGAGATTTTCAAACACATGACCCATTCTCTTGGCCCTTTGTGCTTCTGAAAGGCCCTTTTCACCTTTTGTTCAACAAACTATCTACCTTCTCAACTGTCAACACTTTATTTACTTCACACAAAAGTGAGAACTCAGAGTGATCTGAGATGATTGGGTCTTCAGAAAGACTTAGAACACATTTCACAGGTATTCATGGATGAGTCCCCTCTTTAAAGATAAAATTAAAGGCTGGTACTAGTATTCTATGCAATAGCTCGGGCTACAGAGGGCCAATCAAGACGGGGATATGACCGCTGGATTCCCCTCATTGAGAGCGTTCATTTGAGGCATTGAACGTCCCATTTGCACTATTTTCAATGTCCCTTCTTTATACTTTTAGACTTGGGTGGAATTTGAACCTATGACAATCTTGCAGGTTACCTTAGACTACAGGCATGCTATCGCTAAGTGGATATGACCGTTGAATTCCCCTTATTGAGAGCGTTCTTTTGGGCTGTTAAACATCTCATTTGCACTGTTTTTAAGGTCTTGTCTTCACAGTTTTACACTTGGGCGGAATTTGAACCTCTGACAATCCTGCAAGTTATCTTAGGCTACAGGCATGCTATCACTAAGCAGATACCACCGTTGGATTCCCCTCATCGAGAGCGTTCTTCTGCGTGGTTAAACGTCCTATTTGCGCTGTTTTTAGGGCTTTCTTTCTCTCTTATCTGTATATAGTAGTAGCTAGTTTAGCGGTAAATGAAGATAAATAAATTAAAACAATTATAAAATACTTGAATAGTAGTTTACTAGCCTGAATAGGCAATTTGGACTGTGTGTGACCTGAAACCTGCTGGTTTGTGACTTAAAACTAAATGGTGACCAATAGGATATTGGGGCTGTCAGGAAGCTCTCCGGAGACCTTAGAGAAATTATCAGGTATTTCAGGTATTTTTCCAGTATTGTTCCATTATGGACTTTGTCTCCCTGTGGCATCTGACATAGCCGCAGTGCCCTCAGAGAGCTTCCTGGAGTCCCAAATGAGACTCTGAGTGTCTCGCTTAGCTAGTACTACGGAGCCGCCATGGCTATAGTTGTAATACTATTTACTCCTGACTACTACATAGCTTCTTCTATCCTTATCACTCTGTACATCATCGGCCATTTTATAATTTGGCCCCCTATACCCCCTATACCCCCTATACCTCATGAGGTATATGGATCAAATTTGTACTTTTACTAATGTTAAGCATACCTGCGTTTGTCCAATACTTCTGGCAGGATATTTCCTGATGGAGGGTAGACCTCCCACAGCCCTGAGCAGGACAGGGTACTCGCACAATGTCAGAGTAGTGGTGAATGTCAAAGACTTAAATCTGATATCTACTTAAGTTGAAGTGTTTGGTATTCTACTTCAATAACCAACTTTCCTCCAGAGGACTACTTGAGTGAAGCTTTCAGCTTAACGATATTAAGTTTTACTGTTTGATTCTTTGGAATTATTTATCTTTATCTTCTACTTTAAGGCTTTGGTGTGGTCGCAACCTTAGAGTTCACCTCTCTATAGGGTGCCCCTGTTATACCTCCAGATTCAAATTAATGCAACTATTAGTACCATCTTGCTGACAACACCACCTGACGTGGAATGGATTGAATACACTAGCCACCATGCCCTCATGACCATGGCCTTAAACACTCCACTTCCTAAGAGCTCATAAGACTACATGGAATTCAGAAAGGCCCCTACCATCTCACAAGTTGTGATACATGGAATCTCTCTCAAAGTCACATCTAATGAGGATGAGACACTCCTTTTGGTTATGAAGGAATCTCTGCTTGTAGGACAACAAGTTAATATCACAACGGTTAGGTTCTTGCAGAAAAACCTGACATGTCAGACACAGGGTATTTTTTTGTTCATGTTTGGGAATTGCAAAGATTGAATCATATCTAGTTCAATATCGCCTGTTGGAAATTTGTTTGCAGCTCGCTAGATTTATTTGTAACAAATTAGAGTGAGATTTAATGTCACTGAAGAAACCCTGAGAAGCAGTCATTCTAGAATGGAAAGTTGGTAAGTGGCTTCTCCAGATATACTACTTGGAAGATCTCTCTACTAATTCATCGAAACTATTCCTGCCGAATGATTTCTCCACTTGCCTAACAAACATGAAACTGATCATACAACTTCGGCTTTATCACTCTCGATTGCCTTTTCCTACTTCACCTTAAGCACTATATTGACTTCTTGTTAGTTGCTCATATTTCCCCTCCTTCTTATCTCTTGTAACGGGGGCACCCTATAGAGAGGTGAACCCTAAGATTGCGACCGCACCAAAACTCAAAGTAGAAGATAAAGGAAGAGTAAATAATTCACGAAGAATCAAAACGGTTAAACTTAATATCGTTAAGCTGAAAGCTTCACTCAATAAGTTCTCTCGAGGAAAAGTTGGTTATCGAAGTAGAATGCCAAACGCTTAAACTTAAG
>Ga0307509_10001201_pt1 | contig 44094 bp, 33 predicted proteins | sample 10_EM_MG_FD_202245 | JGI IMG/M metagenome (GOLD analysis project Ga0307509, IMG submission 202245) | Populus trichocarpa ectomycorrhiza microbial communities from riparian zone in the Pacific Northwest, United States - 10_EM | ecosystem: Host-associated > Plants > Roots > Unclassified | place...
ACGCAAGTGCGAGTCATGTGAGAACTATGAGTCAACTGACTGCATAGCGTGAAACATAAACATACCTTATGACTAGTAACTACTAGTCATGTGAAATCTGCCTTGCTTAGTCACGATTTGTGACAGCTAACCACATCCTTCTCTGGAATACCAAAGCTTATAGTTCCTCCGGCCGCCTGAATACATCGTACCGAAAGAAGTCCGCTTGGCCCCATATCAGGTACATAGAGGACTTTCCTAAGTCTCACCTGATTGGTTGTGCCATTAACATCAAGTTCGATAGTTATATCGCCTTTCCCGATAGCCATCATTTCCGATCCGTTTACTATATGAATTGGAGCCCGAATATCGGTAAGGTCTTCGAAGAGGGTTTTATCGGCGGTCATATGGTGGGTCGCACCTGAGTCTAATACCCACTTGGATCGAACTCGTTTTGCTGATATCGTATCCATAGCTATCCATGCTTCGACATTCCCTCGTGCAGCGGCAGTGTTCGCACTGGGCCCACTCTCGCGGTTTTTGTTCCTCCTAGGTCCAGAATTCTTTTTCTGATCTATTCGCTTCTTCGAACAATTCCTTGCCCAATGTCCCTTCTCTTTGCAGTAGAGGCAGGTATCTTTATCTACGGAAGTAGAAGAAGTACGACCGGTGCCTTTCTCTTGCAGGCCTTCATTTCCGTAATCTTTTCCCTTTCCTTTGCCACCTCCGTTCCTTCCAGCTAGGAAAGCCTTACTTTCCTCGCCCTGCTTGGCTTCAAGGCCACCTGTTAACTGCTGGTGTTCAAGCACAAGGTGATCACAGATCTTATCATACGTCATCGTATCATAGTCTTCGTTGTTGCAAATCGAAGTACGAAATGGGTGATACTGGATCGGGAGGTTCGAAAGAAGAAGATACTTCTTATCTTTTTCAGATTGGGTTTCTCCGGCGGCCGCTAGTTGGTGGAACAACTTCTCAAGGGTAGCGATGTAGTCCATAAGGTTATTGTTACGAAATTTGACCTTCGACAATTCGCCCCGCATGAACCAACTCCGCGCTTGGTTTTTTCCGGCATATCGCTTCTCTAGCTTGAGCCAAAGTAGAGAGGGGTTGCGGTCCTCCACGTATAACTCTCGATGTGCGCCATCGCGTAGTCTGCCCAGTATCCCGCGGGCTTTACCGGCTTTCTCATCCCAGCTAACTCCCTTATCGCCGTCTGGTCGTGTGAGCGTTCCAGAAACAATCAGCCAATATCCTTTCTCCTCAAGGATGTCGATGACTGCCAGTCTCCATTCGCGGTATTCAGTGGCTTTGGAGAGAGGCTTGATACCTAGTGAGGCAAGTAGGTTGACCTCAGTACCGGTATTCTTCGACATCGTATGAGGTAGATCGTGGGAGGTACAATGTGGGAGGTAGATCGTGAGTAGGGAGGGGTCTTCGTATATTGGAGGTCGAGCGCTAAAGAGCCGGGCTCATAACCTAATTGAAATGGGTCAAATATACGTCACCGAATAACACTGGGATGGAATAGATTGCGCACAAAAGTCTTCTCGTCGTCGTTTTCTAAACTAGTGGTAAGGACAGAAGTATATATCAAAAAATCATAAACCCTTCTACCGATCACCACATATCTCCACTTTCTCTCCTCCGTACTCCAAGACAAAAGAAAAAAAACATTCTGCGTAATCTGTGAACAAAAGAAATCTCTCTCAAAGACTTCCTTTCTCCTCCGCCTTTGATCTAATACCTTAGCTCTTGTTCTTCCTTCATCTCCTTTCATCATCGTGCTTTTTCTTTGACCGTGTATTATCTTTCTCATCCAACAACAAAAACATATTTCCCGTGCTTCTGCCTTGCATATGACAAAAGAAACTAAAAAGCATGACGAACAGGATTAACAGATTTCTAACAAGAGCCATTCCACTTCCCGTCCGACGGCTGCATTCCTGCATAGGAGATACTTTCCACAAACACGCCCGAAGCCGAATCGATGCCCGAAGCGAAAGCGAGTCCCCGGAGACAAACCCATGCCCGGATCCTCCGAAGATAAACCTATACCCGAAGCCGGAGCCACATGCCTGGATTCTCAGCGCATATCCGAAGCCAAACAAGGGCGCCCCCGGCAGCTGACTCAATACAAAGTATCAAGAGAGTATCGCAAGCAGCACCATTTCCGACATGGAGAGTGCCACTGAGGAGGAGCGAAGCTCAATCGACGATTTTCTCTCTGCAATAGCGAGGGTTGATTGTGTATTAAATTTTGAAAACAAAAATTTCGCATTTTTTCCGCCCATCTTATAGCTACTCTAGTAGCTACCCCCCCCTCCCCTCCAGCAGCCTCTGGATTGGGGCCTAAATTGTTCTTACACTACTACAATTAATAGTACTCGACAAGGGCACCATTAGCTGCTGAACTGTGTGATATTGTTTCATACTACAGTGCGCTATGGAAATTGACAGTTCGAACCTCTCTTGAGAGTGCATACCGAGTGATATTCAGTGACGGCATGTATTCCATTCCAAAGGCCATCTATTGAGCACTTGCTCTGGCGTTATAAATCATACAGGTAATCCCAGATACAGATGTTCCAGAGCCTTCACCCGGCGGGCATTGGAAAAGCGATCTACTCTATCATGCCCCCGTCTCCAGCGTAGTGACAGAATTGATGATTTTTCTTTCTTTCCCTTCTGCTCGGCTTGCATCACTTTGAATTTACAATTTTTTTTTTGATATTGTGGAGCTACGAGGAGTTATCTGAATCCTAAGCCCCACGTGTCTTGATGATGTGGTTTTAGCGAGGCGGGGTGCAAGAGTTGCTAGCCTCCCCCTTGGAGTGTCTTCAATCACGATATGCGCCCTACCCTCCAAATCAATTGAAACGAAAGCTGTGTCAATGCGTGGCATTAGGGGTCTAGTGGGTCCACAATTCACGTTGCAACGCTCGTCAATTTGCATACCCCATTCAAAAAGTGAGCTAAGAGAGGAGAATTTGGATGGATGTCTACGGTGAGGGGTGCATGTTTTGAAGATTGTCAACTTTACTTTGCCACAGTTCATCCGATATTACATTACGCGTATATGCTCCGATAACGAAATATCGTAATCTGAATACCTATGACTACTATTTTATCAAGAATTAATTTACTTGCCAGGTGGTTGGTGGAGTTCTAACGCTCCGAGAAGCCCTTATCTTTGGTTTTAAAGTGGCCACACATGATGACTTTTGTCAGCGCACTGTACGGTGGGCGAGGGTGAGGGAGAGCTGAGCTTGACGGTGTTGTAAGTTATTAGTACTGCTCGGCATGTTTAGGATCTCGCGCTATTGTTTTCCTGTTCGCAAGACTTTAGTTTTCGGGAACCGCGGTTGGGTTTTAGAAACGTGGTTGGGTTTTAGAAACGTGGTTTGACTTTCGGGAAATCCTCTCGGCTGCAGGAATGCGCTTGGGTTTTGGGCCAATGTAACATGTCCGCCGTAAAGGAATGCTGGAAATCTGTAAGGAAGCGGGAGCGTCGGGTGCGCGGAGGTTGGATGATGGCCGAAGGTTGTGAACGGTGGGGGTCTTGGTCTTTCATTTTGTTAGCATGAAGGTACGCAAAAGGGGAAACGGAGGGGCATGGTGACAGGGACTGGATATGTGTGAGGGCCCATGGAAGGATTGGAGGACTTCGTTAGGTTTGTATATACTCCTGTCTTCACTGTTAGTTAGTTTTAATAGAGAGAGAGTGTAGAGAGTCCGTGTTGTTAAATGAGAGAACTTCCCCACTCCCGAGTCGTGTGTGGGCGATCGCGTCTAAACTCTTGGCGTTTCGTTTGGCTGTCGCCCTTTCATTGGGTTGTCGTCGCCGTCCATCCGTTATCATACAATCGTCTGAGCGCTGCAACCAAACCCCCGAATACCGGTATGATACCGCCATTAGGATCAAGTTGGGCTGTTTTTTTTTTGCGCTCGCCCGGCTAGCGACATCGTACCAATTTATCATGAGTTGCCGTATGATCCCGCATCGCGTGTTTTCTTGTGTCACCCAAGGGAAGATTAGGGCTCGGGGCCTAAACCTACAGTACCGGCACCGTTATGTGAGAGTGATGGAGATGGGGAAACAATTTTCCGGGATTAGTTCGGTTATCCAATCAACTGTCTCCGGCTTCCCGGTGGCGTCATCCACTCAATCACGGACTGAGCATGAATCCTTGGCTGATTGAGCGGGAGATCGCCAGAGCCTCAGCGCAACCAAGGCGGTTCCTCAGATTGGTAAAAAGCAATGGGCGGAATTTTTGTGCATCCGGAAAAGAGCCACAACCTTGATACTCTACCCAACACACCTACTAGCTCATTCCGACTCATTTTTCTTTTTTTCACACCAGCCTCGCTAACGGCGAACTTACCGCAGACTTGCCATACTGTATCATAATACCGTATCATATAGTACCCCATGTAATCGATGTGTTCAAGCTCTAAACTTAGGCGAGAGAGTACTTGTCAGGTTAACGAAACGAGCGAGGAAAGAGTGGTGATAACTGTGTGCTTGGAGGTGATAATGCTTGGGCGTAACGCCACATGTGAATAGACTGACATATTGTGGTGATGGTGGGCTTGCGTATTTTACTGAATAGCATGCCGTGCTGCTGTAGACTTTGAGCAGTAATTTATTTCAAAGTTCACGTGAGCTTTACTCAGCTGTCTCGTTTCGCTTGTTTAGTGGTTACTCGCTTTCCACAAAGACACTCCTCAGTCCATTGTGACGACAGGCAGAAAAGCTTTATGTACATTAGGAGTATATATATGTCAAGCTACCCAATTCGTCTACACCGATTGTTTCATCCCAAAACAAGCTGTATGTTTCATCGCAGGCCAGAAGAGCGCTCGAATAAATGTGGAATTGCCTGGGCGTGGGATTGGCGGGGAAAATTAGGGGAGCTTGAGAGCAGGGTCCCGTTGTATCCTTGTGGTTGCACAGAGCCCCGCTTTTCTTCCACCCCCCAGGAATTTCGGCAGTCGACCGACTCCATCATCCATCATTGACTCGTGCAATATCCTGAGCGGAGAAGAACAGAAAATGTCCCATTCATTCAGTAATAATTACAACTCTTTCAACTCTACCTACCTAAACACCACCTACATTAACCCTACTGTTGCCGATGACAGACCCGATATCTTGGCCTGGCTCTCCCCCGTAGACCCCAAGTTGCGCCATCAGGACATCCGGGACGGCAGGATCAAAAGTGTAGGGGAATGGGTTTTACAAACTGAGGAGTTTAGAGCCTGGTCGGCTATTAGCGAAGATGGCAAATCCGATAAGGCAGTCCTGTTTTGCTATGGAAATCCGGGTGTTGGAAAAACATACATTAGGTAACACGAAACGCCCTCGAGGGGTGGAGGAAAGATGACAAGTGCTGACAAGCTCGATATTAGCTCCATAGTAATAGACAACTTGTGTAGTCGGGCCAGAGGACGGAATACCACGATCGCATGCTTTTATTTCGACTTTGCATCCCAAAAAAAGCAGTCCCCTGCTGGTGTGCTGGGCTCCTTGCTAAAACAGCTGGTTTTCGGGCTCGAGGAGATCCCGGAGGAGATATCAGAGGCATACAGAGATCGAAAAAATGCAATTGGTGGGCAGGGGCCGCAAATTTCCGATATTTTGAAAATGCTGCAGATTTCCTCAACCAGAAAGCGCGCGTTCATATGCATAGACGCTCTCGATGAGTGCGCAACAGAATACCAGGTCAAGCTTCTCGATTCGCTGGGTCAACTCATCCAACACTCTCCGGGCACTCGAGTATTCATCACCGGAAGACCGCACATTCGGCCCGAAATTGGAAGGCGTCTTGGTGGAAGAGTGGCAACCATGTCAATAAGCCCCAAGAGGGATGATATCGCCACATATCTTCATAGTAAGCTCTCCACGGATACCACGCCAGATGCGATGGACAGTAATCTGGAGGCGGATATCCTGGAGAAAATGCCCAGTGATATTTCTGAAATGTATGTAGAAGCAAGGACACTTCGGAAGCTACCCGGGTTATCTACTAATAGGCGCATATCTAGATTTCTGCTGGTCTCGCTGAATATCGATGCGATCCTGCAGGAAACCACAACCCATCGCAGAAGACAAAAGCTCCGTGCAGTGGCCGATGGTTTGGGGTTGGAGAGTGCTTATGGGAAGAGTTTGGGTCAGATACCGTAAAAACCGAAATAATTGGGCATGGCGCTAGGACGTCCAGAATTTCCCCTTTGGATTAGGGGGGGAAAACACACCGCAAAGACCCTCCTTCAGTCCTCACCTGAGACAACAGACCATACTAGGAGAGGCAACTCCAACGTCTTAGCGTGATGCCCAATTATTTCGGTTTTTACGGTAAAGGGACAGGGTGGAGCCAAGGCGGGGCTTGGCATGGCCGCCTTAATGTGGATCTCTCACTCGGAGCGTCCCTTGAAGGTTATTGAATTGTGTCATGCCTTAGCGGTTGAAATAAGATCACCGAATCTCAAGACCAACAATATCCCTTCAATAGGAACAGTGCTAGCCTGCTGTCAAGGACTTGTCGCCGTAGACAAGGAAGCTTCCACTGTCCGGCTAATTCATTTTACCCTTCAAGAGTACCTTCGGGCTCATCCATGGCTTTTTGGCACAGTTCACTCGACGATAGCGGAGACCTGCTTAGCTTATTTAAATTCGCAGCAGGTCAAGAATCTTTCGGTGAACCCCTCTCCTGATCTCCAAGGCACGCCTTTTCACGAATATTCTTCCTTGTATTGGGGAGAGCATGCAAAAAGGGACCTTTCAGATCGTGCGAAACGGCTTGCATCGAAACTGTTTGATGACTACAATAACCATATATCTACCAAAATTCTCTTGGAAGCACAAACAGGATATTCGTACACCATTGACTTCGACAAACCTCCAGTGTTCAGTGGCCTACATTGTGCTTCACTTTTCGGGATGGCCGAGATCGTAAGTGAACTGATAGGGATGGAAGGTTGTGACATCAACCAAAGAGACTGTGTGGGTAATACACCTCTCGTGTGGGCGGCTCGCAATGGGCACGAGCCAGTTGCTGAAATACTACTCAAGCGGGGCGATGCTGACCTAGGCAAACAAGGTCAGGACGGCTTAACACCGCTCTGGTGGGCTGCTTTCAATGGACAAGAGGGAATGGCAAACATACTTCTCGAACGGGGCAAGGTCAACCCTGATACACCCGATAACAAAGGCCGAACACCACTCCTGTGCGCTGCTTTCAATGGGCACGAGGGAGTGGTGAAAATTCTTCTTGAAAGGGACGAGATCAACCCTGACAGGCCAGATAGCAAAGGCCAAACGCCACTCAATGCTGCCGCTTGGGATGGGCATCAGGGGGTAGTTAAAATGCTTCTCGAGCGAAACGAGGTCAACCCTGATAGCCTGGATAACGACGGCCGAACACCGCTCTATGCTGCTGCTTGGAATGGGCACCAGGATGCGGCGAAAATACTTCTTGAGCGGGACGAGGTCAACCCTGAAATCCTCGATAATTATGGCCGAACACCAGTCCATGCTGCCGCTTGGAACGGGCATGAGGGGGTGGTGAAAATGCTTCTGGAACGAGACGAGGTCAGCCCTGAACAAGCAGACAACGAAGGCCAAACACCGCTCGCGAGTGCTGCTTTGAATGGGCACGAGGGAGTAGTGAAAATTCTTCTCGAACAAGACGAACTCAACCCCGAAACCCCAGATCACGATGGCCGAACAGCACTTCATGCTGCCGCTTGGAATGGGCATGAGGGAGTAGTTAAAATGCTTTTCGAAAAGGACGAGGCCAGCTCCCACAACCCAGATTACAAGGGACAAACACCACTTCATTGTGCCGCTTGGAACGGGCACGAGGGCGTGGTGAAAATGCTTCTTGAACGAGACGATGTCGACTCTGACAACCCAGATAACGGCGGCCGAATACCACTTCATGCTGCTGCTTGGAATGGTCACGATGGAGTGATGAAAATACTTCTCCAACAGGACAAAGTTAACCACGACAAGGGAGATAGCGAAGGTCGAACACCCCTCTGGCCTGCTGCTTTCAATGGGCACGCGGAAGTGGCAAGAATCCTACTGGAACGGGGCGAGGTCGATCCCGACAAGCCAGATAACGGTGGCAAAACACCGCTCTGGTGTACTGCTGATAATGGGAATGCGGGAGTGGCAGAAATGCTTCTCGAACGGGGCGAGGTTAACTCTGACAAGCTAGATAACGACGGCCGACCACCTCTCTTGTTCGCTGCCCTGAATGGCTTCGAGGAAGTGGCAATAATGCTCCTTGATCGGGGCGAGGTCGACCCCGACAGGCCAGATAGCAACGGCCAAACACCGCTCTTGTGTGCCGCTTGGAATGGGAACGTGGGACTGGTGAAAATGCTTCTCGAGCGGGACGAGGTCACTCCCGACAAGCCAGATAATGACGGCCGGACGCCCCTCTCGTATGCTGCTGGAAATGGGTATGCCGGGGTGGTTGAACTACTACTCCCAAGGGACGATATCGACCCCAGCAAACCTGATGACTACGGCCAAACCCCACTGCGGCTGGCTACTCGGCACGGCCACACAGCGGTGCTAGTGTTGCTGCAGCCCAGGGGCCCCTCGGTATGACTAGTGATGGGCACGATCAGATCATGATCGAGAAGAGCATGCATGATCTGATCGATTTGCTCGATCATGGGTACTGCTCGATCAGGCTCGACCATCATCGAGTATACTCGAGCATCTTGGTTCATGACCGATCACTCTACTAATCTTTGTGATTAGGTGATGCGATGAGCTTATATTAAGGGAGTCTACCCACATACTAGATACCAATTCTTTCAGCCAGACTTTACCCTCTTAGCTCTTCAACATTGTATGCCTTGATGGGTGATATTCTTTACTTATAGTTAAAAATATTATTGAACAAACTACCATCTTCCATACTGACTTTATCATAATGTCACCACTCCCATCGTCCTGAATCTATGGCAGCGAGTCAATACCACTAATTACTTTTAATAAATAAATTTAATTATAAAGTGAGGAGTTGTCACTCTGTATCTGCCACAAATTACCGTGATACACTAAATGAACAACCAAGTAGGGATCCCCTGTTCTTGTTATAACACCGGTATAAATACTCAGAATCCATATTGAATGAATATTTAATCTCTGAAGGGGACAAAATCGATGATACTCGAGTATAGTCGACGATAATCGACTATGCTCGACCATGCTCGAGTAGTGGCAATGATCGATTACTCGATCAGTGCTCCCCAGTTTGATCGATCATTTGATCATAGGGTCTCCTCGATCCAATCATGATCGAGCATAGCCCCATGATCTGCTCGATTATGATGGTCCCCATCACTAGGTATTACTCAAAATCTGATAGCTGGAATCCCATAGTTGTTAGGGTATGATAGTTAGTTCGGGGTACGACCGGTTTAGGGTCGTGACTGCCACTTGGGGGTTTTTCCTGTTGTGTGGGTTTTTCCTGTTTTGTGTGTTTGTGCGCTCTCTTCTGTATCTAGTCAGAGCTACCAGTAGAGAGCTTCCTGTATCGTACATCGAACATCCACATCGTTATCATCACATACTGGAACCACCACCTACGTGCATTTCTCCGTGCTTCGCGCCGTTACCTACGCTACCCCAGTTATCATTGGGTTGTGAGTGAGCTGCCATCAGAGTGTCGCTATCAAGATCTTCCTCCTACTCCCTTGTATTCTTATGTCTCGTTGCTAGCCTTGGATTGCCTTTAGGGCATACAGCCATAGCGTTATGTAGATATGCAATTGCATGGGTATCAGGATATTTGGATATGCAGACAGGCGGATATGCGGCTTAGAGAGATAATCTTATAGGGTGTGCGGATTTGTAGTGCGCCGCTACTGATCACTTAGCACTGGGCTGTTGTTTCTACATCTTATCTTGGTATGTATATGGTGCCGGTTTCTAGTTTCGGTGGTATGATATCCATTGCCATTGAGCACTACACATCAGGTACTTGATTGTATAGTGTCCTATTCATACCATATGTCCTTAGACACTGGCATGCCATAGGTTTTAGGGATCACGGAAGATAATAGGACATCAGGATAGTTCTAGATAGTGATGGGCACGATCATGATCTGATCGAGGGAGCACAGTGATCGAATGATCGAACAAAATTGTAGATCATGATCGAGCAATCGATCAGCATGCCTGCTCGAGCATGATTTCCTGATTGAGCATGATTTCCTGATTGAGCAAGATTGTGTGCTCGATCATCGATTGTGCTCGAGCATGATTGAGTAATCGAGCAAGATTGTGTGCTCGATCATCCATTGTGCTTGAGCATGATTGAGTGATTGAGCATGATTCTGTGATCAAGCATGATTCCGTGATCGAGCATGATTCCGTGATCGAGTGATTGAGCATAATCTAGCAATTAATAAAGACTCCTCGAGTATCTTTGAATTATTAATAAACTTGAACTGCACAGCTTGAGTATGCATACAATATTGATCATAGTTACTGCCAAGTGTGGTTGGTAGTGCATGACCGTATCTGCTTTCACTCTGCGCGTCATTCCCGGCCCCCTCTTGTATACAATTCTCCAGCACTATACTCTTAGCTTTATCAGTTTTACTCCGGCAGCCTACATTCATCTTCTCCTATTGTTACTTGTATTTGCCAAATAACCAACTATTCTATAATGAAATCTTCGCAATCTTCACTTCCTGCAGCACTCTCACCATCTGCCTCATAATCAGCCTCCTCCCCTAGCAATTCCTCCGCATATTCATCCTTTCTGTATTCATCCAATCCCAGCGATGCCTTTGTAAGCATAAGAAGCCAAATTGTGTCAGCTTCAAGACAGTTTCGTTTTTGAGAAAAGATATCCCCAGCTACTGAAAATGCTTGCTCAGAGAGGATGCTTGTAATAAATGTTAATTAATATTCAAAGAGAACTAAATGGAGTGAAAAGGATACCTTGTAGCAGGTACCGAAAGATAATCACGGGCCATTGAGGCTAAATTCGGAAGTCGGTGTTGGTGCAATTTCCATGATTGAACAGTGTCCATATTCCTGTCGACACGTGGTTCACAGAGGTAAATCTCCACCTGTGATTCTATAAGATTATCCTCTAGGTTGTCATCTGTTGAGCCAAAAACTAGGTCTTCATAACGGCGGCAATTTTGAGGGGATTCCAAGCTGGGAAGCTGACCGGTTCGAGCTGAAGTAATTACTTCTATCTCATTTGATTGGGTTTGGATGGCTATTAGTTTCCTACTGGCATAGCGCTTGGTGACTACTCGTATGAACTTCTCATGCGTGTTTTCAATCTAATTCGCTTCCCACTATAAGATTTTGAAGAGTTGCAACTTCATTCGGGGATCAAGGATTGTCGCAATAACCTGTCCTGTATTTGAGTCAGTCTTAACCCAGTATTTGTTTAACTTTTGATAGGCATCATCGGCTGATGAACAGACTTTCTAGGTTGTTGAGGTGGGGTCTGGGTCATCTTCCATTGGTCGTTCACTTTCAATAAGCTCATACAGAGCATTTTGGAGAAACTGGTAGTAAGGTAGTTGGAAGCTGAGGGTAGGATAAGTAGCACCCCTGGCGAATTCAGTTGCATCGACGAAGAGGGACAGGATTCTTGATATGCGTTCAAGTGTATTCCAATCTGTTAGGGGAAGTGTGAGAGGAGTCCGTGCTTTGCTAAACATCCATGTATTATCAACAGCCATAAGACGCTCAAGAGCTGGTCATAGATACAAAGCGTGCTCAATCATTTTATAGGTAGAGTTCCAGCACACCCGAACATCCAGAATCGGAACTAGCCAGGCCAATCGCTTTCGCTGAACATCCTCTTGTAGGGCTTCCTATAAGATATTTGAGGATCGAACTTTGGCCACTATTTGGCGTAGTTTGCGTAGACTGGTGGCTGGGTCAACCTCATTGTTGTGACCGGAATCATCACAATCATCACTCACTAAATCCACCTCGTGCTCTTCCGCCTCGGATCTTAGTGTTTTTAGTACAGTTTGAGCTGCAAGATTTAACACGTGAGCTAAACAGCATATTTGCCCATCTCCCTGGGACCAGTCCTGCATCTCCAACTCAAGATCCAAAAATATTCCATTGTTTACAACAGCATTATCCCCTGTGATGCAGTTAATTGATTCCCTGATCTGGTACATATCCAATACTTTGATCATAACATCTGAGATGTTCCCTGCAGTATGGGATCCGCGTAACCTCTCCAATCCAATTAATGTATTAAACCTCTCATATCTTGTATCGATCCAGTGAGCAGGTATGGCCATGAAGGGAAGTTTGTTACCGGATGTCCACGCATCAAGGGTTAAGTTAGTTTTGGCGCCTGTACGGATATGCTGGTCTAGTTGTCCTCGAAGGTTTTCAAACATGTCTGTATATAGAATGGACTGAATATCACGCTTCAGAGTCCTCCGGGATATGGTAATAGCACCACCATTACAGTATACCATCAGGGTTCGGAAGGCATTACTCTCAACAAGTGAGAAACTAGAATTGGTTTCAATAACCATTATGGCCATCAACTTTCTATACTCGTTGGCATTGAACAGCTGTCCAGGAGCCCGTGCACCTCCAAGTCCTGCACTTCGAGCAAGCGTAAAGGGACTAATTCTACTTCTGCTTCCAAGACTAGCCGTAACACTAGAGTGCATACGGCTAACCGCTTCCTTATAGTCACTTTCACGGCAGGGAAGTCAGGAGTGACAAATTTGAAGATGAGCAATGAAGGTAGATGTTGTCGTATATTTTGCAGCATATGGTCCCCAGCTGTGCTCACAGTGACAGCAATAAACCATATGACGCCCGGAGCCATCATCCATAGTTTCCTGGATAATCAGTCGCCTGTCATACAGGTAGCTATTAAATCGCAGCTCCTTCCGGCCACTAATTGTTCGCATATTCAATAATTCGCCTATATTGATTCATATGTTAACATGTGCTCTCACTTTGTGGAGCCGTAGAACAGATTAATACCCCATCGGCCACTTAAGGTCTCACAGTAGTCGGATACATTACGGGAGTCCAGATGACTATTTGGTTCACTTGGTGAATCTGACATTGTTTCTGAGACCTGCTAGGGTGCGGGAGATAATGGATCTGCCTGAGATGACATCGCAATACTGTGGTCCATTATTCATTCAACAAGATAATAAGAAGATAGTCAAAAAACAATTGTTTGGTGATCAAATCTATCAGATCATGGCTTGAATGATCGATCATTCTGTGATCGAGGGCCATGCATGATCGAGGTGATCGATCACCGAGTAGTCGAGCAAAACTCGATCATGATCTGATTGTGCCCATCACTAGTTCTAGATGACCTAAGATCACTAGTGATTAGGATTTGTTCGCTTAACCTATTTCTTTAGAGTTCCTTGAGTTTCTAGAGTTTTTTCAGTCTTGTTAGATGAAGATATATATCTTCTGGGCTTCCCTTTGCTAGAGAGCGAGTAGCGGCCTAGTCTTCTTTCCTTACAATTTCTTTTCCGCGGCCAGAGCCTGTTACCATCACACTTTTATTCTTTCCATCTTTTGTCCTTCCTACAGCCTCCAATAGTGAGTCATTATTGGATATTTGCAGTTCATTTTTCCATTATTGTTTAATTTCATTTCTCCCCCTTCCTCCTTACTGTGTAAGTTAGACCCAAGCGTTGTTGAGATAATATAGAGACAAGAATATGAAGTGCAAGTTTTTCTAACGAGTGAAAACTGGTATTGGAGCTAGAGATACAGTGTTCCCAACCGTCACGGGCAGAGGTTAGGACGGAGTACAGGAGGGCGCCACTCCCGGGCGGAGTCCCCAAACCCGGTGTCCATCCAGTTATAAGCAAAAAGACCGAGAGACTGGACGCTTGGGAAAACTCCTAAGATATTACTGTGATTTTTTTTTTCTATCGTGGAAATATCCGAAATAAGGTCGCGCCAGTAGGCGGCTACTCTCAAGGTGTTAGCTCAGATGCTATGTTGAGGCACTCCACATTTTTCAGTCCTACAGACTCATACTCTTGAAAGAGAATTCATACAATAACTAAGACCTCCTATCCTTCCATAGACCACCAGACAGGCCAACGATATTGCACGTATGTCCCCCGTTCCCCTTGCCCACTCCGGTGCTAACAAAAAACAAAAAACACCTACTGTCCACATTCTCCGGGCATCCGATTTTTTCAAGTTTCCTTCCGACTCTTCCGCTTCAAAACTCACGCACCTTCCTGCAGCTGAAATGCTTTCCGGAGAGCCTAAGAGCATGCCGGAAGCCAAACGCGTTCGCGGGGGCTATGTGAATGATCGAACGGCTGTCATGGGAGCATGCCGAGCAGCATCCGACAACCTCCAACATATGGATCCGTTGAGCCGTAGTGTTGGTAGAGATCCCCCAGAGCGTCAAGATATTAGAGCTGCTCCTAGAAATCAGAAGAGGGAAAACTAATTTTTCTCTCCTGTTGGTGATCAGGTTTTTTTTTTTGCCTGCTGTGGACCCAAGTTCGGTGATAGGTGTCTAGTCCAGAGTGAGATTCTACCAGCTCGGAGTGGGTTGATTTGTGTGTGCTACAGAATTAAAGAAGACGACTCCCGGTGCCGTAAATACTAAATAAATACCCTCTTCAATTGGCGATCTGCAGTAGGCCGGCGATCCGTAGAGTTGGGGATAAAGGCGCTTAGGAGGGGTTAGCCCTTTCCCGATATGGCGTAGCCCGAGCCCTTCAGAGGCGTTAGATCCCGTTAACCAGCCCTCGCACTTGATATCTTTGGAATCAAACCTATCGTAGGCTGATACGGTGATTTCTATTTACAACCGGCTACAGTAGCTAATCGCTAGATTTTTCTATCAAAGAAGAGAACTTCAATGACCTCACAAGTATTTTTTTTGTATTCGAGTGCGGTGCCCAAGAGACAGTGCTATAAAGTCCACAACACTATATATACTCCATTACATCCTGATTTCTAGAGAATCCTGCTTGCTTTACCTGTTTGTATGGCGCAAATCGCTTAGGCACTGTTTGGGTTCAATGCTTCGTTCGGTTGTCCTATACTCGCCTAAAACAAAAGTCTGTCCCCGATTTTAAGCGATGCACTGCGGGGGGTGGGTGTAGAGCGCTAAAAGTCGGAGAGAGGCTTTTTTTTTTGGGCCAGTACAAATGACCGCTTCAAAAGGACAGAAGGCCATTTTCACAGGAGAAACGGTCGCCGAACTGAAGGGAACCATGGCAACTAAACAAGGCCTTAGCCATCAGTTAAGTAAAGATAGTGGTGGGTGTTTAACGTAGAGCCAAGGGGGAGATGTTAGCATGTGGTCAGAGCGCTTGTGGTATTGGCAGAAGGCGTTCGGGGAATTGGGATGGGGGGCTCCGGGCAGGGTGGCTCAGGGTGGCTTTCTCAACTCGTAGAGGGTTGGGGATGGAGAAACTATTTTCCGGATTTGCCTCGGTTATCTGATTGGGTGTCTCGAGATTATGGGTGGCGTCATCCAAGGAATCATGTTGCCAAAATGTCATGAATCCGCGGATGGGCGCAGAGGGAGATCGCCTGGGCCAAAACGCAAGCAGAGTGGCTGACTAAATCCTTTGAATCAACGTTCCTCATCTGTTAGTGTTGCAACCGAAAAAGAGCCTCAACCTCGACACCGCACACCCCCGCCCCTCCGTCAAGGTTGAATCTTTTTTCTTTTTACCCTACTCCAGCTAACGACGTCTGGTAAATTTACCCAAAGCCACCGTATCATATTGTATCCTACAGCACGCTGTGACAACCTTGCGTTCCAGCCCTGAACTTAAGCGAGAAAGCGTTTGGTATATACCTCGGTGCCTGCTCCCTAGGCGAGGGAGTACGGTAGAGAACTAGTCCACCATTCTGTTCTGCTGGGATTAGACCCTAAATTTATCCGACCAAGGAGCCTCAACCTCCATTGGTGAAAATAAAACGAAAAGAGCTAACAGCGACCTACTTGTACAGTACATGCCTCTGCTCCAAAGGTCAGCTGTAGATAAATAGCTACAAAGTTGATAGCGACACTCTGATGGCAGCTCGCTCACAACCCAATGATAACTGGGGTAGCGTAGGTAACGGCGCGAAGCACGGAGAAAAGCATGTAGGTGGTGGTTCCGGTATGTGATGATAACGATGTGGATGTTCGATGTACGATACAGGAAGCTCTCTACTGGTAGCTCAGACTAGATACAGAAGAGAGCGCACAAACACACAAAACAGGAAAAACCCACACAACAGGAAAAACCCCCAAGTGGCAGTCACGACCCTAAACCGGACGTACCCCAAACTAACTATCATACCCTAACAACTATGGGATTCCAGCTATCAAAAGTAGGATAGTAAATTTACAGTTAGGGGGCACCGGAATGGGGATTTCTCGGCTGGTAAGGGTCCGAGCATGGCTACAACTGCTGCGGTGACAGCAGTACCGGTAGTAGGGTTTGGGAAGAAGAGGCCTCTTTTACTAGACTTTCTCCGCTTCGCATAATTTTTGGTACTGTGGAGCTACAGGGGCTATCTAAGTCCCAATCCCCACTAGTCTTAATAGTGTGGTTTAGTGAGGTGAGCTAACTCCCTGCGGAGGCTCTTGAATCCCAATATGCGCCTCGCCTCTTAATCAATTCAAAAGAAAGCTACGTCAACGGGTGGGACGGGTCCGGAATTGACGTTCTCATAACCAATTCTCTCGTTAAGAGGGGGGGCTCGTCAATTGGCGTGGCCAATCCAAAAATATGAGCTAAGCGAAGAGAATTTGTATGGGTGTCTATGGAAGGGAATACAAGTGTTGAAGATCAGCAATTTCACTTCAGATATTGCACTATGTGCCCACATAACAAAATATAGCAGTTGGAGTGCCTAAGGCCACCATTTTACCAATAATTAAGTTACTTGCAAGAGGCCGGTGGAGTGCTAACACTCTGAAAACCCTTACTTTGAGAGTAAAAATGGTTACACAAGAAGAGTTTTGCCAGCGCACGATACCGGTACTGTACCGGGGAATGCTATTGAGGAAGGGCTGAGCCGGACTATATTGGAAGTCTTTGATGATGCTTGGCATGCTCGGCGTATCGCGCTATTGTTTCCTTGCCCGTATAGTTTCAGGGAAACGGGCGTTGGTTTTGGAAACGTGATTTGGCTTTCGGGAAAGTATTTCGGCTGCGGGAATGTGCTTGGGTTTTGGATTGATTTATCCACCGTAAAGGAATGCGGGAAATCCGTTAAGATGCTCAGAATCGGGTGCGTGGATGTTGGATGTTACCCGAAGGCTATCAACTGTGGGAGTCCTGTCTTTCCGTTGTTAGCATGAATATCCGAAAGGACATACCGACGAGAACGGATATGTGCGGTGGCGCATGGAAGGATAGGAGGAGTTCGCTATGGTTTTATATATACTCCAGTCTTTACCGTTAGCTAGTTGATGTACTGGTCGGTAGTCGAGAGAGTGAGCGTTTTTGAACGAGAGAACTTCGCTGCTGAGTTGTGCGATCGTGTTTTCATTGGGACTCTTGGCGTTGTCTTTGGTTGTCGCCGTCGATTCGTTGATCACTTTCCAAGAGGCTTGAGCAGGTTCCACAAAAAAAAACCCAGCTTTTCTTCAACGCCCCAGGAAGTCCTAGAGTCGACAGACTCCATCACCCATCATCGACACATTCAATATCTTAAGCGGGGGGGAACAGAAATGTCTCAATTATTGAGTAATAATTACAACTCCTTGAACTCTTTGAACCTAACCTACATCAACACCTACGTCAACCCAACTGTTGCCGATGACAGATCCAATATCCTTACTTGGCTATCCCCCATAGATCCTAAGTTCCGCCATCAAGACATCCGGGACCGCAGAATCGAAGATGTAGGGAATGGCTTTTACAAACTGAGGAGTTTAGAAGCTGGCACGCTGGTAGTGAGGATGGCAAATCCGATAAAGCAGTCTTGTTTTGTTACGGAAATCCGGGTGTCGGCAAAACATATATTAGGTAACATGAGTGGACCCGAAGGAGCGGAAGCAAAATTTCAGGTACTGACAAACCACGATATTAGCTCCTTGGTAGTCAACAACTTGTGTAGTCAGGCGAGAGGACGGAATACCACCATTGCATGTTTTTATTTCGATTTCGCCATCCAAAGCGAGCAGTCCTCCACCAGGATATTGGGCTCCCTGTTAAAACAGCTCGTTTCCGGGCTGGAGGAGATCCCGGATGAGATATCAGATGCATACCAAGACCGAAGAAATGCCATTGGTGGACAAGGGCTGCAGATTTCCGACATTTTAAACATGCTGCAGATTACTGCTGCGAGAAAGCGCGCTTTCTTATGCATTGACGGTCTTGATGAGTGTGCACCAGAACACCGAGTCAAGCTTCTCGATTCGCTAGGTCAACTCCTCCAGCAGTCCCCAGGAACTCGCATATTTGTGACAGGAAGGCCGCACATTCTACCGGAAATCGCAAAACGCCTTGGTGGAAGAGTAGAAAGCGTATCTATAAGTCCCAGGAGGGAAGATATTATCACATATCTTCGTAGCAGGCTTGCCGCAGACACAACCCCAGATGCAATGGACAGTACTCTGGAGGAAGACATCTTGAAGAGAATACCTGGCGATATTTCTGAAATGTATGTAGAAGCAACGGCAATCGGCAAGTTACCTTAAATTATCTGCTAAATGATCCATATCTAGATTCCTGTTGGTCTCCCTCAATATCGAAGCGATCTTGCAAGAACCCACAATCCGTCGTCGGCGACAAAGGCTAGACGCAATGAGCGATGGCTTGGGGTTGGAGAGTGCCTATGGGGAGAGTTTGGGCCGGATAAAGGGACAGGGTGGGGCTAAAGCGAAGCTTGGCATGGCCGCCTTGATGCGGATCACTCACTCGGAGCGGCCCTTGAAGGTTGTTGAAATATGTCACGCTCTAGCTGTCGAAATAGGGTCACCGAATCTCCATGCCGACGATGTTCCTTCAATAGGAACATTGCTTTCCTGTTGTCAAGGACTTATTGCCGTAGACAAGGAGGCTTCCACGGTCCGGTTAATCCACATTACCCTTCAAGAGTACCTCCGGGCTCATCCTGAGCTTTTTGGTACAGTTGACACGACGATGGCAGAGACCTGCTTACAGTATCTGAATTCGCAGCAGGTCAAGGCTCATTCCACCAGCCCCGCCCGCCCCCGATCTCGAGGACACACCCTTTCTCGAATATTCTTCTGTGTATTGGGGAGTACATGCAAGAAGGGGCTACTCAGATAGCGTGAAACTGTTGGCATTGAAACTGTTTGACGACTACAATAACCACGTATCCATTGGAACGCTCTTGAAATACGGAGGATATTCAGACACAATTACGTTCGATAATCTCGACCTCTTCAGTGGACTGCATTGTGCATGTCTCTTCGGGATTGTTGAGATTGTATCTAGTTTGCTAGAGGTGGAAGGTTGCGATATCAACCAAAGTGACTGCATGGATAATACACCTCTCGTGTGGGCTGCTGTCAATGGGCACGAGCGGGTTGTTGAGATCCTACTTAAACGAAACGATGTTAGTCCCGAAAAACCGGGTCTAGGAGGCCAATCACCAATCGGATGTGCCGCCTGGGGTGGGCACAAGGCAGTTTTAGAGATGCTTCTCGAACGGGAGGAGGCCAGCCCCGACAAGCCAGATAACGAAGGCCGAACCCCATTGTGGGGTGCTGCTTTAAATGGGCAAGAGGAAGTGGTGAAGATGCTACTCGAACGGGACGAGGTCCACCTCGACAAGCCGGGAGACCGTGGTGCAACACCACTCCATTGTGCGGCTTTCAAGGGAGACGCGGAAGTGGTGAAAATGCTACTCGAACAGGAAGACGTCCACCGGGAAGACGTCCACCGCGACAAGACAGATGACCGTGGTGCAACACCACTTCATTATGCCGCGTCGAATGGGCACACGGGTGTAGTGAAAATACTACTCGAACGGGACGGCGTCCACCCCGACTAGCCAAGCAACCAGGGCGAAACACCGCTCCGTTGTGCCGCTTTGAATGGACACACGGAAGTAGTGAAAACTCTACTTGAGTGGGACGACGTCCACTCCGACAAGCCAAATCATGAGGGCCAAACGCCGCTCTCGGGTGCCGCTTTCTCTGGGCACGCGGAAGTAGTGAAAATGCTACTCGAACGGGACGACGTCAACCCCAACAAGTCAGATGACCGTGGTGCAACATCACTTCATTACGCCGCTTCGAATGGGTCCACGGGAGTGGTGCAAATGCTACTCGAACGGGGCGACATCCACCACGACAAGCCAAATAACCAGGGCGTAACCCCACTCCACTGTGCCACTGTGAGTGGGCATGCGGAAGTGGTGAAAATGCTACTCGAGCGCGGTGACGTCCACCCTGACCAACAAGGGGTGCACGGCCGAAGGGTCCTTCAGCTCTGGACTCAGCTACTGTGGCTAGTGGTCCCTCTTTCGTTGGCTTATATTATGTCCCCGTTGTAAATAGTCTTTGTATATTTATTCACCATTCCTATTCCTTCTATTATACCATCTCTTTTTCCCCTCCTCCTCCAACCAGAGTGTTGACCAGCGCGTTATTCGGCTAATATAGAGAAAAAATATGATACGAGGCGTATCTATTCTATATAGGTGAAAATCGGCGCGAAAGCCACGGTTTAATTAATCTATGATTATGATTTGTTTCCGCGGCCCGCTCGGGGTTATAGAACACACCACACTACTCAATTTCGAGCCGCACGTGACATGGATGGATATTCCCCCTCGGCCTCCCCTAACCCCCCCCTGCCCAAAAGAATATTTCTCTTTTTCTCTGGATACCTTACCTGATATCGGAGTTAGGTGTCACGAACTTATGTAACACTTTCAGTCGGGAGAAAAATAATTGCTAGGCCCTGATATATTAGTATGATATTCCACTCTACCCCAAATTACCGTATTAGAAACTACATTTTGCTATACAAGATTCAACACCGGATAATGGTATCTTTTACTACAGGCGCTAATAAATTAAATTTATTTACTAATCTGATTTCAGATCACTTGTATGATCTATAATGTTAGTGCGAGGGCTCCATACATCGTTTTTGCAAAAGGAATACATAGTGTCATGGAATCTCACTCGGCACCCACATTCTGCAGTGCAGAGGGATTCGAGGGACAAATTTACCCAGCACACCGCATGGCACGATATCACGTAGCGCAGCTGCTGATGGTACACTTACCAAGCGCTATTAATTGGGCTAGTATAAGAGCATGTCAGGTCTTAGCGGAGATGTCCCGGTAAGAGGGGGAGATGTAATTCAAAGAGTGCATAGAAGATGGGCAGAATAGCCAAACTTTCGTTTTTAGAATTTAATACACAATGAACCCTTGGTATTGTAGCGAGAAAATAGTCAATTCAGCTGGGCTCCTTCTCGGTTGCACGCCCACACAGTGTCCTTATGTGTTGCCGGGCCTCCTCTTTACCTCCTTGCCTAATCATCCCCCAATCTTAATAGCTGAGTGAGTGATGCTGGATGCAGGTACCGCATTACCCGGTTTTTTTCCCCTGCTGGTAGTACGTTGAAATAAGAGTTTTCTTTGTACTAGGGTACCAGGGTAAGTCTGGCGCGGTGCCACGAAATGTCGAGGTTTATTTCCTATTCTAGAAGTGCGCCCGACTTTTTTCCCCCTAACAAAAAAAGCCACAGAAAGGGTTTGTATGGGGGAAAACCCAAATTACTGTACTCGAGTATATGGGGTGCGCCCGACTTTAGGTACCCCCCGAGTCTCAAATTCGCAATAAAACGCCTTCGCTTAACCCTTTATGGTGAAAACCAGGATTATTTTGGTCTTCCTGACTGTGTTGAATGTTTTTCTTTAGCCCCTAACTTACTTTATTTTAATGTAGTAGCGGCAGGCGAAAAAAACCAGGTAATGCGGTATTCTGGAACCCCCCACTTGGCGGGGCCGTGCAAAAGCGATGTGGTTTATCATCCCCCCTCCCTCGCTTAATTCTAGAACTAATACTCCCCCCCCCTCTGTTTCTACGCTTTCCTCTCTTCGAATGACTTTAACATTTTGCCGCTAGACGGGGTTATCTGAATTCTGAACCCCTGTTGTCTTAATGATGTAGTTTCAGTCAGGTGTGCTGCCTTATAAGAGGGCCTGCCCCCCCCCCCTTCGGAGCCTCTTGCATCCCGATATGCGTCTCCCCTCTTACCGGGGGAACAATTAAAACGAAAACTTCGTCAATGCGTGGCATGGGGGAGACTTGTGGGTTCGGAATTCACGATGCAATAACAAATCCCATTGTTCCGTGGACAGGGCTCTTCACTTGGCGTGGTCCATCCGAAAGCTTGAGCTAGGCGAGGAGAATTTGTACTAGTGTCAACTCGCCGCGAGCATAAGTCGTGAGACAACGGAGTATTCCCCACATCACTCAACCATCACGACACCACAAGAACTCAGGTCCGTGTTATACCGGTAGTCGAAATCAAACGTCCTATTACCGGATCTAAAGAGAAGGAGGGACGCGAATATACAGGCCACAGGATTAATAGTCATTATGGTGGTGGTTGTAATTGTAATCACTACCGGTACCAGTATTGTGGTTATCATGATGGATAAATTTCGCGTGGGATCGTGGTTGCACATGTTGTTAAGTTACTAGTATTCTCGCTCCTACGAGTAGTATGGAAAAGGATAAAGTTACATGTTTTGAAAATCGCCAATTTTATATTGCCACTTATATTGCACTACATGACCCAATAATGGAATCTAGTAATTAGAATATCTAGGGCTACTATTTTATTAATAATTAAATTACTTGCTAAGTGAGCGGTGGAGTTCTAGCGCTCTGAAAACCTTTATTTTTGGTGCAAAAGTGGCCGCACATGACGAACTTTTGTTAGCGCATGGTACCAAGAGGACACTGTTGAGTAAGGGCTTACTTTATGTCCGACCATGTTGCAAGCCTTTGATACTGCTCGGCATGCGCGTCATATAGGGCTATTGTTTTCTTCTTCGCATCGTTTCCGGAAAAAGCGCATTGGTTTTGGAAACGTGGTTTGGCTATTGGGAGAGCATTTCGGCCGCAGGAATGTGCTTGGGTTTTAGATCGGTGCATCCGCCGTAAAGGAATGCGGGGAATGGGTTAAGGAGTGGAAGAGTTGGACGCGCGGATGTTGGGTGATGGCCGGAGGGTGTGGACAGTGGGAGACTTGAATTTTCGTTTTGTTAGCATAAGGGTACAGATGAGAGGAAAAGGAGGGGAATAATGAAAAGGACTAGATGTATGTAGTGGTTCATGGAAGGATAGGAGGACTGCGTTGTAGTTTGTCTATACTACTGTGTTTACCGTTAGTTATTTTTAGTAGAGAGAGTATGCAGAGAGACTCTGTGTTGTTGAACGAGACCTTCCCCACTCCTGAGTGGTGCTTGGGCCGATCGCGTTTCTATTGTGTAAACTCTTGGTGTCTGGTTTCGCTGTCGCCATTTCGTTTGGTTGTTACCGCCGTCCATCCGTTATCTAATTTAGCGAAATGCGAATGGTAGACTACATGCCTCTGAGCTCCCCAATCAAACCCTCGAATAGCTCCATTAAGATCAAGCTGGGGTGTTTTTTTTCTTCTGCGCTCGCCCTGCTTGCTACTCGTAATTCTCTGACGTTTGTGAACACGACTGCTATTGCATACACCCAAAAAGTAGGCCGGAGCCTCAAAATGTTGGTGTATGCAATAGCAGTCGTGTTCACAAACGTCAGAGAATTACGAGTAGTCGCGACATCGGACCATTTTACCATCAGTTGCCGTATATCCGGTATCACGTGTTTTCTTCTGTCACTCAAGGGAAGCTTAGCTCCCGGAGCCAAACCTAAGCGAGAAACGGTTTGACAGGGTCCTGAGACTTCTGCGGGAAGAGTAGTTAGTGATCACAAAGCGATGATATCGGTACCCGAGTACCGATATCTACTTGGAGATAACGCTAGGATGGTAGTGTATATGAACGGACAGAAGTGTTAAGTTTTTTTTTTTTTTTGCGCATGCTATCAGTCATACGAGTAGTTTTCTTTATATTTTATAGCACAAGACGCTACTCGTACATCTCTCTCTCTCTCTTTGTTTTTTTTTAGCTCCGCAATTTATTCGTAAATATTGCAGGATCATCCACATGACACTGCGCCAAAGGTGTTATTATTTAGAAGTGTTTTCACACATGCGAAAAGATCTGCTATTGCATCCAATCCGGATTGGAAAAGCGCCAAATTTCTGCTGCAGGCAGCAGTCCTCTATAAAAATGCCTCAACATTGCAAGAAGCGGCTCCTTTCCGGGTTACGGGGGATCCTGGGGTCTCTCGTTTAATTGGTATAATAATAAATCTGGAACACTGAGTTGTCAGAGGTTCTGACAACCCATATTCAACTGCTTATTTAGCATCTTGGTGAATTACTGGCAAGATCACCTGTCGGAGGGTGCGTGGTTCTGAAAACTCATTCCCCGTTTGAAAGCGCAGCAACATGTTATGAGAGGGCATTGCTCCACACTGCCCAGCTGCGGTACAGGTACAAGGCGATCGCGATACATATTAAGAAGCATGGTCCCTGTCTCCACAGAACCCAAGTCAGCTCAGCACAGTTGTCGAGTACAAGGCTGCTAGGGATCATACGGGCCTCGATCTACATCATGGGCAGTGCTGTGATTTTTGAAGTTAGGTGATACAGTCTCCACCGTAGTGGGGAGGAAACTGGGTGGGCGGCCAACCTGGTTCAGTAGCTAGTATGATAATTGTTTGTAGCCCTAACCTTGACGATTTCCTTTTTCTTGCCCACCAAACACCCCTCTTCGTCGACCTACCAGTTTCATCATGAGAACGGCTGTGCTTGAGTTCTAGTATATATGTGCTGATTGATTGGTTTATGCGTCCTTGTATGTACAGTATGTATGGACAAGTTGGCAATCCCACTGTAGGCGCTGTACTCGAGTACTCAAGGAGGGCGGTTTTCACTAGGGCGCAAGGCTTGTGGACCCGGAGGAGACCGTCAGGTGATGGTTGGGTGGGTGTGAGTGTCGCATCACCGATGAGAGAGGTAAAGGCGGAGTTTGGCTGTCAAAAATTAGCCGAGCCTGACTAGGGGATCTGAGGCATCCACAAGGTTCCACAAAAGCCCCGCTTTTCTTCAGTCCGCCAGGAATTCCAGCAGTCAACCGACTCCATCGTTTATCATCTACTCATACAATATCCTAAGCAGCGACGAACGAAAAATGTCCCTATCATTCAGTCATAATTACAACTCTTTCAACCCCACCTACGTCACCTATACCAACACGACCTACACCAACTCTATTGCTGCCGAAGACCGACCTAATTTCCTAGCCTGGCTATCCCCACTAGATCCGAAGTTGCGCCATCAGGACATTCGAGACCGCAGAATAGAAAATGTGGGGGAATGGGTTTTAGAAACGGAGGAGTTCAGGAGCTGGTACGCGGGAACTAAGTGCGACGGATCCGAAAAGGCAGTATTGTTCTGCTATGGTGATCCGGGCATTGGAAAAACATTTATTAGGTTGAACCTCAAGGAGCTGAAGAAATAGGTCATGTGCTGATAAACCACGATGTTAGCTCCTTGGTGATAGACTACTTGTGTGCTCAGGCTGGAGGACAAAATGACACCGTAGCATGTTTTTACTTCGACTTCGCCGCGAAAAAGGATCAGTCCCCCGCCAGCATGCTGGGCTGCCTGCTGAGGCAATTGGTTTTTGGACTGGAGGAGATCCCTGAGGAGATATCGCAAGCGTACAGAGACCGAAAGAATGCCATTGGTGGGCAGGGACCCCAAATTTCCACTATCCTAAAGATGCTAAAAGCTGCCTCTGTCAAAAAGCGCGCCATCATCTGCATCGACGCCCTCGATGAATGTGCAGCGGAACACCTAGTCAAGATTCTCGGTTCCCTGAACCAAATTCTCCAGCAGTCTCCAGACACTAGAATATTCGTGACTGGGAGACCCCACATTCGGCTTGAGATCAGCAGGCGTCTTGCTGGAAGGGTGGCGAGTAGGTTTGTAAGTCCGAGGAGAGATGATATTCTTAAGTATATTCATAGCAGGCTGGCTGCAGACACAATCTCAGATGCGATGGAGAGTAATCTGCAGGCAGATATCCTGGGGAAAATTCGTGAAGATATTTCGGAAATGTATGTAGCAGCAGTCTGACTTAGGAAGTTACGTTAACTTTGTGCTGATAAATATATATAGATTCCTACTAGTGTCGCTCAACATCGATGCGATCCTGGATGAACCCACAATCCATGGCAGGCGACAAAGATTAAGCGCAATGACGGATGGTTTGGTGTTGGAGAGTGCTTATGGTGAAACTTTGGGTCGGATGAAGGACCAAGGTGGAGCAAGAGCGAGGCTTGGGATGGCCACATTGATGTGGATCTCTTGCGCAGAGCGGCCCCTGAAGGTTGTTGAATTGTGTCACGCCCTAGCGGTCGAAATAGGGGCGCCGAACCTCAATGTCGACAATATCCCTTCCATAGATTCAGTGCTCGCCTGCTGCCAAGGACTGGTCGCCGTAGACGAGAATGCTTCCACTGCCCGGCTAATCCATGTGACCCTGCAAGAGTACCTCCGGGCTCATCCCGAGAACTTTGGCGCAGTTCACTCGACCATGGCGGAGACCTGCCTAAGCTATTTGAACTCGCAGCAGGTCAAGGCTCTTTCAGCAAGCTCCTCCCCTGATCTGCGGGAGACACCTTTTCTCGAATATTCTTCGGTGTATTGGGGAGCGCATGCAAGAAAGGATGTTTCAGATTGCGTGAAGAAGTTTGCGCTGAAGCTATTTGACGACAACAATAGCCACATATCGACCAAAGCACTGTTGGAGGCACAGGAAGGATATTCGTACACCGTGGATTTCGATAAAATCCAGCTCTTCAGTAGCTTACATTGTGCATCTCTCTTCGGGATTGTTGAGATAGTAATTGAGTTGATAGAGATGGAAGGGTGTGATATCAGCCAAAGAGACTGTGTGGATAATACACCGCTTGTGTGGGCTGCTCGCAATGGACACGAGCGAGTTGTTGAAATCCTACTCAAACGGGGTGATGTCATTCCCGACACTCCAGGTAATCGCGGCCAAACACCGCTATGGAATGCTTCTTTTCATGGGCACGAGGGAGTGGTGGAAATGCTCCTCAAACGGGGCAAGGTCAACCCTGATGAGCCAGATAACGACGGCCTAACACCACTGCATGGAGCCGCTTTCAATGGGCATCCGGCAGTGGTGAAAATGCTACTCGAACGGGACGACGTCCACCCCGATAAGCCAGGAAATAGCGGCGGAACACCACTTCATAGCGCCGCCCTGAATGGGCACCCGGAAGTTGTGAAGATGCTACTCGAGCGGGAGGACGTCCATTCCGACAAGCCAAATAACGAGGGTCAAACGCCCCTCTCGGGTGCGGCTTTCTATGGGCACGCTGAAGTGGTGAAAATGCTACTAGAACGGGACGACGTCCACCCCGACACGCCAGATAACTGGGACGCAACGCCACTTTATTGTGCCGCTTTCAATGGGCACGCGGAAGTCATGAAAATGCTACTCGAACGGGACGACGTCCACTCCGATAAATCAAATAACAGCGGCGCAACACCGCTAAATTGCGCCGCTCACAATGGGCACGCGGAAGTCGTGAAAATGCTACTCGAACGGGATGACGTCCACCCAGGCAAGCCAGAAAACTGTGGCAAAACAGCACTTCATAGCGCCGCTTTGAATGGGCACGCGGAAGTTGTGAGAATGTTACTTGAACGGGACGACGTCCACCCTGACAAGCCAGATAACGGCGGCGCAACACCGCTTCATTACGCCGCTCACGACGGGCACGCGGAAGTGGTCAAAATGCTACTCGAACGGGATGACGTCCACCCTGACAAGCTCCATAACGTCAGCGGATCACCACTTCATTTCGCCGCCTCGAATGGTCACGTAGAAGTTGTGAAAATGCTACTCGAACGGGACGACGTCCACCCCGACAAGCCTGAAAAAAGCTGCGGAACAACTCTTCACTGTGCCGCTTCCAAGGGGCACGCGGAAGTTGTGAAAATGCTACTTGAACGGAACGACGTCCACCCCGACAAGCCAGATGAGGACGGCCTAACACCACTTCATTGCGCCGCCTCGAGTGGGAACGCGGAAGTTGTGAAAATGCTACTCGAACGGGACGACGTTTACCCCGACAAGCCAGATGACCACGGCGGAACACCACTTCATTTCGCCGCCTCGAATGGTCACGTAGAAGTTGTGAAAATACTACTCCAACGAGACGACGTCCACCCCGATCAACAAACAACCTGCGGTGCAACACCGCTTCATCGCGCTGCTTTGGATGGGCATGCGGAAGTGGTGAAAATGCTACTCGAACGGGATGACGTCCACCCAGACATGTCAGACAACTGCGGCGCAATACCACTTCACTATGCCGCCTTGAGTGGGCACGCTAAAGTGGTAAAAATGCTACTCGAACGGGACGACGTTCACCCGGATAAGCCAGACAACGAAGGCCGAACACCACTCCTGTGCGCCGCCCGCAATGGACACGAGGACGTGGCTAAACATCTTCTCGAGCAGGGCGTGGTCTGCACCAACCTGCCCCCCAACGGCGGCCGCGCGCCACTCTGGGCTGCCGCTTGGAATGGGCACCTAGGCGTGGTGAAAATGCTACTCGAACCAGACCAGGTCAACTCCACTTAGCCTCATTAGCACAGCCGGGCTCCATTCTCCTATCCTGACTGGAATGGGCCGTCGGTAGTGGCGGAAATAACTTCTCGGAAGTGACGACCTGGACCCTAGCAAACGAGACGAGAACTGCAAAACACTACTCTAACCTGCTACTCGGAAAGAAAAAGCTACATAGTGGTGCTGGTACCTCCGGGGCCCCTGCGTCCCCTAGTCTGGCTCAAAACTTTCATCATATTCCCTTCTATTCTTGTTTCCTTGTTGCAAATCATCTTTGTTCCATTTCTTTTTGAATTTCATTTTTCTTGAATTTCATTTTCCTCTTTCTCTCTTTAGACTTTATACCTGCCTGCTTTTTGCGTAATAGAGAATCGAAACACGAGGCACAAGTTTTTCGGACATTTCAAAGGTGGTATCGGAGCGAGGGTTAACTAGGATGTGGTCGTGATTTGTTTCTATTCAAAATGGTTAAATATACGGTACGGAATAGCAGCTGGGATAGAAAGCGCGCAATGTCTTCTCTTCGATCTTGCTTGCTAATCTAAAGGTATGGACATTACATATCAACAACAAAACCAAGCTCTGATCCTTCTATAGATCACAACACATCTCCGTTTCTTTCCTCAGTGCTCCCAAACAAAAGGAAGGAACATTCTGTAATCTCCGAACAAAAGAAATGCATCACAAAGACCTCTGCTCTCTTGCACCTTTGATCCAATACCCACTCTTGTCTTCCCTTCATCTCCTTTCCCCCTCATGAGTTCTTTTAGAAGTTTATGCTTCTTCCTATCCATCAATGGAAACATATTTCCCGTTTTTCCAAACTTGCATATAACCAAAGAAACTATCGCATGCCAAGCAGAATTAACTGGTTTCCAACAGTTTCTACTGGACATGGCCGAAGGAGGCCATGCTTGTACATTACTACCCTTAGTGTCAGCTTGAATGTGAGATTGGGAGGATGCCCATACTTTCTAGTCATGATTATTATCAAGAGAGATTAATCCATTTGCAATAACAAGTCTTAAACTATTGAAATCAAGTTTGATTCCGCCGGCACCACATAAACATGCCAAAACTCGGTGTACAGCAAAGTACTTCATGATAGCTGGAATCCCATAGTTGTTAGGGTATGATAGTTAGTTTGGGGTACGACCGGTTTAGGGTCGTGACTGCCACTTGGGGGTTTTTCCTGTTGTGTGGGTTTTTCCTGTTTTGTGTGTTTGTGCGCTCTCTTCTGTATCTAGTCTGAGCTACCAGTAGAGAGCTTCCTGTATCGTACTTCGAACATCCATATCGTCATCATCACATACTGGAACCACCACCTACGTGCTTTTCTCCGTGCTTCGCGCCGTTACCTACGCTACCCCAGTTATCATTGGGCTGTGAGCGAGCTGCCATCAGAGTGTCGCTATCACTTCCCTTATGGGCTTTGGTGCATGTCGCGTGTCAAGGCTACGATTTGCATGTTCTGTGGTGTCTACTGCAGGAGAAGGAACACTAAATGATCGTCGATATAATTCTAGGAATCGCAGCTCACTACAGATGACCTTCGCTTCCTCTATCCACCCAAGACGTATTTGGAGTCGGTAGAATTAAATACAGTAAATCTCACCAAATTTCACAACCCTCTTCTCTTTATCACCGGAATCGTTTCTTTTCCAGTACAAAATACAGCAACATCATCAACCTTTTTTGCAATCCGGGACAGCAAAGAAAAAATATTATAATGACCCCTGCTCTCCGGAAACTTATATCAATACTATAATGCATTACCAAGTTTTATCAAACATCACAACAGCCTCCCCCCTTTTCATGCCTTCTCCAACATTGCTCCTTGATCCACCTTTGACTATCTTCCACCACATATAGGATTTTAGAGAGGAGTACCCAACCTGTGCTGGGATATATTCACTTTTGGCCAGCGCCCAACCCGATCTTCCAAATCCCTAGCTCGGGTTGCTTGTCCCCTCCGGGTTCACGTGCTATTCTTATCACCCCCGATTTTGTCTGGAATCTCGGATATCCCTGGCTTGGTGCTTTGCGCATAGCAATCTTTTTTGAGTTTTTATCCGGTATCCTACCCGAACTTTCCAAGTGATAGAACAGTCCACACCACTGCCCAATATGCAGCTGCGCGTGGCATGTGATGGATATTCCCACCGCTCCTCTCCAAACCTCTCTTAGCCCAAAACAGGCTTCCCCTCCGTTTATGAGCACCCTACTTGATGCTAGTGCTAGGTGTCACTAACCCGTATAAATGCTCTGAGTCCAGGGAAACATAATTTCCATGTCCGAAGATATCAGTAGTCTATTCCCACACCAAATTACTGTATGAGACTCTATACTTTTACGGTCCAAAATTTGATGCTGGATAATAATATTATTTACCATAGGGGTCCATGTCGCAGAAAGTGCTAATAAGTTAACTGTTTTTAATAAGTGAATTTTGGATCACCCACCCACTAAGATCGCCGGGGGGGTGATCGGGCCGGGAGGCAAAGAGAAGGACCTGGCAGCATATTAGGAGGACTCTGTACCGAGGGCCGATTTGAGTGCCCCCGCTTACCGATACATCTCCGCTGAGACTTGAAATCCTCTTATACTAGCCCAATTAATAGTGTTCGGTAAGTGCACTATCAACCACTGCACTACGCGATATTGTGTTATGCGGTGTGCTGTGGAAATTTCCCCTTGGAATTTCTCTGGACTGAGGATGACGAGTGATATTCCATGATAGAGTGTATTCCTTTCCAAGGCCCTGTATTGAGTCATTACTCTAACATTATAGGTTATACAAAGATGTAGGTACTCCTGAACCCCGGCTCGGCAGGGCTATGGAATGTCTATGTGGTTTATCATAACCCCCTCCCTAGCTTAATTCTAGAATTGATTATTCCCCCCCCCCTTCCTTTCTAAGGCCCTCTTCCCTTTCAATAATTTGTGATATGTGCTACTACACAGGGATATCTGAATCCTAAGCCCCGCTTATCTTAATCATCTCGTTTCAGTGAGTGGGCTACATCATAAGAGAGCCGGCCCCCTTCGAAGCCTCTTTGATCCCGATATACACCCCTGTCTTACTAGGAATGAATTAAAATGAAGGCTTCATCAATACGGGGCATGGGGGAGTCTAGTGGGTCCGAAATTCACATTACAAGAACAAATTCCCTGGCGCTATTGGGAGGGCTCGCTACTTGGTGTGGCCTATCCGAAAACTTGAGCTAAGCGAGGAGAATTTGGGTTGTCTACTCGCTGTGGGAATAAGTCCTGAGACAACCGTGTATCCCCCACACCATCCAACCACCACAACACCACGAGAACTCAGGTCAACGCCATGGTCAAAATCAAAAGTCCTATTACCTGATCTAAAGAGAAGGAGGGCAACAAATATACAGGCAAAGGATTAATAGTGATTATAGTTGTGGTTGCAATTTCAATCACTACGGGTATTATGATTATTATGATGGTTGGATTTCGCGGGCGATCGTGGTTGCGGGTGTTGTCTTAGGAACTTACCTTAGCTGTATTCTCGCTCCTAGTATAGCAAAGGATACATGATTTGAAAATCGTGAATTTTATATTGTGACAGCTCATCCCATATTGTACTACAGGCCCTAATAATGAAATATAGTAAATTACAATCACTTGACAAAAGTCTTGGTGATGGCTTAGTCAGTCAAAACTAAGCGAGAATAGTCCGACACGACCCCCCCACCCCGGCCACATTGGAAAATCACCCATGATAGAGAGTATTTGGCGCACAGGAGTGTCTCACTATTCTGCAGTCACCAAGATTTTTGTCTGGTGGCTGTAGAATACCTAGGGCTACTATCTCACTGAGAATTAAATTACCTGCTAAGTGAGAAGTGGCGTTCTGCCGGAAATGCTCTGAAAACCCTTATTGTTGGTGCAAAAGTGGACACCCATGGTGATCTTTAGTCAGCGCATGGTACCGGGGGACACCGATGAGGAAGAGCTAGGTCTGACCATGCTGAGAGTCTTTGGTGCTGCTGCCGGGAAACCCAGCATATCGCGATGTTGTTTTCTTGTTCGCTTAGTTTCCGGGAAAAGCGCTTCGGTTTTGGGAACGTGGTTTGGCTTTCGGGAAAACAATTCGGCTGCAGGAATGCGCTTGGGTTTGGGATGGATGTGTCCGCTGTAAAGGAATGCGGGGGGTCTTTAAGGAAGTGAAAGAGTCGGATGCGCGGATGTTGGATGATGCCCGAAGGCTATGAACAATACAAGTAAGAGGCTTTGTCTTTCATTTTGTTAGCGTATAAGGGGAAAGAGATGCACAGTGTAAGGGACCGGGTATGTGTAGTGGTCCACGAAAGGATAGGAAAACTTGGTTGTGGCTTGTATTTACTATTGTCCCTACCGTTAGTTAGCTGCCGTAGAGATAGGGTATGTTGTTGAACTGGAAGGTCTTCCATCTACAGTACATGGTTGTGCGATCGCTTTTCAGGATATGGGGACTCTTGGCATTTCCTGCCCTTGTCGCTGTTTCGTTTGGTTGTCATCGCCATTCATCCGCTAATCTGGCTAAAGACTAATGGTACAGTACTCGAGTATAATACTCTGGTGAGTAATTCCAGGGGCTGATTGTGTCATCAGTGGTTAAGGACTGAATTGGGTTTTGGTTTCCATCTCCGCGCACAGCAATCAAACCTCCAATACCTGGTGGCATTGGACGAATTTCCCTTGAGATACCGTACTGGTACCGTATGATAGTCTGCCTCATAGTGTGTTATCCTGTGTTACTCAAGGAAAGCTTAGCGCCCGAAGCCGAAGCCTAAGCGAGAAACAATTTGATAGGGTCATGAAGCCTCGGGGTGGAGAAGTGTGATCACAAAATTATGATACCTGTTATACATTGAGAGAATGCTGGCAATGCACCGTTATGTGAACGGGTTAAAGGGTTAATTTTTTTTTTTGCTGATGCTATCATTAATTATAGTTTCCCTTGCATTTCATGACCGCACGGTACTCGTAATGTCCAGACGTTTGTGAACACGACAAGCCTTGCATAAGGGTGCATGAAGGTGTGTTAGAGTGCATGAGAGGCTATTTCATTGGACAGACTAGTTAGGGATAGATCGTAGAATAAGATTGTGCGAGCTACAATGCAGAGATAGCATTCTATAGGAAAAAATAAGAAAAGATTAAAGAAATTAAAAATTAAAAATATTGCCCCCATTGTCCTCAATACAAGCTTCCATTCGTGAGGACATGGATTCAATATGGTGATTGACCTGTTCCTCTGGGTAGCTGTTCCACTCCTAGTTTAAGTCTATAGATTAGATATAAGATTAAAAGAATTAAATTGTAAGAAGATATACCTGCTGAAGAACACGGCGAATATCACGAACCCTCATCCGGGGGCTAATTGGATCACAGAGCTTATCTTTAAGCTCCGTCCATATTGTTTCGATGGGGTTTAAGTCCGGGGAGTTAGCTGGCCAGACTAACTTCCTGAACCTCATTCTTTCCCGAGGAATATTATGATAATGGTGGATATGGACAGGCGCATTATCCTCCATTATAATAATATTCCTATCGGGAAAGTGCTCTGTCGCTTGGTGTGAAAAAGGATAGAGAAGAGGGGATAGGATTCTTTGCCGGTAGATATACCAATCTATCCCCCCCTTGCAGTCAATCTTTCTAACCTTTAGCTCCTGGTCAGGAATGGAACTTCAACTGCCATGCCATCTTTACAGAACCTAAGTCAAGCGCAGTACGGCACTCGAGTACCGGTATGAGGGTTCTGGGGATCTATATCGCGGGCCCCGCTGTGATTCTCGAAGTTAAGTGATACAGTCTTCACCGTAGTGGCAACAAAGCAGTGTGGGAGGCCAACCGGGATCAGTAGCCAGTCATTGTTGTAACCCTAACCTTGACTATTTCCTTCTTTGCGCACTAAACATCCTTCGCCATCCCGGTTCCGTCGTCACTACTCCCGCACAAAATAAGCTATGGTACACTGTCTGGTTGGGCCTGACAACCGATACTCCCACCAAAAATACTGGAACTTTCAAGGAACCTCAACCTATTGTAATAGCAAAAATCATACCAACACGAGTGATCACAGAGGGCAAAGGAAGGAGGCGAGGATAGGGCAACCAGAGTTACAGATCGGGAAGTGTGGATCTATTGTGAATGTTGATGCTTGTACTGGTATGACACAGTAGATAGTGTTGTATCGGGAGGTATTTGGTAGGTAGCAGGGGATGTGAGCTGCTCGCACGGGCTGAGTGCTTGAGCATTGCAAAGATTTCCGGAAACGTGGCTTCTCAAATTACCTTTTATTTGGCGGCCACACCTAAATTGGGGCCACGCTAAAGTCCACATTTCAAAACACTTTTGCAATATGCAAGTAGTGCGCCATAACCTATGATGCGCCGTCGTTTGGCTGTGCTCGAGTGCTAGGATATATGTGCTCCCCGATTGGTCCACTCATCAGGATTGATATCCTTGTATGCATGCATGCATGCAGGTCAAGCTGTGAATCCCACTACTCGCAATGTCGAAGCGTTTTTAAAAAAGACTGATATTGCATACCACCCAAATCTGGTCTGTTTTGCTGGAACCCGGGTGGTATGCAATATCAGTGTTTTTTGGGACTCTTCGACATTGCGAGTACAGGTGCTGTTTCATTGGAACGCAAGACTTGTATGGAGCCGCACCACAGGATACGGTAAGGTGATGGTTGGATGAGTGCTGGTCTCCTATCACGAATGTAGAAGGTAAAAAGAGGAGCCTTGTTGTCATAAATTAGGCGAACTTGGTTGGAGGGTCCTGAGCTATCCACCAAATTCCAGCAAAAACCCCTCTTTTCTTCTAGTTCCCAGGGAATTCCGCAGTTAACTAACTCCCTCGCCTATGATCTACTCATACAATATCCTAAGCAGCAAAGAATGAAAAATGTCCCAATTATTGAGTCATAATAATATCAACTCCCACAACACGACCTTCATCAACTCGACCTTCATCAACCCCAACTACATCAACCCGACCTATACCAACACGACCTACACCAACTCTACTATTGTTGATGACAGAGCCAGTATCTTAGCCTGGCTATCCCCACTAGATCCCAAGTTGCGCCATCAGGACGTCCGAGACCGCAGAATAGAAAATGTGGGGGAATGGGTTTTAGAAGCCGATGAGTTTAGTAGCTGGTATACTGGGACTAAGGGTGATGGATCCGAGAAGGCAGTTTTGTTTTGCTATGGTGATCCGGGTGTTGGAAAAACATTTATTAGGTAGCAAGGACGAAACTCAACAAGTAGAAGAAATAGGGCAATGCTGACAAACCACGACGTTAGCTCCTTGGTGATAGACTATTTGTGTGATCAAGCTGGAGGACAAAATGCCACGGTAGCATGTTTTTACTTCGACTTCGCCGCTAGGAAGGAGCAGTCCCCCGCCAGCATGCTGGGCTGCCTGCTGAGGCAATTGGTTTTTGGGCTGGAGGATATCCCTGAGGAGATTTCACGAGCGTACAAAGACCGAAAGAATGCCATTGGTGGGCAGGGACCCCAAATTTCCACTCTTCTAAAGATGTTGCAAGCTGCCTCTGCCAAAAAGCGTGCCATCATATGCATCGACGCTCTCGATGAGTGCGCAACAAAACACCTAGCCCAGCTTCTCGATTCCCTGAACCAAATACTCCAGCAGTCCCCAGACACTCGAATATTCGTGACCGGAAGGCCCCACGTTCTACTTGAGCTCGGCAGGCGTCTTGCTGGAATGGTGGTGAGTCGGTTGGTAAGTCCCAGGAGTGATGATATTATTAGGTATATTCGCAGCAGGCTCGCTGCAGACACAATCTCAGATGCGATGGACAGTAATTTGCAGACAGATATCATGGGGAAAGTTCGTGAAGATATTTCGGAAATGTATGTAGCAGCAGCCAGACTCCGGAAGCTACGTCAACTATGTACTGACAAATACATATATAGATTCCTTCTGGTGTCGCTCAACATCGATGCGATCCTGGATGAACCCACAATCTATGGCAGGCGACAGAGACTGAGCGCTAGAACGGATGGTTTGGGGTTGGAGGGGGCTTATGGTGAAACATTGAGTCGGATAAAGGACCAGGGTGGAGCCAGAGCGAGGCTTGGGATGGCCGCATTGATGTGGATCACGTACGCAGAGCGGCCCCTGAAGGTTGTTGAATTGTGTCATGCCCTAGCGGTCGAAATAGGGGCTCCGAACCTCAATACCCACAACGTCCCTGCAATAGCTACAGTCCTAGCCTGCTGCCAAGGACTAGTCGCCATAGACGAGAAGGCTTCCACTGCCCGGTTAATCCATTTTACCCTTCAAGAATACCTCCGGGCTCATCCTAATAACTTTGGCTCAGTTCACTCGACCATGGCAGAGACCTGCTTAAGTTATCTGAATTCGCATCAAGTCAAGACTCTTCCCACCAGCCCCTCTCCCGATCTCGAAGGGACACCCTTCCTAGGGTATTCTTCGGTGTACTGGGGAGCGCACGCAAGAAAGGAGGTTTCAGATGGCGTGAAGCAGCTTGCGTTGAAGCTATTTGACGGCAACAATAGCCACATATCCACTAAAGTGCTCTTGGAGGCACAGAAAGGATATCGGGACACCATCGATTTTGATAAACTTCAGCTCTTCCGTGGCCTACATTGTGCATCTCTCTTCGGGATTGTCGAGATTGTAATTGAGTTGATGGAAGTGGAAGGTTGTGATATCAACCAAAGAGACTGTGTGGATAATACACCGCTTGTGTGGGCTGCTCGCAATGGACACGGACGAGTTGTTGAAATCCTGCTTAAACGGGGTGATGTCATCCCCGACAAACCGGGTAATTCCGGCGAAACACCATTGTGGAATGCCGCCGTTAATGGGCACGCGGAAGTAGTGAAAATGGTACTCGAACGGGACGACGTCCACCCCGACAAGTCAAATAACGATGGCGCAACACCACTCCATTTTGCCGCATTCAACGGGCACATGGAAGTGGTGAAAATACTACTTGAGCGGGACGATGTCCGCCCCGACAAGTCAAATAACGACGGCGCAACACCACTTCATTGTGCCGCTTTCAACGGGCACATGGAAGTGGTGAAAATGCAACTCGAACGAGACGACGTCCGCCCCGACAAGCCAGATAACAACGGCGTAACCCCACTGCATTATGCCGTCGTTAATAGGCACGTAGAAGTGGTGAAAATGCTACTTGAACGAGACGACGTCCACCCCGACAAGTCAAATAACAACGGCGCAACTCCACTCCATTTTGCCGCTTTGAATGGGCACGCGGAAGTGGTGAAAATGCTGCTCGAAAGGGGCAACGTCAACCCCAACAGGCCAAATAGCGGCGGCCGAACACCCCTCCATCGCGCCGCTTTCAATGGGCACGCTGAAGTGGCGAAAATGCTACTCGAACGAGACGACGTCCACTCGGACAAGCCAGGTAACGACGGCGCAACACCACTCCATCTTGCCGCTTTGAATGGGCGCGCGGAAGTGGTGAAAATGCTACTCGAACGAGACGACGTCCACTCTGACAAGCCAAAAAACGACGGCAGAACACCACTTCATTGTGCCGCTTTGAATGGGCATATGGAAGTGGTCAAACTGCTACTTGAGCGTGACGAGGTCCATCCAGACAAGCCAAAAAACGACGGTAGAACACCACTTCTTTGTTCTGCTTTGAACGGGCATATGGAAGTGGTGAAAATGCTCCTCGAACAGGACGACGTCCACCCAGACAAGCCAGACGACGGTGGCCTAGCACCGCTTCATTGTGCCGCTTTGAGTGGGCACGTAGAGGTGGTCAAAATGCTACTCGAACAAGACGGGGTTCTCCCCGACCGGCGGGATAATGACGGGCGAACGCCGCTCTCCTGTGCCGCTTCGAATGGGCATGCGGAGGTAGTCAAAATCCTACTGGAATATGGTGAGATTCACCCAGATAAGCCAGACATCCACGGCCAAACACCACTTCAGTGGGCCGCCCGCAATGGACACGAGGGAGTGGCGAAACCTCTTCTTGAGCGGGGCTTCGTCCGTACCGACTCGCCACTTAATGGCGGCCGGGCGCCACTCTGGGCTGCCGCTTGGAATGGGCACTTGGGAGTGGTAGAAATGCTACTCGAATGGGACGAGGCTAACCCCGCTAAGCCCCATTAGGACAGCTGGGCTCCACTCTTCCATGCTGATAGGAATTGTCACCCGGAGAGGCAAAAATATTCCTCGGTGTGACGACCTCGGCCCCAGCAAGCCTGACATGAACGGTCAAACACTACTCCATCTGGCTACTCCGGAAGGACACACAGTAATTCTGGTGCTTCTGCAGCCTGGGCTCCCCCAGTATGGCTCAAAACCTTCATCATATTATCTTCTATTCCTATCTCCTTGTTATAAATCCTCTTTGTTCCATTTTTCTTGAAGTTCACTTTTCTTTAATTTCATTTTTCCCTTTCTCTCCCTACACTGTAGCCCTGCTTGTTTTTTCCGGGTAATAATGAGAATAGAAACACGAGGCACAAGTTTTTCGGACATTTCAAAAGTGGCACGGGAACTAGGGTTAACTAGGATGTGGTCGTGGTCCTGATTTTTTTTCCACTGGACATGGCATAAGGAGGGCCATGCTCGTACATTACCACCCTGAAGGTCAGCTTGAATGTGAGATTGGGAGGCTGCCCACACTTTCCATCCCTGATCATCACGCGAGATTAATCCATTTGCAATAACTCTTAAACTATTGAAAGCAAGTCTGATTCCGCGTGCACCACATACACGGAAACACTCGGTTTATAGCAAAACACTTCCTCTATAGGCTTAGGTGCATATCACCTACCTATAGTATAATTTTTCCATATTCTATGGTGTTTACGGTAGAAGATGCAGTAAATGAAGTTGCCGATGTGAGAGAATCTTAGGAACGGCAGCTTCCACAGTGCTCTGGTTTACTGCATCCACCCAATGCGTAGTTGGACTCTGTAGGATTAAACACAATAAATCTCACTAAATTGTATAACTCTCTTCTATTCATTCTAGCAATCCTTTCTTTCCCAGAGCAAACTAAAACGATACGTCCACCCTGTTTGCGATCTCAGAAAGAACTTGAAAAGTATAGTAAAGACCTCCGCTCTCCCGAGACTTCTATTGACAACACCACTCCCCCCATGCTTCACACTCTCCAATGTGGGTCCTCGACCCACAATTGAGAATCTTCCCCCATAATTATGATTTTAGAGAGGAGTACCCAGCTTGCGCTAGGATATCTTCGGTTTCAGCAAGCACCCATCTGGGTCTCCTGGACCCTCCTCACGGTCTGCTTCTCCTTTCCGGGATCGTGCGGTATCATTCTTATCCCGGCCGGCTTTGACTCGAATCTCGAATATCCCTTGCTTCATGCTTTACCAATAGCAATCTTTTTTGAGTTCATCCGGTATCATACCCGAACTTACCAAGAGTGATAGAACAGTCGACACCACTGCCCAGTATCTAGCTGCCCGTGACATGGTATGGATATTCCCACCCCTCCTCCCCAAACTTTATATTTTTGAGACCCAAAATTTGACGCCGGAAAATATCTTTCACCATAAGGGTTCATGTCGGAGAAAGTCTTATCATAATAAACTAACTTTTGTTTAATAAGCCAATTTCAGTTCATCCGCCTACTACGATCAGAGGATGATTGGGCTAAGCAGTAACAGGGTGTCCTAGCAGTGTATAAGGAGGACGGTGCGCGGAGAGACCATGAAGAAGGTGCCGACTCGAATGGACGATTTTCTTCCTGCATCGCCGGGGGCTGATTGTGAATTAAATTTTTTAAAAAGAAAAATTTGGCTTGTTTTCCTCATATTTTTTATGCGCTCTTTAGAAAAAATCCGCCCCCTCCTACAGATACATCTCCGCTGAAAACTGAGTTGTTCCTGTGCTAGCCCAATTAATAGTGTTCGGTAAGTGCATAATCAGCCACTACACTCCTTGATACTTTCATGTGGTGGACTGAATATTTGCCCATGGAATCCCTCTGGACTACAGACTATAGATACCGAGTGATATTCCGTGACTGCAGCTATTTGTTTCCAAAGGCCACATACTGAGCCCTTACTCTAACATTATAGATCATACAAGTAATACAAGATGCAGGTATTCCGGAACCCCTGCTAGGCAGGGACATGGAATGGCCATGTGGTTTATCATAACACCCTACCCAGCTCAATTCCGGAATTGATGCTTGCCCGCCCTTCCCTCCTTTTTCCCATGCACTCTTCGCCTCGAATAACTTTTTGATATTATGCGTCTACAAGGGGTTATTTGGATTCTAAACCCCGCTTGTCTTGACGGTGTAGTTTCAGTGAGGTGGGCTAATTAATCAGGGGGCCCCGCCACGCACTCCTTGGAAACCTCTTGCATTCCGATATGGGCCCCCCATTCTTACAGGGAATTGTATTAAAACTAAAGCTTCCTCGATGTGTGGCATGGGGGAGTCTGGTGGGTCCGAAATTCGCATTGCAATGACAAATTCCCTCGTTGTATGCGGAGGGCTCTTCACTTGGCCTAGCTTGTCCGAAGCCTTGAGCTAAGCGAGGTGAATTTGAATTGGTGCCTACCCACTGTGGGTGGGAGTAAGCCCTGAGACAACAGGCGCAGAAATTCCACACAACATTCAACCATCATAACACCACAAGAACTCAGGTTCGTGCTCTAGTCAGAATCAAAAGTCCTATTAACAGACTAAAGTGGAGGGACACAGATATAGAAGCAATAGCATTAATAGTCTTTATGATTGCGGTTGTAATTGTAATCACTACTGGGATTTTGGTTATGAAGATGATTGAATTTCGCGGGCGATCGTGGTTGGACGCGTTGTCTCAGGACTTACCTGTATTCTCGTTCCTAGCAGGCTGCAAAAGATACATGTTTTGAAAATCGCCCATTGTATATTGTCACAGTTCATCCCATATTGTACGAGTACTACATGCCCCAATAATGAAATACCGGTATATTAAATTAGAATACCTAGGGCTACTATTTCACTAAGAATTAAATCGCTTGCTAAGTCAAAGGTGGAGTTCTACCGGGAGCTCTTGAAAACGCTTATTGTTGATGCGAAAGTGGCCACAAATGGCGGACCTCTTGCGGTTTCGCTTCGGTGTCGCCGTTTCGTTTGATTGTGGTCGCCATCCATCTGTTGAGCAGTCTCAAGACGAATTGTGCTCATGTTAGCAATTCTAGGTGTTGATTGTGTCATGAGTAATCAAGGAATAAATTGATGTTTTTTTTTGCACTGCCTGGCAGGGGACATGAGACATACCGGTATTTACCATGAGTTGCTATCTCGCCTAGTACTAGTATATCTCACTCAACGAAAGCTTATCGCCCGAAGGCGAAGCCTAAGCGAGAAGGGGTTTGACAGGTGATACAAAGTTATGATTCCTATGATACTTGGAGATAAGGCTACGGTAAGTTGTAACTTAGCAGTGTAGGTGAACAGACTGAAGAGTTAAGTGTTTTATTTTCAGGCATGCTATGTTACCAGTCAGTTTCGGATATACTTTATAGGGCAGGACTCTACGGTACTAGAACACCTTTTTTCTCTTTTGTTTGTTAAATCGCGATTAATTTTTAACAAGTGCCGGAAATTCTACTGGATGCGACACCAAGGGTGTTCTTCACATAGTTGTAGTCTGCCGTACTCGCAAGGCAGAATCGTTTTTACAAGTATCATAAAAAGAACTGGTTTATAGAAAATTGATCCCTGTTATTCTTTCCAAGTTTTCTTGAGTTCTTGTTGCTCGGCGATCCCAACAGGGATACCCCCCTTTCGATTCCTTAATGGCCCCTCCGAGTATAGCACATACCTTCCTGCCCTCCGTCTTCCCCTTCTTGGCCACCGCTTTTAGAAACCTTGGCAATAGAGACCTTTAGGAGTCCCGATTCGGATGTTTAAAGGAAAATTTTAGGTTTGCACGGACATACAGTCGCACCCCGCCATAACGAACGCCAAGTATCAGGCCATTTTTGTTCAGTATAGCAGATGTTCAGTATAGGTATTTGTGAAAATCTGTGGTCCGGCCGATGAATAAGCAGTTGGAGGGGTTTTCAGCAGAGAAGAGCCCGAATGGGGAAGGAAGAAAGTACACATAAAAGTAATGATATCTTAAAATTATATTCTTGATTAATACTTTACTATCCTCCAATCTCCTAATAGAAGGCATAGCAAAGGAAAAAGAAAGGGAAATGTGGATGGAAAGGGAAAGAAGGACATGGAGGGAATTGGGGGTAGAATGGATAGGGGCCCGGGAAAAGGTATGGATGGGCTGGATCTCAGCAGGATTGAAGGAAATAAAGCCTGTGATAAGGAGGAAAATGTTGCTGGAGATGCTATCCATGATGAAGATCAAGCAGGTACTGAACTAGAAACCACCATCTCTAATCACATCTCTATGACTCCTAAGATTTAAATCTCTATCCTTCGTGATATATCCAGATCTCTTTCTTTAGTCATCAATGATTCATCAGGAATCCATTATAGCAGATTAAATTTGTATGGAAGCAGGGGGGAGACATCACAGAATTGAATTCGGATTCGTTAGCAGCTAGAATTCATTATAGTGGGGAAATTTGTATGAGGAAATTGAACTTCCAAGTGATTTGTTCGTAATAGCAGTTTTTCCACAATAACGGGGTCCATTATAGCGGGGTGCGACTGTACCTCTAAACCAAGTAGGAAAGATGTGTAACCGTGGCGTATATCAGCCGAACTTTACAGAATTAAATAGAATCATGAGTGAGTAATACGCACAGATATTTTTCCATATTTTTTTGTAAATAGAGCATGCCTGGGACAAGTATAATAAGTATAGAGAAGGTAAGGAGATAGAGATGGTGCAAGTGAAATGGATTTTACCAGTATTATGAACAACACTTCGGTGCCAGAATCCCAACCAAGAACGCCAAATCTTCATCGCAGCGGACAAATGAGCAGTAGCGGCATGGAAGGCTATGAAGCCTGTAAAGCCCTCTGCACGGCAGTTAGTGAGATAAACCCATACACAGCACTCCGAGATGCTGTAGCAGAGTATTGGGAGCAGGTTCGGAAGCAATTGGAGCAGGGGGGATATTATGTTGGCTGGGATACAGACAAGTTGAAGAGAAGGCTAGTTGATTTGGTGAAGTTTAAGGAGAGCCCAACATGGAAGGTGGTAGGAGGAGAGCGTAGGATTGCTGAAAATAAATTTCGTTTAAAGGAGGGGGATTTAATAGGATTAGCAGCACTATTAGAAAAGGTAGTGGGGCTAAGAGAGGATGCTAAGAAGGATAAGGAGGAGAAAACACAGGCAAAAAGAAAGAGGGAGGATGAGGAA
>Ga0307509_10001202_pt1 | contig 44092 bp, 45 predicted proteins | sample 10_EM_MG_FD_202245 | JGI IMG/M metagenome (GOLD analysis project Ga0307509, IMG submission 202245) | Populus trichocarpa ectomycorrhiza microbial communities from riparian zone in the Pacific Northwest, United States - 10_EM | ecosystem: Host-associated > Plants > Roots > Unclassified | place...
GGTCAGGGTTATTGCGGGAAGAGGCCTATATAAAGGATCACGACGGGCCGTGGATATAGGATCTTCACGCAACCATCTAAGTAATAAACCACTCAGATACTGGGGCACGGGCCAAGCCCATTGACAGTGACCTTCCATAGGTGCAATATGTTCGAGATACCTAATGCCCTTATCTCTATACTACCTCGCTTGTATGCGAGTACTCTATTCCTACACGATAGGACTTCCTACGATCACCAAACCTATTACGAATACAAGATGTTAGTCTATAACGATAGACGAAGCAAACTACATAGGCTATGTCGATAGCCTATGATAGTAAGATAGTTGTTTCCCGTTACGAACACCTACGAGGGAGGCTGGTTTGTTACACAGCCAAACATCGCCATCAAATCAATCAAGCCAAGAACCTCCTACATTCCTGCTACTGAATGAATGACTTGGGCTCAGCAAGACAGTGTCTAGGTTTAGAAATTTATCGTCTACGTAATGGAAACCTCAAACTGCATCAGACTCGATTTATCCTGAAAGTTCTACAGCGCTTTGACATGCAAGACTGTAACGGAGTCCAAACCCCTATGGAAACAGGGCAGAGGTTAGCATCGGCGAAGGATGATGATAACCTTATTGAACCATGTGAGTATCTCTCCCTGGTAGGCAGTTTAATGTATATAGCCGTTGGAACTCGACCCGATCTTGCCTTCGCTATCGCAACGTTGAGCAAGTTTAACACAAAGCCTACGACTCTTTACTTCCTCGCCACAAAGCGACTTCTTCGATTCCTGAAACAGACCATTGGAATGGCTCTGGTTTATGGGGCTGTCGATAACTTGATAGGCTATACAGATTCAGACTTTGCTGGAGATCTGAATGACCGTAAATCTACATCCGGTTATGTTTTCACTCTGGCTGGTACCGCAGTATCATGGAAATCTAAAAAGCAGTCCTTAGTTTCATTATCGTCAACCGAAGCCGAGTATATCGGTTGTTCTGAAGCTGCAAGAGAAGCGATAGGGCTTCGCCAGCTTTACCACGAAATTACGGATTCTCAAGCGAATACGAACAAGCCAGCTATACAGCTTCTCCTCTCCAACAGCCAGGGTGCGATATGTCTTGCGAAGACTCCACGATTCAACCACTCAACCAAGCATATTGATGTAAAATACCACTTTGTTCGAGGCACCTGTGCCCAGGGCCTGATAAGCCTTAACCTTTTACCCACCACCGACATGACGGCAGATATAATCACAACGCCCTTGCCACGAGATACACATCAACGTCACGTCAAAGGAATGGGATTACAAGAGGAAGAATGAGGGATAAGGAGGGGAGGATATAGTGGTATCGAGATTTGTTCTTTCCTTTCTTACCATGTATGGGACACTCTTTTTCCTAGCCATAGTCTTTGGCAGGTTTTTTAATGAGGTTACCAATATCTTTATTTTTATTTCCTTCGGTGGGAGGTTATCTGGAAGGGTGGGAGTGTTGTAAGTAGCGGAGGTTGTCAGGGGCTTCCTGATAACCTCAAACATGGAGAAGTCTAGACTCATGCGAGGAGAGGAAACGAGGAGCAGTCTGGACCTTTGCGAGGAGACACGAGGAGTTGTTTGGGAGCTGTTTAGAATGGAGAGAGATGCGTTACAGATTGGAAGGGATGGAACCGCCAGGTGTGGTGGATATCTGTAAGGTTGACCTTTTTGTAGTATATAGGAATCATTGACTTCCGCGATAGGTGGTAAGAAGATTAAGTCAATTAACACGAAAACTACTCTTACCCAATTATATACAAAATCCTCTTCACGAAATTCTATAAATTCTTCAAGCCTGTCCTTAGCTAGAGAGTGAGTAGCGATCCAGCCGTTCGTTCCTCCATCATCTACAGTTCCACCCAGCGTCTTTTGCGATTAAAAGGTTGTTCCTTTTCTTCGTGCTTTCCTTTAGGCATCATCAATATCGACAAGTAAGAGAGGAATTGGGATCGAAGAATCGCTTGATTAACTATCGCACTCTGAGCGTTGCCATATACCCGAGTACCCCTACTTCTGTTATCTATATTCGGAGTCTCACTGACCTCCGTACACTAGTCCACTAGCTCAATTGCCAAGCACTGTGAACTCCACGGTACTAGCATGGTTACGGTCTAATATCCCCATATTCCAAAAGTTTACTCATACTATGAGTGCGAGTGACATATTATGATCTCAAGCACACACCGGAATTTAGGTTTTCAGGCACTATGGGGAGTTTGATAAAAATAATAATCCAAGGTCTATTCGGCTGCGGTTCAGAATATCAAACCACAGCTTCCGGAACGAAAGATCACCAGCAGTCTCACCAAAGGTAAAGAAAGTTATAGTTCAAGTGAATCCGAGGCTCGGAAGGCAAAAGAAAGGCAAAAGAAAGGCAAAATTAGCAGAGAGGCTTAGTATTATGTGAGTCTGGAGTTGCTCTCATGGGCCCCTTTTAATCTCTGTATTTCCTGGATCTCATACTCTGATATATTGCTTTCTCTTATTTTGGGAATAGATACTTGTATACTAAGTATGCATTCCCGCGCTCTGATGATTTCCGCATGTTTGCTTCTCTGTACAATGCTTCCCTTCCCTTCCCCCTTTGTCTTTTCTTTTACCCTGCGATCTTCTTCTCCTTATAAACCAAGAGAACATTCAATAAAAATCCGATCTCATTTGTCTTGTGTAACACACTTCGTAACCGTTAGTACTGCCATTCGGGGGATGAGGAGTGAACTAGTTAGTCCTGGAGTTGATTATATAAACACCACTCCTCACTGTTTTATATGGAAGAAAGAAGGAGAAGAGGAAGAAGAAAAAAATGCGACGCTCCATGTGCTCCCTTGTGCCCTACATGTACTGGTATCTAACCTTATTCTTTGCGGTGGCCTCGGCAGACAGAGATGCACTCACGCATACCGGTATGCTGAGGGGTTGGTCTCAGAATTTGCCATTTGAGGGCAAATTTTCAAAGTTTGGTTGCCATTTTCACCATCCTCAACTCCTGATTACCACGACTTTGTGTAGTGTCAAAAGGCTAAACCATTTTTCAAAAAGTCTCTTCCCTCAGGCACCAACAGCTAATTTCAAAAAGTTGCAAAAATCTCTCCGGTCGCAGAAAATTACTCACCTAAATCGCGAAGTCTTTTTTCTTTCCTCGGCCCAGTTCACTACGTGCTAGCTTAGAGTTATCCCGGCGTTTCCTGAAATTCAAGTGAATTACCGAATAGAGGAAGCAAGGAGAAATGATTTTGGGGAAATCTTGGTGTTAGCATTTCCATATATATTTTTCGCAGCCTTTCCATTTATAATAATAACGGGTGTTTAAATTGATGAGGTGAGGGCCCTGACGGTCGGAAACATTATTGGAAAAAAATAAATCCCAAAGATAAATTTTTTTTTTGGAGAAGCCAACGCATACTCATATCCTATTCTTGAAACGACTGAGGCTGATTGAGGAAGACAGGTGGGGGATAAGCCGGACTACTCATAAGAAAGTACCAGCTAACGTTCGCGCGGCCTCACTCGCCGCACCACCCGCCACATTACCGGCTGGCGTAATAACCCGCACTAAGTTGCGGTCAGCCATACCAGATATTGAAGGACGCTCCAACACCAAGTGACGATGGCCTTCGAGTGATATTGTGTGACGGAAATCACTCCAGCCCTGCCCCGACATGGCACCTTACTGTACGCCACAACCAAGGGCCATGGCCTCATATAAATTATTGCAGAGCCTTTGATGTTACACTTTAACCCGCAGCGCCTTACCCACAAGCACTAAGCATTATACCCAACCATACCGTGTAATCTAGAAGCCCGTAAAATTCCTTATTATATATTGTGTCTTCCCCTAGAGTCATTACCTTTACCAATAGCCATAATCCACTCGAATACTGAAATGACGATAACCCACTCGTCCGCACCTTGATTCGTGCAAAATGCCTATGGCCAACAGACACAAACTAACCCTTCCGGAGTACTCAAGGAAGTAAGAGTTCGATTCCCCTTTTTCACCTGAAAGATATATAATTACTAGAAGATAAAAATATCATGTTTTGCAGATGTGATTGAAAAATATTTCCGATTGAAAAAGGTAAAAGCCGATGTTCACCATACGACTCCATAGGCTCGGTTTAGGCAAAGGTTTACATAGGTTAGGTTGGACAGGCAAGAAGGGGGGGAGGGACGGATTAATTTCCGTTTCAAGTCGTGACCGCACTCCTCCTTCTTTTCACATAGGAGGGCGATGTCGGCTGTTTTCTCTCGCCACCGGTGCTGGATTCGGGGCCTATCGTCCGCTCTATCGTACCCTCTTATATATATATATATGTAAGAGGTAGGTAGGCGGAGGAAATAGGGTCCTCTGAAAATTTTACATCGGAGAAACACTCCCTACGACAGTTACCCCCCTCAAACCTTACCTAATTGCTGATTACAACTACTTACACAAAAGAGCGCATTTGCAACAGAACCTACGGGGCATCAGATTTTTTCTCAAGGGTCGACAAGGATGGAAAGTGTGGGTGGTCTTCCGGATTCTGTTTCAAGCTTGGGGCTGCAGGATAGTGTTATATGAACATGATCTTCACCAAATTGTGCCCTTAGCGGGAACAAATCACTGCTGTAATACCTTAGTTAACATCTCGCCCTCTCCCGCCCCCCCGCTGGCGGTCGGTAATACTTGAACTCTATATCTTTTTCTGTATCTATATCTAAATAGCCCCCACGTCTACAACTGAGATGGAGGGGGAAGGCAAAAAACGGGGATCTTGGGAAAATTAAAAAAATATCTATGTGTAAAGATGGTATAAAACGAGAAAACAAGGGGAAAAGAGGAGTAAATATGATGAAAATCTCGGGCTATACTGGCTTGTCTCAATAAAATTAGAAACACCGCCATCAACGCCAAAATCTAGACTATAAACAGAAGCCGATAAATCCTAACTTGGATAAGTAGGAAAATATTTGTAGTGGTTTGGATGGGTATTCGTTCGACCAAAAGGGAAACGTTTGGGATGAGGCTCTGTCGTAGGCGTATTCTAGGAGGAAAAGGGAAACGGGAATTAGCGCAAGGTGGGGACTTGAACCATGGGAGGAGATTGGGCGGGGGTGAGAGGGGAAGGCAATGGCGGTGATGGCCATATCGTAAAGCTGTTGAGGTCTGTGGGGGGATGACACAGGTTATCCACATTTGAAAGCCGTGAGGGGGCGGTGGCTCCTCGAACCTATGTCAGGCTGGTGGTGGCGGGTTCTGGAGGCTGGAGTAGCGCTATCACTCCCCGGTGCCTTCCTTCAGTAGCCCGATCGAGCGGTGTTTTGCCGTCCTTATCTAATCTATTGGGGTTGACATCGTCGCGCCCGAGTAGTATTTTCACCACCCCCTCTTTCCCATTCCAAGCAGCCAGATAGAGTGGGGTTCGACCGTTGATATTTGGTGTGTCGGGGTTGGCGCCTCGTCCGAGTAGTATTTTCACTACTCCCTCGTGCCCATAGCAAGCGGCCGCGAAGAGCGGTGTTCGGCCACAATCATCGGGTTTGTCGGGGTTGACGTCGCCTCGTCCGAGCAGTATTTTCACCACTCCCTCGTGCTTATTCTTGGCTGCCCGCCAGAGTGGTGTTTGGCTCTCGTTATCTGGTTTGTCGGGGTCGACGTCGTCTCGTCCGAGCAGTGCTTTCACCATCCCCTCTTCCCCACTCTCGGCAGCACCCCAGAGTGGTGTTCGGCCGCTGTTATCCGGTTGGTCGGGGTTAACGTCGCCGCGTTCGAGTAGAATTTTTAACACTCCCTCGCGCCCATTCCCAGCAGCCCACAAGAGTGGTGTTTGGCCCTCGTTATCCGGTTTATTAGGGTTGACGTCGTCTCGTCCGAGTAGTGTTTTCACCACTTTCTCGTACCCATTCCAAGCAGCCCACAAGAGTGGTGTTTGGCCCTCGTTATCAGGTTTGTTAGGGTTGAGGTCGTCTCGTCCGATTAATATTTTCACCAATTCCTCGTGCCCATTGAAAGCAGCCCACCAGAGTGGTGTGCGGCCGTTGTTATCCAGTTTGTTAGGGTTGACGTCGTCTCGTACGAGTAGTATTTTTACCACTTCCTCGTACCCATTGAAGGCAGCCCACCAGAGCGGGGTTTGGCCCTCGTTATCAGGTCTGTCGGGGTTGATGTCATCCCGTTCAAGTAGCATTTTCACTACTCCCTCGCGCCCAGCCGACGCAGCAAGCCGGAGAGGTGTTCTGCCGCTCTTATCAAGGGCCTCGGGGTTGACGCCGTCCCGTCCGAGCAATATTTTCACCACTACTTCATGCCCTCTCCTAGCAGCATGATGGAGTGGGATTCGGCCAGAATTGTCCGGTTTGTCAGGGTCGACATCGTCCCGTCCGAGCAGTGTTTTCACTACTCCCTCGTGCCCATTCCAAGCAGCCCAATGGAGTGATGTATTACCCGCAAAGTCCATTTGATTAATATCACAACCTTCCATCTCTACCAAACAAGCTACAATCTCAACAATCCCGAAGTAGGATGCACAATGAAGGTCACCGAACAGGGAAGGTTCATCGAAATATATACCATCTATAGCACCCCAGTGCGTCTCCTGTGCTTCCAAGAGGATTCTAGCGGATATATGGCGATCGTAGCCGGCAAATAACTTTAGCGCAAGCTGTTTCGCATAATCTGAAAGGTCCCTTTTTGCGTGCACTCCCCAATACAGAGAAGAGTATTCGAGGAATGGGGTGCCTTGAAGATCGGGGGAGAGGCTGATCGAAAAGGCCTTGACCTGGTGGGAATTCAAGTGGCTTAAGCAAGTTTCTGCCATTGTAGAGTGAGCTGCGCCGAAAAGGTCGGGATGAGCCCGGAGGTATTCCTGAAGCGTAAAGTGGATTAACCGGACTGTGGAAGCCTCCTTTTCTACCACAACGAGCCCTTGACAACAGGCTAATAATGTACCTATTGAAGGAACATTATCAATATCGAGATTCGGCGACCCAATTTCGACTGCTAGGGCGTGGCACAGTTCCTCGGCCTTCAAGGGCCGCTCCGCGTGAGATATCCACATCAAAGCGGCCAGGCCGAGCCTCGCTTTCTCCTCCCCTTGTCCCTTTATCCTACCAAGCGTTGCGCCATAAGCATCCCCTAACCCTAAACCATCGGTCATTGCGCTGAGCTTTTGTCGCCTGCGATGGATCGTGGTTTCCCTCAAGATGGCATCGATATTCAGCGAGACTAGCAAGAATCTAGATGTGGATCTGTCAGTGGATGCTTGAGGTAGCTTTCCTCGGTGCTGTTGTTTCTATGACACATACATTTCGGAAACATCTCTAGGAATTTTCTTTAGAATCTCTGCCTCCAGACTACTATTCATTGCGTCTGGGGTTGCGTCCTCTTTCAGTCTTTCGTGAAGATATCTAATTATATCATCTCTCTTAGGGCTTATGGATAGAGTTGTCACTCTTCCAGAAAGACGGCTTCCGAGCTCGGGTCGAATGTGCGGCCTTCCAGTCACGAACAGCCTAATACCTGGAGAATTTTTGAGAATCTCGTCTAGCGAATTGAGAAGCTTGGCTCGATGTTCTGGTACACATTCGTCTAGAGCGTCAATGCATATGAACGTGCGTTTCTTGGAAGAGATAGCCTGCAGCATCTTCACAACATCGGCCTGTCGTAGTCTCCGCCCACCAATGAAACTTTTCTGCTCCTCATAGGCTTGCACAATTTCCCCCGGTACCTCCCATAGACCAGCCACTAGCTGTTTGAGCAGATCGCCTAGCATACTCGTTGATGACTGCCCTTGTTGGGCGGCAAAGTCGAGGTAGAGGCAAGCAATGGCGACATTTTGTCCTCTAGCCTGATCACACAAGCTATCTATCACCAATGAGCTAACATCACGGCTAGTCAGTACTAGCCCTTTCCTTCTATTTGTTGAGGTTCGTCCTTGTCACCTAATATAAGTCTTGCCGACCCCCGGGTCTCCATAGCAAAACAAAACTGAGCTCTCGGATTCGCCTCTACCACCGGTGTACCAGCTTCTAAATTCCTTTGTTTGTAACAACCATTCCCCTATGCTTTCGACTCGACGATTTTGGATATCTTGATGCCGCGTCCTGGGATCTAGTGGGGATAGCCAGGCTAGGATATTATGTCGGTCATCGGTAATTGTAAAGCTATTCGACACGCTAATAGCTGTGTTAAAAGAGTTTGCATTATAACTAAAAGATTGCGACATTTTGTCTTTTTCACAGGTTGGGATATTGTAGATGATGGAGGATGGAGTTAGTCGACTGCTGGAATCCCGGGGGCAGAAAGAAAAGCGGGGTATTTGTGGAACCTCACGAATGCCTTAGAACCGTCTCTTCAACCCCCCCCAGATTCGCGCCAATAGCCTCCTCCCCGCGCCTACGGTACTTGTATCAGAAACAGGAAATACGGCACCTGTTCAAGTGTGATCCTGCCACACCTTAGTACAGTAGCGCGCTCCACAAATTTCGATGCCAGCACAAACACCATAAAGCGCAGGCAGTTGAATCCACTAACTTTAGTTGAGCATATATACAAGGCAAGCAAATACATCAAGCCTTATCAATAGATCGGCCGAAAAACCTAAGTTACAGTATGAACCTAATTTCCCCGGGATGATATCATACCGTTATGTGGAGTTGAGGCGAGGTAGGTTAGGTTGGATTAACCCTCGAATACTGAATTTAGCAATCCGCGCTCCGCCAAAGGTTTCTCTCTGCTGTGTCGTGGCGGTCCACCCCGAGCATTTTAAAGTATAGCACATGGGCGCAGCGAAGCTGTGCTGGAGAAGGTACCGTATGATAGTGTAGCTTCCCATATTTTCCAAGCCGAGACAATGCATAGATAAAAAGTGGGTTTACTAAGCATTTCAATAGGCTCGCTCCATTGTTTCTTGTATGGGTAGAAGTATCTTTACAAGTACAAGTACAGGGAGCGAACGTGGATGAGCCAATAATTTACTAGGCACAAGAGATTTAACCGCCATGAGAGGCCGAGGGTGATAAGCTCCAAGGGCGAGACCAGACGGCCAAAGAAAAAGAGGGGGCCCCGAGTTGCAGTACCCCATAATTTAGTTTTCATCCTAAGAGGTCAAAGGAAAGTGTGGCGAAATAAAGAAGCTCCTTTGAGGAGCGGGCAGTAGCCGCTATGGTAAGGATTTTCACAATTACCGCAGGACGTCCTTCGAGTCCTGTCATTTATTTAAAAGAAACCATCAAGGGAGAAGGGTCGATCTCCTGACTCACACCTTATTCCGACCTCAGGGAGAGAAACGAGCCTCACCGGATTGCCGGTATGCAGTACCGAAACCCCGAGTCGGTCGCTGGAGTGAAAGGGAGGTTCCGTAGAGGTTCGCTAAATCCACTACGGGTAGGGTATCGGATTGTGTGATCCAAATCTCTGAACTAAACCCTAATCGGCCTAATAGAGCAGCCATACAAAATCACTGATATGAAACTAGTCCAAGCGACTTACTGGTAGTGGGCTCATCTTTAATAAACCAAATTATACTGCGCCTGGAAAATATTATTCTGGAACATATTATTCCCCCTCGTAGTTTTTTGCCTTCGATTGCGAAGGCTCAAGCTCAGTGCCGGGTCACAGAATTGTCCATTTATCCTCTCCAAGAGACAAAATTAGCCTCATTAAGCAAGTTTGAAGTGAAAGAGAACTTAGATGAGCAGAGCACTGTCCCATTATCACAGGCTTGTACCGTAGTATTAGAGGTTAGCTACGATCAATAAAATTGTGAAGGATTGGGTCTAACTTTTTAATGGCATTTAGCATGAACTGGGCACGTTAAGGGTTTACTATCATATCTACTATCCGTCTGCCAGCAATGTTTAAGCTGGATGAGACTTTGAGCGAGGCTAAAGGAAACACTTCCGGGATACATACCTACTCACTAAGCGAGACAAGAGGGCCCTCTCAATACCTATAATTTCCTTGGTAATGCCCTCCTGGCACCCATACCGGTCGAGCAAAGAATGTTCCGGGAAACTACACGGCCCACAGCAAATTCAAGGCACCCGTGAGAGTTAATAACACGAGAAGAAAAAGCTTTAAAGTTTCATTAACTTTATAGATAGTCCTATTTTCGCTGGTAGTTACTACCGCAAGCTCGAATGGCCCTCATAAGCGGCTCAGAATTTAGTTAGGTTCAAACCTCAAGCTTTAGTCGCAACTGAGTGGGCAAGCGGCCCTGTTTTGGGCACTGAAAGCTCGGCCTGGCATGAAGTATCTAATTGGTATAATAAGCAGCTTGAAGGAGCTCACCAAGCCTTAACGGTTTGAAGATTTTTAGAAAATCTGCAAGCGAAGAGGAAAGCCATGGTGTTCGATCTCCGGGTTCGCTTATCGGGATCCTTGTTTTTGGCTCTCCTTCGGTACTATATCTCCGAGCAACAATTTTAAGCGAACAAGGTCCAGCAAGAAAGTTATGAAACAGTTATTTAAGGTTAACCAGCGATGCATGGGCAGCAACGCGGGCTGTTTGAGCGACTCCTAGTTTTGTCCGCACGAGCCTCTCTGCAGATCAACTTAACTCTTGATTTGGCTTTCCCGGCTGGTGCCCCCCCCCCACCCTGAGGCTCTATCGGGTCGTGCCTCTACGGTATCCCCTCGCCCCGCGCACCAGTGGTTGGCCACACAAGGAGGCCAAAGGGTGAGTTGTACTTGTACCACCACTCGAGCACGGGTAAGCGTCTCGAATAGGGTCCTTCAACCCACAGTTAAGATCATAGCAAGAAGCCAGGAAACCATCTCTATCCCTCTCTCAAATCCGAGTTACCAAGCCAGATGACCGACCTCAACACGAACTCTGGTGCTCTGCTGGACACTAGCGCAACCCTAGAACCCTCACCAGGATCCACTCACCAATCATCACATGCGACACCCCCCTCTCTTGCCTCCCACCGGAATCACGGGACAGTTTTTTTGGCGGTTGGGAAACTATCAGTGAAGGACGAGGCTTTTTCGATGAGAGAGATTTCCTATGCCCGAGCTACAACCTCATGAGTGAAAAACTAAAAGATGGAAAAAAGGACAATGTCGTGGTTCGATTATTCTTTGAATTGTGCGGATGGAAATCTTCCAGTTGCGGAGGGCTGTCTTTCCTCAGGGTGCTCTAGGCCAGACGATGATATGTTCTTTCGAGTGTCCAAGGAAAGGCTCCGAGGATCGGAGCAATTTCAGCAAATAACTAACCCTGCGAACAAACCTCGACTGGCCCGGTCGGGGATGCCACGGTCGGGGTATCATGTAGGTTTACCTTCTAAGCATGTACTTTCTGGTTACTTGTTTGTGCTATGAGCAATCTTGCGCACACAGCAGGCAGGCTTCCATGAGAGCGGTATTTACTTCTAGATGCTAACATTTGAGGGGTTTTTTCAAGCGACTTTCCCCAATGCTATGATACATACGTAAGTTGCTATGCGACTCCGCAGTGACCTACCCTTAAGCAATTACTTACTAGAAATAGGACGATAGTCTACTAAATTCGATGGGGGAAAAACTCGGCTTTCTGAGGGAAGGCGAAACTGCTTCTATGGATGAATATTCTCAGAGAGTTCGAGCACTACCTGGTCGTGGACGTTTCAGAACTGGGGTCTCGTTGCGCTCATCTTTCAAAGAACTATCCGAGTCGCCCAAGTCAAGTTCACCAGTTGATAAATTCCTCTTTTCCGTATCATTTCCATATTTCGGGGGACCTAGCGAGGGTTTTTCATGGGATCCCGGCGGCGAGAGTGTTAGGCTCTTGGACTTTAAGCACCAGGGAGTTGATGCCCCTGACCTCAAGACCGTAGTGAGTGGGGAGAGAGACAATAGAAGGGGAGATAACGATCGAGAAGGTGGAGATATTGGTGCATCAGGCACGATATATGATATCTGATAACTGTAAGCAATACCCTCTGGCCGGCTGTTGGCCCGGACATATTTACTAAGTGGTTCCTAAAGATACAATGACGGCATTCAGATCTAAGGAGGACAGTGCCAAAGATCAAGTACCGCTTCACCGTTTTCTGGAACCTAGGCGCCTTTCCTGCAATGGTTCGCATGACTGCAAATTAACTGAGCTCGCAGTTATGGATATTAGGGAAGCTTCGAGCCTCCTTATGCAAGCTGGTTAGTCTATTCTCTCCTTTGACCATAGCAATTCAGAATCAATTTTGAAGCTGATCAGGAGGAGGATATTTACCAAATCATATTGGATGCAGAAACCTACGAGGAGGATCTAGGGATGACAGGAATCCCGGTTCATGAGCTACAACAGCCGCCACCAGAACCACTTTCCAACGATTTTGAGAAAGCCCATCGAGAAATTCTCCTGAGGATAAAGCAGAGGAATATCCGAACCATTGCCTTATTTAACAGGCTTGCGGCTATTTTGTTCGCTGCCATCAGGACAGCTGAACGACAGATTGCGGTTATCCAGGACCTGCACACCATATTTTTGACAAGCTTCCTAAAAACTAGAGATCACGAGCAGAGATACCCACTGCACCAGAATACCTTCTGCAAGGATGTTGCCTTGATCCCTATCCTCTTAGAATACTCTGAGCAGGCATGGCCGAATAGCCTGCAATCTATTGACGAGGCTATTCGAGAAAGGAAATCCTTCATCAAGGAAATCAAGGAGTTAGTAAGAATATCAGATTCCAAGGGAAAAATAGTATAATTCTCACATCTAAAATCACCGGAAGAATGCTAACGACTCTACAGCTTTTTGGGCTCTTGGGGACTGCAACTAACTGGAGCATAGAGGACACACTTGTACAGCAGGCGCAGCGGACGGATGCGTTATCTTTCCTCACTTTTGTGGCCGCGGTGTTTATTCCCTTCAGCTTCTTTACTTCGGTATGTTGCTTTCCGTCCACCACATGAGCATTCCCAACTAACCATATTAGTATTTCGGCATGAACAACATAAAGGAATTCAACGAAAATCCCATATCCCTGGGTAGTTTCTGGCTTTCAGCAGTTCCACTAACTGTCTCTATAGCACTACTGATAGGAACAATCTTGTACTTCAAAGATCCTTGATACTCAGAGCGTATCTCGAAGGGAAATTTGATTGATTTATTAATAATAAAAAGGGAGAAGATATCGAGAACCGGTGGCAAGAGTTTAGGCCCCAAGAATACAACCCTCACGGTCACCCGCAGCGACAGTGGATGAATCCCGATCTACCAGAGAGTTCAGTTCCGGGAACAATACAGAGAATCTAATCTCCATGCTCTACTCTGCTATTATAACGAAACAACTACAGCCATTGCGACCCAGAAATGGAGGGGCTGAGGCAAATGAGAGGTGGGGAGGACACTGTATCACTAAAAAAGTCTGCTATGTAGGCAGCAGTGGAAATATTATGACCGAACGATACAAAGGCTGGGAAGGGGGATTTCCCTCTTCAATACCTATTTTTATGCGTTCGTTTTTAACAAGATCAAGAGATAACTTAGAGCATTATACCTCTTCTCACTAATTGGGTAGAGATGTGTATTTTGTTGGTGCCTAGGGAAAGCACCGAAGGGTGAAAAGGTGAAAATGCGCTGGTAACAGCATCAGGCTCCAGCTGCGGTAAAGCATAGAAGAGGTAGAACAACTAGCTTGGAACAGGCCAAGAAATATATATCCCCTTCTACTCCGGCGCAAAATAAGTTATGGTGCACTCCCTACTCGGGCGCGGCAACCGGTACTCCCTGCTAAAAATACCTAAGCAACGAACCTCAAACCGATTCTATAAAAAAAAATCTTGACAATAGTGACACTAGGGGAGAAGATAGGGCAACCAAGGTTGGAGCTTGGGAAGCATGGAGCTATTGTGGATGGTGATATCTAGTCTTGTGTGAAGAGGAGAGGATGTTTGGCCGGGGGTCTGCGTTGCACCATACATGATTTTGCGCGGGAGTAATAACATCCAAAAACTCCCAAAATCCACGAACTCTTGAGAAAAACACAATATGCCAACAAATCCCGATCCTAATCGATCTCAAGCAACCTGGAACCATCCTGCCATCTCATGATCCCCCACAATCCCTAAATCCTGTAGGCTCAACGGCATAGGAAATGAAAGAAACGTCATGGAACCAGATGCTCGCTACCTAATGTCTGATGGTAATGGGTATAATATCAACAAAGCCAAAAAAAAAAAAAGCAATACCCTAAACCTAGGGGCATTAGGTGTGAAAACAAGAAATCCACTGCTCAGTGCCTTGTCATCGCACACCACAAAACCATATGCCCCACAACTGGACACACCCGGGCCACTCAACCCGATAGCCCCATAGCCACCCAATCCAATATGTTTATGTTTATTGGGGACACTATCGAGGCTAGGCTTTTATATTCTGACAAGATTAAAAATGTATTAATGCCTGCCAAACAACTGTGCGCAGATGAGATGGCAATATTTTTTGCACTTCTAGTTACTCTAGTTATACTGAGTTTTCTTTTTTTCAATGCTGTGTAACGAATGAGGCAGCGGCACTATCCACATGCAAGCCATTTGAAAGTTTACCTGTTTCTTTGCAACGAGTGACTGGCCATGATCTCCTGATGTGCTTGAGAGGCTATAAAATAAAATAAAAATAAAAAACTCCAAAGAAACTAATGGCCTGCTCGGTTGCAATCGGGTCATAGTTTTTGAAACAAAAAATTAGCAGCAGCTACACTAGAGCAAAGTGAATTTGGTTCAATACATCTAAGGATGTGTTTGGGAAACAAAACCGGTGAAGGATGCGAGGAGCAGGATCGAAGTTTTACCAAAGGAAGGAAAGCGGTGAAGGGAAAGGGGGAATGAAGAAACAAGAGATAGGGTAGGAACTGGTGGAAATGGTGCGATCATAGTTAGGAGACTCCTGGAAGGGTCACTATCCTTTGGGCATTTAAGGGCACCATCTACCCACTATTGTAGGAGGTATAGGTCACCAGAATATAAGTCCCTGTTTTATATATCTCTTTCCATTCCTTAAGAATGCTTCCCTGCCAAACATAGCACATCTCTCCCTCATAGCTTGTCGCTATCCTCAACAAGTTTCCCAATAGCGAAGACGTCGCACATTCACTCCCCCAATACTATGAACTCCTATAATAACGTGTGGAACAATTGTACCGTTTCCGACGGCCGGTAACAGGTCTTGGCGTGGTTATCGCCCCTAGAGCACCAGGACACCCGAGACCGCCGGGTCGAAAATGTAGGAGAATGGCTCTTACAAACCAAAGAATTTAGAAGCTAGTGCAGGGGTAGTGGGGAAGGTGAATATGATAATGGAGTTCTACTTTGCTACGGTGATCCGGGGGCCGGTAAGACTTTTATTAGGTAACGGGGAAGACCATGATGTTGGTTCATTGGTGATAGACAGGTTGTGCGATCAGGCCAGGGGGCAGGATGTCGCCGTGGCATGTTTTTACTTTGACTTTGTTGCCAGAAGTGCGCAATCATCGATAGGGATGCTTGGTGCACTGCTTAAACAGGTTGTGGTGGGTATGGAAGAGATCCCGGAGGAGATATCGAAGCCTATAAAGACCAGACAAAGGTTATTGGTGGACGGGGACCACAACTTTGGGATATTTCGAAGGTGCTGCAGACTACCTCCGCCCAAAGGCTTACATTCATCTGCATCGACGCTATTGATGATGTGTGTCAGAACATAGAGTCAAGGTCCTTGATTCGCTGAATCAAATCCTCCAAAAGTCTCCTAACACTCGAATATCCATGACGGTGAGAAGGCCACACATTCAAAGTGAAATCCGGAAACGCCTTCCCGGAGAAGTAGCGAGTATTGTCCGGACTCCTAGGAAATGTGATGTTATCGGATACCTTCGTACTAGGCTGAAGGATGATACGAACCCTGACGGGATGGACAGTAGTCTGGAGGCAGAAATTCTGAAGAAAATTCCTGAGGATATTTCGGAAATGTAGGTAGAAGTAACGACACTCCGGAAGCTACCGCAAGTTATGCATTGACAAAATGTCTAGGCTCTCCAGTCTGGTTCACCAATGAAAATAAATTCCATAAGGACGTTTTTTTAGATGTCAAACTAACACTCATTCTCCGGGTGCCGTAATACAAGGCTAGAATCGGGTGGTATAGTTTCATATCGTATCGTATGATACCACAGTAACCAGCGCACAAAGCACTAATTCTGTTTTAAGCCACTGAGAATCTCTCATTAAAAATCTAAGGAGTAAGAAACGCCTCCGTTGGAATCTACCAGCAACTTGGGAAAGAACACTCACCCCATTAAAAATCCAGAAATCAGGCTTCCAGTAGGATAAGTATTAGTTCCCTGGTTGACATTTTATGAAATACCCAGCTGGCGCAGTGGTTAATACTCCTGTCGCAATTAGCAGGAGCCCAGGAGTTCAATCCATGCTGACAATCAGTTATTGTTGAACGATCCGTCATGTAGGGCAGGAAAACTGAGAATTTCTCAAATCCTGCCCTATGGGGACTGGGAGATTGGAGAACTTAGCCCTCATCAATAGGGCTCTGGGGTTTAACAATCCTGCTACGAGGTGGTAGAATCCGACTCTAGACCTTAAAGGTTGGCGATCGGCGGGTAGCAGAAGCGAACGGGAGGGGGGTCTGTAAATAAAAAATAAAAATAAAAATAAAAACTTTTGTTTCTTTTGTCTTGGGAAGTCAGGTGTTGGCCGTGGAGCCTGTGGCTGTTTTAGTCGTTTTCGCTCCGGTAAGGCACTCTCTCCCTATTTATTTCCTTGTATACATAAATTTTCTTTTCTAGTTCTTAAAATATCGTAGGGCGTACTCGGAAGGTCGATATATTCACTCAAATATGAGGGCAACAAGGCAAGCGACAAAAGACTTGATTCATATTTTTGAAGGAAGAAAAGAGATAAAACGAATAATAATAGATAGATAACAATCACGAAAGAGAGTGAAGAAGGAGAGACGAAAAGGAAATGCAGGAAATCCTCCACTGTCTCGCATCACAAACAATCCCGATACTAATTCAGTATCATAGTTGGTAGCTAGTGCTAGTCCGTTTGATATCCCACATTTCATGTTTCTACTGTACTATACTAGTCAAACACATATCAGAGTTTTCCAAACACCGAGTTGTTCCGGTAACGGCGTGAAACACTAGGTCCAGCCATAGTAGGTTTCAACACTAGTAAAGCGGGGTAGAATATACATAATATTGGCGGCCGCGCTTGAGACGAGAAAAAACCACCCTTTGAGGAAGTAGCGGTATAATACACCTGTGCACCAGCGAAGGGACACGCAAGCTATTAAAAGTTGTCTCCTAGTTGTTTTCCCATCTTTCATGTTCTTTCCTCCCCTCAGGCCCTTCATATTCTTCACTTTCCGACTTAGTGAGAGGCAGAAATCACCCACTCCTTTGGACCGTAATGTAAATTCCATGCCTTCACGTGAGCCACTCCGTTCCGCTGCGTATAGCCTTCATTGCCGATCAATACCCTTGTTTCTATTATTCTAAATGTTGTGTTGAAAAGTTGACCAGAGGCTGAAGAATATACCGGAAGCATATGAGAACAAGAGATGCGCATAAACTCCATTCTATCTAAGACAGTCAGGAAGACTTACTATTTACACAGTGGGGCAGCAGTATATGTCAGTAGCGAAGAAGGAATCAAAACGAGCAGTATGAGACATGAAGGAAAACAAATGATGGAAAAATTGCATATCTGGTCAACGGACCAAGAAGTGATATGAGTGAAGGGTGAAGTCCAACAAGTGGAATGCGGAGAACCGTAAACCGACACAGGGGGTGGGTGGGAGGCCGTAGACGTGAGAGCTGCATATCCGAAGGCCCGATTTCAACATATTGAAAGCTAAGTTAGGCGAGTGACGGCCTGTGACGTCGTGAAAAAATAACAGGAATGAATGGTGATAACGAAGGGGCTGTTTGCCGTGACATGTTTTGATTTCCAAACTGTGGTCTGGGCCCAAGCCATTGTTTATAACTGCAGGGCTTTTGGGTGAATTTGAATTACAAACAATGGTCTGCAGCGACCCGAACCAACTTTTTGACCGTTCCTGACGTAGGGTATGAGGTTCTTGCAACCATGGTTCTCCAACCATGGTTTGTAGCCACTCGAGCTACACAAAAATATGCCGAACAGCACCTAAGCTACCTGCTCAAAGATTACAGTACTCAAGTGGAGTAGTGTTTGTGAATATGCTGAAGCAGAGCCAACTTATTTGTCCACACTTATCATATGATATATACTCCACTAATTATTGTAGTCCAGCTTTTTACGGAAGGTTAAGATATTCGGTGGCAGATCGCGGAGTCGTTTGGCGGAGGGGTACTGTGCTGCCCTGCTTAGTTCTCGTGGTGAGTGCTTGGCCCTGAGATGTCCTAGGCTCTGATAGGAATTTACCCACGAGCATATTTAAAAATTCATTGAATAACAATACTTCTTGGATTAGTGGTCGAACAGTGTTGGGTTTTGGAGAACTTGCACCAACCTTGAGCGTTAAAAAGAAGGAGCAGGTTAGGATGAATATGGTAAGCTACTGAGACAATGCACTTCGCTGTACTGGACGAGTAATGCCTTTAGCGATCACGAAGAATACCAAAAAGCATGCTCCCCATCCCCATAAATCTTGTACATGGTTATCGGGGGGCCGAGATCGCCAAGGGCTATGCGGTGATGTTCGAAGTTAGGGAATATGAAATTTTCAATCAATCCAGGAGAAGGCTTGATGCACTTGAGTATGTACCAGGATACCCGGTTCCACCGCCTCCGCTTGATGGTGACCTTTCATCGTGGCGCAAGGTAGGCGCCTATTTTACCGGATTTATTCGTGAAATTCGCTATCCTGGTCAGCCCACGATAGCTCCAGCTTGATAAGTTAGCGGAATTGAGCATACCAGTTAATTGATCGTATAATAATCCCAGCTGAAGAGCAGCGCATTGAGCAGAGATAGCACAGGCAAAGGGAAGCGCGGGCATGTATGGAGGAATACAGAAGCGTGGACGGGTGAACGTTCTAGGGCAAGCACGGAGGATTAGGGCATATGCGGAGACATATAGCGATCACATGTATGAGCAGAGTTTTCCGTGCTTAAGGGAACTGTAGCTAGCAACCTCCATAGACAACGCAACTCAATACAACTCCAACATCTCCGTTAGACACACCCGAACACGAATCGTGCCACCTCCATCATAGGGGCGGTAAGTAAGGCTTCCTGAAAATTGTTTGAATTAAATGGTCGATTGCTATAACCTCGGGGGTGTTAGGAAGGTCAGTGATAGTCTTGCAATGATTGGCCCTGGGACCATGCCTGGAACGTAAGAATGGGCGGCAATATAGAACCACTACACGATTCCAGTGAAAATCAAGGAGCACCTAAGGAAAGTCAGAATCAAACAAGAGGAAGTTATCCACATTCTCGCCATACCCCAATGACTTATAGATTTTCACGGTATACTGCGATTCTGTATACTGTAGGTGGTTACCTGCTTGAGCGTTGATTCCCTGCGCCTAACCCTAATTCATTGGAATAAGAAGGTTTACTCTTCTCCCGCTAGATTAAACACACCTTTGAATAATGGCTTCAAGTTGAATGAGCAGGCAGTCATCAAATTTATAATAAATGAAGTAATGGGCAGAAATAATACAGTGTGGAAAGGAAATAGCTAGATGAGGATCATTCGGTTAGAGTTGAGGCGCAGAACTTGGAGATGTTGATTCTGACCACTTTGACTCGACGCTTATGAAATCAAATTAGGTTGCATAATCAAACTACATGCTTTCCTAGCCAAGGCACTCGCTTACTGTATTATTGGTGAACCAGATTCTGGTTGATCGTTGGGTTCTATTTCTAAAAAAAAATGCCGATTAGACCTCACCCCACAATTTCCTTTTTTATCAATTTAGTACCGGCACGACATATCCCCTCGCATGTACTGGTGGTACTCAGTGGAACCTGAACACAGGGATCAAAATTTTGGTTGGCAAATTAGCTATGCGTATCTGAGCGCTCATACCAAATTCATATCCAAATATTCGGGTTCTTGATACCGAGAACGAGCATGCTGGAATTGGAGTCTTGCTTTTTCTTGTAGTGTGACACTGGCCTTTGAGTCACACTTGGTTTTCCCAATCATGAGCAACCCAAAAGAGGAGGGTAACCTGCTACCGGTATCATATCTCGCCATGACCAATTGGTTTAAAGTTAATAGGATACTCCATGACGTGATAGTTTTTCTTTTTCTTTTTTCCTCCAGAAGTTGTTAACAAGTCTACAGTACTCGCGTTGTCGAAGCCTTTTTTTTAAAATACTGCTATTACATACTACCGAATATTGGCCTTTTTGCTTGGATTTGGGCGGTATGCAATAGCAGTCTTTTTCAAAAACGCTCCGACATCGCGAGTATATGAGTCAACTTGGTCCAAGTAATCTGCGCAGAGAGGTCCCTCACAATGTGCAGTAGACGGCCTCCCAGCCCCCCCGGGTCCCCCTTCATCCAGACCGTCCAGCCTAGGTACCGGTCAGGAACTTTCAAGCTATGGTTCTTTGATAAAATTAACTGTACCGTACACATGCTAGCCATGGCAACTCAATACCCCTCATCAGCCCGCATTTTCAACGCCTCCTAACGATATTTTTCTAGATCAAATATTAATTTCTACTATGTATTCTGCTATGTACACTATTTATTTTTATAACTTTTTTTTTTTTCATTTTCATGACAATGGGGTTGATGTTGATTGGGGGGGGGTGCTGTTGTCATAGCTGAAGCTTTTCAAGTTCGTTGATGTACGATTAATTTTGTTCAGGCACAATGCAGTAACATTACTCTGCTGACCACCCACTGTTTCCTCTTAAAAAACCCACCAATCAGCCTCTGTCCGCATCGGGGTGGGGGGTCTCCGGGTGGCCTGGGAGGCGGTCTTCCCCATTAGCTGGATTCGGTTGAGCTATTGTCGGTGGACAAAATTACAGTAACCGCGGATGAACCAAGAGGGAAAAACCTAAGCGATGGCAACAACACTCCACCACCACTAAAACCAAGAAGAAAAATCAAGGATATAAGTATGGTAGGATACATAGTAGAGTGTAATATTTGAGCTAGAGAAGTTCTTTAAGCGGTGTTGAAAGCGCAGGGCGATTATTTAATCTTTATTAATAACAAAGTTATGGGAGCGACTAGCCGTCCAGCTTTGAGCAAACCCCACATCATTACAAACCCGAGGTAAGCCAACTCAACTCGCCTATCCCGCAGTACTGTACCGTACAGTACATCATGAGCAGGGGTGCCTTGCTGTCGATCGTTGGTTCGCTGTTAATTTTGTCTACGAACAATACCTTGCCCTTCCAAGGCACCCAGAAGTTGACCACGAGAGGTGATCGAAGGTTGCAATATGAGCCGCATGAGTTGCGGATGACTCGATAGGACTGGGGTTCTATATAATAATAGAGCTCCCCAACCAACGGCCAGCATCATGCTCGCAAGAAGCTAGGAAACAACTTATATATTCCTCCTTCCAACTTCAAGCTACCAAGTCAAGATGGGGGACCTAGGCACGAACTCTCCCACTCCGCCGGAAACTAGATCTGCCCTCGGACCCTCACCAGGATCCACTCACCAGTCATCCCAGGCACTACCGCCGCCTCCTACTCCTGCTCAGGAATCACCGCACGGATTTGATGGCTGGAAAACTATCAGTAAACAACAAGAGTTTTACGATGAGGAAGGTTTCCTGTTCCCGAGCTGCGATCTCGCGAACGAAAAACTAAAGGATAGGAAAGAGGAAGATGTGGTGATTTTTGACTATTCGGTGAGTTACGCGGATGGAAATCCCCCAGTTGAGGGGAGCGGCCCTTCCTCGGGAAACTTTGGTGAAGTCGACGGTAGATTCTTTCAAATATCCAAGGACAGGCTCGTAGAGTCGGAGCAATTCAACCAGGTAATTAACGCTACGAAGAGACCTCGACTAACCCAGTCACAGGCACGGTTGGGTATCATGTAAGTTAATATTCCAAGGAGCCTCTTTCTTTGTCATTCCCCATTTATGCTATGAACAATACCGCGCTAGATACAGCTGGATGGCTTCTATGACGGTTGAATTTATCCTCTACATGCTAACACTTGAGGGGATTTTTTCAAGTGACTTTCCCCAATGTTATGATACATCTGTAAGTTGCTGCGGCGCCCAGTTGTAATTCCGCCATTTGGGGCGATTGCTTACTAGAACTAGGACGACAATCTACTAAATTCGATTGCGAAAGAGCTCCACCTTCCAAATCCATCTACTCTCGGGGAAGCACATTCAAAAAGAGTTCTTGCCCTCCCTGGTCGGGGAAGGTTGAGAACAGGTTTCTCATTACGGGTACCTCCCAAAAACCTATCGGAGTTGGCTAAGTCAGGTCCATCGTGTTGTAATAAGTTCCTCTATCACCGTTGAGTTTTATTCTGTCCTTCTACCTACTGCAAGAGTGGAGATCTTATATACTACAGGATAGCAGTCACAACCTACAAGGAGCACCCAAGTCCTGATTTCCTGCCCAGGTAGGAAATCGTTTTAGGACTAGCTTCGCACTAGACAACCCCCTGTCATTTCATTCCTCGACGAGGAATGAAATGACCGGGGTATGACCAGTAGTCATACTGGGTTCTATATATACAAAAACTCTAACCGTATTCATAACCTCTATTACCCATGGCCCGCTTTCTTACTCCTTTTTGTAACATCTCCTTTTGCTGCTAACCTTTCCCACCACATATACTTCCACTGCTTTTTCCCATAACGTTCAACTGATTTCAAATCTGGTATCCCCTTACAATCAGTCATCCACGTCACAGACATAGAACCTTCGTGAAAATTCTAACACATCGAAAGATAGAATGATCCTTTTCGTATCATTTCCATATTTCGGGAAATCTAATAGCAGTATTCCATTGGGTCCGGAAAGCGAGAGCGTTGAACTCTTAGATTTCAAAGGCCTGGGAGCTATTTCTGACCGCAGTGCTATGGTGAGTCCGGAGGACAAAGATATCGGAGGGATACTAGTGCATCAAGCACGATATATCATATTTGATAATTGTAAGCTATACTTGTTAGCCTATTTTTGCTGATCCAAACATCATTTCTAAGTGATTTTTGAAGATACCATGGCGACCTTTTGATCCAAGGAGGACATTGCCAAAGATCAAGTCCCACTTCACCACTTTCAGGAGCGTATCGGCGCCTTTCATGCAATGATTCAGATGACCTCCAACCGCATGGACTCGGAACCATGGGTAATTTGGAAAGCTCCAAGCCTCTCTCCACAAACTAGTTAGTCCATTCTCTCCTTTGTCCAAAGAAGTCTAGGATTAAGTTTTGAGGGCGATCAGGGGGAGGATATCGACCAAATGATATCAGATGCGAAGACCTACGAGGCTAATGAAGGGATGAAGGGAATTCCTTCTGATGAGCCGCCACCGCAAGAATTACCGCCAGGAGTGAATCTCACAAAGGAAAAACTGAATTATAACGAAGATTCTGAGAGGGCCCGGCAGAATAATGTTTGGAAGAGAAAGCACAGAAGAGTGCGGGACCTCATCACCTCTCTTAACGGGCTTTCGACAAGTTTGTTTGCTGCTATCAGTGTTGCTGAACGACAGATTGCCGTTCTCCAGGATATACACGGTCTATTTTTAACAAGCTGCCCAGCGGAAATTAAAGACATCGTGAAGGGGTATCCACTCCCTCAAAATCCCTTCTACAGGAACATCGCTCCAATCCCTATCCTCTCGGAAAACTCCGAGCAGATATGGCCGAGCATCTTGGACACTATTAACGAGGTGGTTCAAGGGAGGGAATGCTTCGTTAAGAAAGTCCAGAAGCTGGTAGAAAATATGGATATCAGGAGAAAAATTGTACAGTTTCCACACCTGAGCCTATAGCAAGAATGCTAACGGCTAGGAAGCTTTCTACATTCTTGAAGTCTGATCAGGCCAAAGCAGCCTCGTCTGAGAGAACGGCTCAAGAAGCGATAAACGCAATGAAGCGCACCACGGAGACCCTCAAGAAGACCCATGTTGAAATTGTGCAACAAGGGCGTGCGGTAGATGGTTTCACCCTCATTACCCTAACCTTCCTTCCTCTTAGCTTTTGTACTTCGGTATTTTACCTCCTATCCGCGAGATAAGTGCTCTCTAACAAGGAACCCCATCAGTTCTACGGCATGCAGACTATAGAGGAATTCAACGGCAATAGCAAAATCTCACTAGCCCAATTCTGGGGGGCCGCAGGCCCTATGGTTGCTGTGATACTGCTACTGACAGTAATAATCATCACCTGGCCACGCCCATCTACGGTAGAATGCAGAGCCAGTATCAGGAAGAAATTGGGTCTATTCTCCAAGAAGAAGACTAGCGATCCCAAGGAACAGAGACCAATGATGGCAGAATTCGGGCCCCATCTCGGAAAGAGGTTTCCTTGGTTTCTTAGGAAAAAGGTAATTGATCCCGAGACGCCTAGCCCGTAAGAACAGGCCCTAACTCGGCCAAACCCGCAAGAGCAGCTCTCAGCTCCACCCAGCTTGCAAGAACAGGCCCTAGCCGGTTGACCCCTGCCCCGCCTAGGAGGCGAAGTGGACGACAAAGAATTTGACTGTCAAACTCTGATCTGTTGTCCGGGAAGCAGAGCATCGGCCACTAAAGTCCAGGAATAAAGGCACTCGGGAGGGGGGCTAGATGTGGACAAACCCTAATCGCCAAACTCTCTCTATGCCGTATAGGCCCGTAGTGGAAGTATCACGATTGGGGGATGCAAGAACCGAGGGAAGGAGGGATTTGTTTCTTCATTTCGGATGTTTATACCTGTTTTTAATACCACTTGATGAGGCGAGTGGATGGCTTATGGAATTGTATCTACTATCACTAATTGACTGGGGGTGTGCATGGATGCTATCGAACATGTTGGTGAGGATGGACTTGTACTATCCAGCGACACGTCCTGTATAGAGAAGGCTGTCACCAGCCGCCACGATAGCTGTGCGTGCGCACGGATTGTATATAGGGCCAAACCTTTCTGTACGGTCGAACAAATTTCTCCGCTCCGGTAACTTATCACGTATAGTAGTCTGAATCCAAACCTTGGGTTGCACCGTCCCCTGAGGGAGCTTCCCCCTAGAGCAAGAATCCACATACGAGCCTTTCCCCCTTCCTCCGATTCTACATAGAAACCGGAAGCGCAAAGGCACTGACTAGCTATCGAACTACGTCCCAAATATCCCACCTGTGGCATCCAGCTTCCCTGATAGATTCTCCAGGCCAAACGGTACATACGCGGGGAAGTCCTAGCGAGAGTGAAGATGGGAAGCACTAACGGATCCCAAAAAAGGGGTAGATTTCGTAGGGATATTTGGACTCGGCAGGAACCTGGGAACAGGGGTCTGAGGTCGAATTTAATTAGTGCGGGTGATGGGCTATGAAGGGGGTCACCTAATGCGAACAACGAATGCCTTCGGATAGCGGTTAGGATAGCTACTGCATGGGGAAGAAACTGCGGATGGGGCGATACTTGATTGATATATCGGAAAGTTTGCTGAGGGGTTCTGCGTCGCGCCCTCATAGATTTCACTTCAAGAAGGGAGGAGTTAAACTCGGACAATCTCTCCCAGTCCTCTCCCCATCCAGACTTATTCCCGGAAAATCTACTCTGGTATCTTTATATTGCATTGTAGCGAGCGCGGTCGGGGGCCCATGTCCCGGATGGGATTATTAAACTTTAACGGTGGTGATACGATTGCACGACGAGTGACGAGCGGTGAAACGAAACAAATGCCAAGCAACGCACAACGAAAACGATCGCACACTGAAGTGCGGGGAAAATCTTCTCACTAACAACCACAGGCACTAACAACCACAGGCCCAAACGGAAGCAACATCTTGTGACGTGTCACATTCCGTGGTTTCAGCCAGTTATGTCCTTGGAGTCCATCTCACGATGGCTTCATGTCTTTAAGATTCGGGGCTTCTTTGGTCCAGTTTCCGCCTTTCGGAATCTCTGTCCCTTTCTCTCTTGCTCTTCAGATGGCTGGAATTACGGTTTGCAGTAGGGAGAGGCTCCTTGATGGCCTTCTGCTCGACATTCCTCCTGTTTGCCTGGGGCTCTGACCCCCGACGCCGCCTTGTCAGACACGAACACGGTTCCAATAGTCGAGCACCTTTGAGTTTGGTTGCACAGAGATTCCTTGTAGGCAACAGTTCGGTTCTTTTTCGTGCCACGTTGCATTTACTTCCCGAGATGGGTCGTAGCAGGGGCCATTTTGGTCTGATGAAAGATTTTCAACTTTGGGGTCCCACTTTCTTTTGGGTGGTGGGCTTTCCCTGGTTTATCCCGGTACCACCTTCTCTTCTTGAGTTGAAGGAGTGGCTTGATTTTACCACTGTGGCTTTCGGCTACCTGGTGGTCTGAGTGGCGCTGTGGCGGTGGTGGCGTTGATGTTATTTGGTGCCCAGGGGACCCATTTGGGCGAAGGGGTCGTGTGCAATTTTCTTTTGTTGGGTTGCGTGATCGGTTTGCTGGAGTGGGGCTTCATGTTGGCTAGCATGTTGTTCTGGGTGGTGTTTGGGGAATGGCTATGGGAGGTGGATTTACTTTGTTGTACCCTAGTTGGGTGGTTTTATTTGAAGATTGTTGTATGTTAGTCGGATGCTCGGGGTTTCCTATGCGTCGCGTATGTGGTACTTTCCATATGTACTACGGACTAGGCAAGATGAGTTGGCTTACCTCGGGATTGTAACGCCGCGGGATAGAGGGCCTGGATTGGAATGCTTCCCTACTTTATAGTTAAAATTGAAGATTGAAACCACAGGCTCATGCTCAACTCCACGATACTCGATCTAACTAACTGGTGAAGACAGGAGTATATATCAATATCAAAGACATCATATCTCTGTGAGTCTCTTTTCCGCTGTCAGAACTCCCGGGCTAACAAAAGAAACAAACACTCAGCTTCTACCTCTGGGCTCTACCTCTTTGACACTGGTCTTACAGTGCTTCTGCTTTTCTCTTAGCTTTCCCGAAAGCTGCACAAAGCCCAAACTATCGCGCATTCCTGCATTCACAATGCTTTCCACGAACACGCCTGAAGTCGAACTGTATACCCGAAGCCAAAGCGAGTCTCCCGAGACAAACCCATGCCCGGATCCTCAGCGCATGCTCGATAGCAAACCTATGCCCGAAGCCGGACAGATATGCCTGAATCCTCAGCGCATATCCTCAGTCACAATCAAGCGCACTCCCAGAAGCTAACTAAACAACAAAGGAAGTATCAAGAGAGTATAGCGAGCAGCACCATTTTCAACACGGATGCCCGACCGGTCGTGGTGATGAGCTGAAGTCCATACTTTAACCTCCTTAGGGCTTGTGTTGTTGATACTCTATGAGTTGGGGGAGCTGGAGGATCTAGGTAGAATCAGATGCACTGGAAGCTTGGGTCACAATACCAGTTCTAAGGCAAAGTACAGTACGGGGACAAAACCTTACGTCCGATGCCCTTTTTACACCAAAAATAGAGATTTTTAAACAAACAATTCTCAACACTGCTTATATAAAAACACTTGATATCTTTCCATCAGCTAGAGAATCACTATCTATTGAAACCTCTACAAGTAGAAGTGTAAGGAATCAAAGGTGTCTTCATTGTTCATGATTGCGTCAACTAGTGTGAAAGTGTAACGAGGGCACCGTATAGAGAGGTGAACTCTAAGATTGCGACTGCACCAAAACGCAAAGTAGAAGATAAAGATAGAGTAAATAATTCACAAAGAATCAAAACGGTTAAACTTAATATTGTTAAGCTGAAAGCTTTGCTCAATAAGTTCTCTCGAGGAAAGTTGGTTATCGAAGTAGAATGCCAAACACTTAAACTTAAGTAGATATCAGATTTAAGCCATTGACATTCACCACTACTCTGACCTTGTGCAAGTACCCTGTCCTGCTCAGGGGTTGTCCGAAGTCTACCCTCCATCAGGATTTATCCTGCCGGAAGGGTCGGACCAACTCGGGTATACTTAATTCCGTCTATAGGATATGAGTTTCTGCAATGCATCTCCAATACAACCGCACGTGAAAAAACTCTTCCTATCGAAGTCATACTAGTGGCTAACTGTTATGACAACAACTGGAATCAATACCTAGGTGGTGGACTCACTGGCCCAGTGGTAGTTTCGTCTATACAAGTTATGCAGTCCATGATTGAATCTACGCGACTATCTAATGTGATAAATTGACATGCAAGCTCCCTCGGTGAGGTGTAGCCGATGGTGGGCTAAGTGGGCACTACCCATAGCCAGCCTCTCGGGACATACTCTACCGTGATACGACTCATACCTCTAGAGTCCAATAACAACCCATAGTAATGCTACAAATCAAGGGGAGAAGGTCCCGGCTAGTTACTAAGGTATTTGTCCCAGAAGCACCCTGGCCTCCTTGGACTACCTAAGTACCTCTAGGAAGACTACCCTACTACCTGTAGGCTTTAATAGGCTCCTAGGTGCCAGAGAGACCATAGATGTCTGACCCCATTTTGGCGGTTACCCATACTCCCCTTATATATCCTGCGAACGACATTCAGTCGGAGGGATGGTGACGACTTATATGGTGTTATGGCAGCTGCTCCAATGACCTCTTTTAACTAGCAAACGAGCAACTACAGAGCCGTCTGCCTATGATGCGCCGTCCCAACGCTGGGGCCAGAGGGGGGTGTTAGCTAAGCCCGTCCAAGTTCAATAGTATGTTCGGGCCACCCTTACACAGGGGTAGGGCCTCCCCGCGCAGCGGCCTGTTCGCCCAAGAACATCCAAGAACCAATTGAATGTGAGGCAATTGACCTCTAAGTTCTAGGATGACTTTGCTGGTGAGGGTAGGGTAGCTTGGACTCCACGGTAGGGTAACTGGGGTCCATGGGCATAATAGTCAAATTCCCAAGGTTGGGTAACTTTGCCCTCTTATGCCTTTAACCACTTCGGAAGTACATCTGTCGAAACCAAATGTGACCTCGGAGGTCAGTGTAACGTTCCCTTAAATTCATTGACTTTATGCGAACTTATTCCCAAAAGGTTACCCTGCCTTGTAGTGTACCTCAAGGCTACTCAACTATTCCCTAGGCCTTATCCTAGGTTTACCAGCTATTTGTTGTAACAACCCTATGATAGGTAGCTACAATAACTACCGCCTTGGCCCAAATGGTATACCAAGTGGTAACCAGAGGTGGTATGGTCTCGTATATACATAGCTGGTAAACCTAGGATAAGGCCTAGGGAATAGTTGAGTAGCCTTGAGGTACTCTACTAGGCAGGGTAACCTTTCAGAAGAACGTTCGCATAAGGTCAAGAGAATTATGGGAATGTTACACGGACCTCTGCAACAACCTTTGTGGTCGACTGGAGGTCTTCCGGAGTGGTTAATAGCGTAGAAGTACAAAGTTACCCTACTTTGGGAATTTGGTCATTATGCCCATGGCCCCCTGTTACCCTACTGAGGTATCCAAGTTACCCTACCTTCACCGGCAAAGTCATCCTAGAACTTAGAGGTCTATTGCCTCACATTCTATGGGCTCTTAGATGTTGTTGGGCACACACGCATCTGCGCGAGGAAGCGCGATGCCTGTGTAAGGGTGCCCCGAACATGCTATTGAACTTGGGCGGGTTTTGCTAACACCCCCCACTGGCCCCAGCGTTGGGACGGCGCGTCATAGGCAGACGGCTGAGTAGTTGCTCGTTTGCTAGTTAAAAGAGGTCTTTGGAGCAGCGGCAGTAACACTGTATAAGTCGTCGCCGTCCGTCGGACTGAATGTCGTTCGCAGGATATATAAGGGGGGTATGGGTAACCGCCAAAATGGGGGTCACCCATATATGGTCTCTCGGGCATCTAGGAGTCTATTCTAGCCAACGGGTTGTAGGGTAGTGTTCCTAGTGGTACTCAGGTAGTCTCAGAAGGCCAGGGTGCTTTCGAGACAAATATCTCAGTAACCAGCCTGGACTTTCTCCCCTTAATTTGTAGCATTACTATGGGTTGTTATTGGGCTCTAGAGGTATGAGTCTTATCCCGGTAGAGTATGTCCCGAGAGGAGGACTATGTGTAGCGGCCACTTAGTCAACCATCAGCTACATCTCACCGGAGGAGCTTGTATGTCAATTTATCACATTGGATACTCGCGTAGATTAAATGATGGACTGCATAGCTTGTATAGACGAAACTACCACAGGGCCAGTGAGTCCACCACCTAGGTATTGACTCTGGTTGTTGTTATAACAGCTAGCCACCTGTATGACTTCGATAGGAAGAGTTTTTCCACCTGCGGTTGTATTTGAGATGCATTGCAGAAACTCATATGCTATTGACGGAGTTAAGTGTACCCGAGTTGGTCCAACACTTCCGGCAGGATAAATCCTGATGGAGGGTAGACCTCGGACAAACACTGAGCAGGGCAGGGTGCTCGCACAAGGTAGGAAGTAGTGGCGAATGTCAAAGACTTAAATCTGATATCTACTTAAGTTTAAGCGTTTGGCATTCTACTTCGACAAGCAACTTTTCCTCGCGGGAACTCAATTGAGTAAAGCTTCGAGCTTAACTATATTAAGTTTTACCGTTGATTCTTCTGAATTATTTTACCTCATCTTTATCTTCTACTTTGAGTGTGTGGTGCGGTCGCAACCTTAGAGTTCACCTCTCTACAGGGTGCCCCCATTACATTTGTATATTAAGTATACAAGACCATACCTGTAACGACCCTACGATAGGTAGCTACAATCACTATCACCTTAGCCCAAAGGGTATACCAAGAGGTAACCAAAGGTGGTATGGTCTCGTATACTTGATACAAATAGCTGGTAAACCTAGGATAAGGCCTAGGGAATAGTTGAGTAGCCTTGAGGTACTCTACTAGGCAGGATAACCTTTCGGGAGCACATTCGCATAAGGTCAAGAGAATTATGGGAATGTTACACGGACCTCCGAGGAGACTTCTGTGGTCGTCTGGAGGACTTCCTGAGCGGTTAAAGGCATAAGAGGGCAAAGTTACCCTATCTTGGGAGTTTGGTCATTATGCCCATGGGTCCCAGTGACCCTACTGAGGAACCCAAGTTACCCTACCTTCACCGGTAAAGTCATCCTAGAACTTAGAGGTCGATTGCCTCACATTCTATGGGCTCTTGGATGTTCTGGGGCGTACACGCATCTGCGCGGGGAGGCCCCACGCCTGCATAAGGGTGGCCCGAACATGCTATCGAACTTAGGCGGGTTTAGCTAACACCCCCCTCTGGCCCCAGCGTTGGGACGGCGCGTCATAGGCAGACGGCTGTGTAGTTGCTCGTTTGCTAGTTAAAAGAGGTGATTGGAGCAGCTGCCGTAACACCGTATAAGTCGTCGCCGTCCGTCCGACTGAATGTCGTTCGCAGGATATATAAGGGGAGTATAGGTAACCGCCAAAATGGGGGTCATCCATATATGGTCTCTCGGGCATCTAGGAGTCTATCCTAGCCTACGGGTTGTAGGGTAGTCTTCCTAGTAGTACTCAGGTAGTCTCAGAAGGCCAGGGTGCTTTTGAGACAAATACCTCAGTAACCAGCCCGGATCTTCTCCCCTTGATTTGTAGCATTACTATGGGTTGTTATTGGACTCTAGAGGTATGAGTCTTATCCCGGTAGAGTATGTCCCGAGAGGAGGACTATGTGTAGCGGCCACTTAGTCAACCATCGGCTACATCTCACCAGGGGAGCTTGTATGTCAATTTATCACATTGGATACTCGCGTAGATTAAATGATGGACTGCATAGCTTGTATAGACGAAACTACCACTGGGCCAGTGAGTCCACCACCTAGGTATTGACTCTGGTTGTTGTTATAGCAGCTAGCCACCTGTATGACTTCGATAGGAAGAGTTTTTCTACCTGCGGTTGTATTTGAGATGCATTGCAGAAACTCATATCCTATTGACGGAGTTAAGTGTACACGAGTTGGTCCGCCACTTCCGGCAGGATAAATCCTGATGGAGGGTAGACCTTGGACAGACCCTGAGCAGGACAGGGTGCTCGGCCAAGGTCGGAGTAGTCGTGAATGTCAAAGGCTTAAATCTGATATCTACTTAAGTTTAAGCTTTTGGCATTCTACTTCGATAACCAACTTTCCTCAAGAGAACTTATTGAGTGAAGCTTTCAGCTTAACGATATTATGTTTTACCGTTGATTCTTTTGAATTATTTTACCATATCTTTATCTTCTACTTTGAGTGTTTGGTGCGGTCGCAACCTTAGAGTTCACCTCTCTATAGGGTGCCCCCGTTACAATACCACCTCTGGTTACCACTTGGTATACCATTTGGGCTAAGGTGATTGTGATTGTAGCTACCTATCGTAGGGTCGTTACAGAAAGTGACTTAGATTTTTGTATGAAGCTCCATACAAAACAGTACATAGCAACCGATGCCAAACACTCAACCAACCTTTTCTCCATCAGTTGGTAATATTTAAGAATTCTGTAAATTTCTTGATGTTATCAACAGATTTGCTAATGCAAGGACCAATTTTGCCAAGCTGACTAGTACATTAAGATTAAAGCTAGTATAAGAGATAATAAGAAACCAAAGAGTACACCAAAATCTTGAAGACAAACACCATTCTACCAATTTGCTGTTTCCATCACGCGTCCTATGTCCACTGTGGGAGGCATTGGGGAGATGTCACTGCCCTTGTCTGTTGAGATCGTTGCCACAGATATCTCCCACCTTGAGGCAGGTACTCAGAGTCGTAATGATGTTGCCTGCCGTCCGGTGGCCAACGACTCCCCCATATGAGGGGCAGTCTAATAGATCTCATCGTTCTCACCTTCGTGGGTAGAACGGGGGCACCCTTTAGAGAGGTGAACTCTAAGGTTGCGACCGCACCAAACTCTCAAAGTAGAAGATAAAGATGAGGTAATAATTCAAAGCAACCAAAATGGTAAAACTTAATATCGTTAAGCGGAAGGCTTCACTCAATAAGTTCTCTTGAGGAAAGTTGGTTATCGAAGTTGAATGCCAAACGCTTAAACTTAAGTAGATATCAGATTTGAGCCTTTGACATTCACCACTACTCCGACCTTGGCCGAGCACCCTGTCCTGCTTAGGGTTTGTCCGAGGTCTACCCTCCATCAGGAATTATCCTGCTGGAAGTGTCGGACCAGCTCCGGTACACTTAACTCCGTCAATGGGATGTGAGTTTCTGCAATGCATCTCAAATACAACTGCAGGTTGAAAAACTCTTCCTATCGAAGTCATGCAAGTGGCTAACTGTCATGACAAAAGCCGGAGTCAATACCTAGGTGGTGGACTCACTGGCCCAGTGGCAGTTTCGTCTATACAAGCTATACAGTCCATCATTTAATCTACATGACTATCCAATGTGATAAATTGACATGCAAGCTACCCCGGTGAGATGTAGCCGATGGTTGGCTCAGTGGGCGCTACCCATAGCCAGCCTTTCGGGTCAGCTCTACTGTGATAAGACTCATACCTCTAGAATCCAATAACAACCCATAGTAATGCTACAAATGAAGGGGAGAAGGCCTGGGCTGGTTACTGAGGTATTTGTCTCGAAAGCACCGTGGCCTTCTGAGACTACCTGAGTACCACTAGGAAGACTACCCGACTACCCGTAGGCAAGAATATACTCCTAGGTGCCCGAGAGACCATATATGGGCGACCTCCATTTTGGCGGTTACACATACTCCACTTATATATCCTGCGAACGACATGCAGTCCGACGGACGGCGACGACTTATACGGTGTTACGGCAGCTACTCCAATGACCTCTTTTAACTAGCAAACGAGCAACTACACAGCCTGGTGCCTATGACGTGCTGTCCCAATGCTGGGGCCAGAGGGCGGTGTTAGCTAAACCCGCCCAAGTTCAATAGCATGTTCGGGCCACCCTCACACAGGCGTGGGGCCTTCCCGCGCAGATGCGTGTGTACCTTAGAACATCTATGTCACAAATCGTGACTAAGCAAGGAAGATTTCACATGACTAATAGTTATTAGTCCTAAGGTATGTTTATGTTTTGCACTACGCAGTCAGTTGACTCATAGTTCTCACATGACACGCACTCGCGTGTCATCGTTATGTTATGATTGGTTGCTGTTTCCATGACTCACTATTCTGAGTCATAATGATGTAATGACTTTCGCCCGTGACTCACATTATGAGTCACGAGTTCCACACAGGTGACGCGCTTTGCGCACCTGATATGTTTTATGTTTTATGATTGGTTTATGGCATGTTGCGCAGTGACTCATAGGAGTCATCTGATGGATTTCGGGTATGACTCATTATGAGTCATAGGACCGCGTGGCTCGAGTTATGAGTCACCAGGGTTATGGTTGTTGGCGTGAAGGGTCTCTAAGTAGGAGACTCAGTCACAGTAGTTAGAGCTCTTCACGCAACCATCTAAGTGATACACCACTCAGATACTGGGGCCCGGGCCAAGCCCATTGACAGTGACCTTCCATAGGTGCAATATGTTCGAGATACCTAATGCCCTTATCTCTATACTACCTCGCTTGTATGCGAGTACTCTATTCCTACACGATAGGACTTACTACGATCACTATACCTACGACGAACGCAAGATGTTAGTCTATAACGATAGACAAAGTGAACTACGTCGACTATGTTGATAGTCTATGATAATCAGATAGTTGTTTCCCGTTACGAACACCTTCACGGAAGGCTGCTTTGTTACATTTGGTTGCGTCCACACCAAACGGCAAACGAGTACACGAACAAAGAAGACAACGACCGGAACTCTTCATTGAGACATGCTGGAAACGAAGACCTAAGGGGGGAAGTTCAACGAGAACTAAGACCTAAGGGGCGAAGATCTATGAGAACAGCAGAAGATTTAAGAAAAGGAAAGAGCAAAAAGTGGAAAAATAGTTGAATTTTTTTTAGGGGGGAGTAAGGCTTAGGAGGAGCCCTAATCCTTAAGAAATAGGTTCTCATATGACGAGTTCGACAAGCGAATCGTTAGCGAAGACCAATGAAGTACATGAGGAACCTATAAAGTCAAGTATATAGGTGTAACAAACCAGCCTCCCTTGCAGGTGTTCGTAACGGGAAACGACTATCTGATTATCATAGACTATCAACATAGTCTACGTAGTTTACTTTGTCTATCGTTATAGACTAACATCTTGCGTTCGTCGTAGGTATAGTGATCGTAGTAAGACCTATCGTGTAGGAATAGAGTTCTCGCATACAAGCGAGGTAGTATAGAGATAAGGGCATTAGGTATCTCCCACATATTGCACCTATGGAAGGTCACTGTCAATGGGCTTGGCCCGTCCCGCAGTATCTGAGTGGTGTATTACTTAGATGGTTGCGTGAAGAGCTCTAACTACTGTGACTTTTTTTTCTTTTTTTCTTTTTTCTTTTTTTTTTTTTGATCTCGATTATTAATTGTTTCTATCGGGGCAAACGCACACATGTGCTCATCCCACGGTCTTAGGTACAACGGACTTTCTGCCAAGCGCGGGCCACGTAGTCCAAAACCTCCAACTACAGTCCATCCCGCCATCCCCAAGCTAAAACCCTCTGACCCTGCCCGACAGAGAAAACCCCGCCCGGTACTATGGGTAGAAACTACAAGGAGATGAGAAAGCGGGCCTGAGAGCCACGGACCAAAAACCCCCACGAAAGCCTAGCCTAAAAGAAAAACATCCCCAACCGACAGTAGACACAACCAACAAAGAAAAGCAAACCCACTCCCCCAAATCGAACAACCTATAAGCTAAACCGTAGTAAAACCCCACCGGGCCCAGCTGCCGAAGGAATAGGGACTCCTGATTATCGGGTCTCGGGGACACACAAAGGGGAGGTAACTCCCGGGGGCTAAATAACCCCGCCTACCGAGGCTCAGGAAGAGTAACCGAGTTCGAGAGGATGCCGCCTAAAGAAGGAAGGCTCGTGGCAGTCGGAGGAAGATCCGGTCGGCTATTTCGGGAAACAGGACCAGGATAAAATGAAGGTTTAAACATGCGCCCCTAGTCCAAGGACATCAGAAGGGAGCAGAGGTCTGGTGGTGGGCGTAGAGCCGCGAGCAGTAGGATGCCAGCCGATCCAAACGTCGGGGAGGTGGAGGGCGGAGGGCTAACCGACACGAGAAGTGCGAGGAAGGCCGACGGAAGCGGGGTCACGACGTTTCGTAAAAACCGACCGTACCAGCAGAGCACAAAGGAGACAGTGCAATACCAGAGAGCAGTGCCACCGGTGGCAACTACTTTATCGATCGACCGAGACTAAAGACCGACCGTTGACGGGTGAGGGGTTGCCGACCGTGGGGGGCTGCCTAAGCGAGCCCGGAGAAGAGGGGGTGAAGGCGAACTCAACCAACCCCTAGGAACAAGCTTGCCAGGCCTGACCATCAGAAGGGAAAGGAAGAGGGAAGGGAGATGGCTTCACCCAGACAGAGGCAATGTGGCGTGTCTGAGGAGAGGGGGGTGGATGGAAGTGACGATGATTTCTCGTGGTGTTGAGATTTCAATCGCCGGAGGTGTAGCGGAGACGGAGGATGCTCTAACTACCGTGACCGAGTCTCCTCCTTATAGACTCTTCATGCTAACAACCCTAACCCTGGTCACTCATCACTTGAGTCACGCGGTCCTATGACTCCTCACGAGTCATGCCCGAAATCCATCAGATGACTCCTAGGAGTCCCTGCGCAACATGCCGTAAACCAATCATAAAACTTAAAACATATCAGGTGCGCAAAGCACGTCACCCCCGTGGAACTCGTGACTCATAATGTGAGTCACACGCAAAAGGCATTACATTATTATGACTCACAATCGTGAGTCATAGAAACATCAACCAATCATAATATAACGATGACACGCAAGTGCGCGTCATGTGAGAACTATGAGTCAACTGACTGCATAGCGTGAAACATAAACATACCTTATGACTAATAACTATTAGTCATGTGAAATCTTCCTTGCTTAGTCACGATTTGTGACAGTAACCAATGGACTGATCTGTGGGAGCACCGTCAGGAAAATTCATGGTGTTGCGATTCGGAAGTCGAAGTGAGATAACAGAATTGTCAGGGTCAAATGGTGTTCGCACCTTCAGAAAAGGCTGGAGTCTGTTAGCAGATACTTAGTTTGTATGAGAACTAGATGTAGCCCGCGACCACCCACACGTGGTATATAAATATCGAGATGCCTCCCGAGCTATTTGAACATCATTAAGCAACGGAGAACAGATCTTATCAATATAATAAGTTTTACGCTAGACAAATCTTTTATGATTCTACTTGCCTATTTACAGATCATTGAGCCTTCCTAGACAATCTCCGTCTACGATAAAGATTATCGGCCCGAGTTATCTTGTAAAGTCTTTAAGATTGGCTCCCGCCTAACATAATGAATAACAGAAGGTCTGTCGTTTGTGTCGTCCAGAGTCCTAGTATAGACCCCAGGTTCGTTTATTATGGCAAAGCCTTGTTGCCCCATCACCCTAAAGTATTATTCTCCCTTCTGGCGTTTAGCACTCGTCCTGTTCCTGGAAGGATCTGTGTAAAGCGTGTGTACATTGAGGTCCCCGACTACCAGGGAGGGATGAAAATCATCAGTCAACAGGTCGGCACCTTTAACTGTGTTAACTCCATCCACCTGTCTGTTATAAGTGTTAATCAAGGAAACACTATCAAATCCTCCAAGGACAGGTCTTCTATCATTTCTTGACAAAACTAACCGAAGCACATCAACAGTAGGAGAAAAACATAAAGAATTAAAATCTTTAGCCAATGAAAGGTTAACATACATAGCCACCCTTTTCTTAAAGCCAAAAATATTTGAAATATAATATTGAAAACCAGGTGCCCTAAGTGGGCTGCCTTGAAACAAAGTAGGGTCCTGTAAACACACAAAAGAAACATTTCTATTCCTAATAAGTGAAAATAAAGTTAAAAACACCAAATTGCTTCCCCTGAGATTATGTTGTACTATAGAAAAACAATGTAAAGGAGCGTGACCATCTGAGTTCTGTGACTCAATTATGGTTATTTAGTTGTGTCCTTACCCTCAGAAGATTGGGAAGCTCTTCTTCAGTCATAATGTTCTTTGGCGTCCTGTTTGGCCTTGGTTTTAACAGGGCATTCCACGGAGTACGCCGGATGGTTACTGCCGTAAGCTGCACACTTGGACGGGGTAACAGGGCAACAATCTGCGATGATCTTCCTATCGCCTTTCTTGGATCATGTCGGAGATGCGCACTTGTGCTCCTTGAGTCTGTGTTCACTGGCACAAATAGGACAGGTGGTCGGTAGCTTTACATCCTTCTTCAGGATGTCTGTACAGGTAGCATCTTTTGCACTGTTTCGTCAGGTTCGAGTGCCCCATCATCGCAGAGGCTTTGCAGTGGCCATGAATCAATCAGTACAGAGGGCGTGATTTTGTCCACTTCATCAGTAGGAACAAAAACAACCACCAAGGTATACTTCTTGGGAAGTCTAACCTCCAGGTCTTTCTGCCAAAGCCTAGCTGAAGTGACATTAACTTGTTGTCCCACGAAGAGAGACTCCTTCATAACTGAAAGCATGGTCTCCTTGTCGTTAGATGTTGCTTCAAGGGAGAGTCCGTGTATCACGACCTGTGAATCAGTATGGGCCCTTCTGAATTCCATGTAGTCTTGTGAACCCTCATGAAGCACTGCGTTTAAGGCTGTAGTCATGGGGTTAAATAGTTAGTGTATTCTATCGACTCAGCTTCCGGTGGTGTCATGAGAGAAACGGTACCGGTAGTCAGATTAATCTGTATTTGCAGGTTGATGGGGGAAGAGCATCCACACTTCTGGAGTTCATTAGCAATAGCAATGCTAATTTGTGGCTTAAGCTTGGCCGAATTAGGCAGGGGTATGGGTGTGGCGCAGGTGGTGTAAATGCGCCTTCTTGCTATGGTTACTGTCTTTGGGCTTGCAACAGGTGGTGGAGGGGGTGTAAGGGTGTCATTGGCCGGTTCAGCCGTATCTTTCTGTGTTTTGACCTCTTTTTTCTGCTTCAGCTTGTGGTTTCTGGGGGGTGTAGGGTCAACAGTCACCGACCTCTTCTTTCCCTTGGGGGGTGTTTTGGGAGCAGGCGTTTCCTTCAGAGTGGCCGCCGCTTCAGTATAAGTTCGAGATTGTTTTTGCGCTGTGCTGGTCTGTGGGATGATTTTTGCTGTTGATGCTGCCACGTTCGTGGAGAGGTCTCTGGCGTTATTGGATAGACTTTTCACCGTAGTAGTGAGCTCGGTGACTGTGTTTGTGAGTTGGTGTATTTGTTGTCTCATCCTGTTACGGGGTAGCTAACTCGAAGAGATATTGAGCTAACTAGGCCGTGGTTCGAGGGTACGGAGATATGTCAGGAAGGCTTGGTAAAGTAATTGGAAAGTTTAAAGTTTCTCAAACTTACAAGATTTCTTAATAACTTGTTATATTGTTAAGGTCTCTTCTCTGTTGCTTGATGCTTCTTCAACCACCGGGGAGAGCACTTATTAGGCATACTGGAAGGCTCAACCTTCTATTAGTGAATAAGACCTATAGTTACCCTACCTTAGGAGTCTGAGTTCAAAAGGACAAGCCAACACCCCCCTCCCGCACCAGCGTTGGGACGGCGCTCCATCGGCAGACGCCGCCGTAGTTGCATCTCCACACCAAAGATATAGTCATTGGAGCCCTCTTCATAACCCCGTATACGTCACGGCCGTCCATCCGACCGGATCCCGTTCGCAGTATATATGAGGAAAGACCTCTGGCGAGCTTATGCAAGTGGTTCGAGCCAAATCGGTCGATGTCGCATAAGGTTACTGAGCACTGAAGACAAGAGTCACGAAGGTGGTCATTAAGTAATGAGAAGTTTTTACGGACAATGGTTAAGCAACACATTCTATACTCCAAGCTCCCGCGATGAAAGTCAGAGAAGTGAATGGTATTGTTGGATGAGGTAGTTTGAGAAATCAAACATACCCACACTCACATACGTCACTAAGTATTCTCGATACTGACAGGACCATACGATAACGATATGACTATCAAGAGATAATGGCCATTGGTGCGATTATCAGGACAAGTCTATCTTATGCCTTGCAGCTGTCGAGTGCAGGAAAAACCTACAATGCTAAGAGGTTCAATAACAAAGATGGCCCCTTTGTTGGTTCGATCTTGGAGACTATTCTGTGTATTCAAATGGTAAGCAAGACTCCATGCCGACAAAGAAGGATCGTGACCAATGGACTGATGTGTGAGAGCACCGTCAGGACTAACTCATGGTGTCGCGATTCAGAAGTCAAGTGAGATAACAGAATTGTCAGATTCAAATAGTGTTCGCACTTGTAGAAAAAGCTGGAGTTTGTTAGCAGGTACTTAGTTAGTATGTGAGCTAGATATAGCCCGCGACCACCCAGACGCGGCATATAAATATCGAGGTACCTCCCGAGCTATTTGAACATTATCAAGCAATGGAGAAGAGATCTTATCAATATAAAATAGTTTACGCTAGAAAATCTTTTATCACTCTAGCTCTACTTTAGACATTAAGCCTTCCTAGATAATCTCCGTCTACGATTAAGATTATCAGCCTGAGCTATCTCGCAAGACTTTGAAATAGGCTTCCGCCTAACACCCTTCTATTTATCCTAAATCTACGCTACTTTCCTTTCTCCAGGATTTTTGTATCTTTCAGTCTTTCGACTTTTGTTCAGGCAAGTGCGATCAGTGTTTGACCCTGAAAGTAATTGCCCAGCTCGAATTCAGAGAGTCTCCCGACTACTAATTCATCTGGTGGTGTTTCCACTCCACTAGTAGGTAGTCTTCGATCTCTTCGTCCTAATGAACTATGGTTTAATATATGCAGCCCATAAGCAAACATGCCAATAGTTCTCATGGAATACCAAGTGATCAGTTCGGATAGCCATCTTTCAAAGTAGCATGTATATATATGCAGCTGCATCCGATATGTGATAGAGTTCAAACATCTTATCATTCCAATCAGTAGATTACTTTAAGGAACGTGAACTCTTCCGGTTACCTGAGTAGCTACCACAGTTGCTGTTAGGCGAGAGCCTATCTCAAAGTCTTGCGAGATAACTCAGGCCGATAATCTTAATCGTAGACGGAGATTGTCTAGGAAGGCTTAATGTTTCAAAATCGAGGTAGGTAAAGTGATAAAGATTTTTCTAGCATAAAACTTATATTGATAAGATCTCTTCTCCGTTGCTTCATAATGTTTAAATAGCTCGGGAGGCACCTCGATATTTATATGCCGCGTCTGGGTGGTCACGGGCTACATCTAGTTCTCATACTAAGTACCTACTAACAAATTCCAGCTTCTTCTAAAAGTGCGAACACCATTTGACCTTGACAATTCTGTTATCTCACTTCAACTCCCGAATCGCAACACCATGAGTTTTCCTGATGGTGCTCCCACACATCAGTTCATTGGCTACGATCCATCTTCGTCGGCATGGAGTCTTGCTTACCACTTGCATACGCAGAATGGTCTCCATAATTGAACCAACAAAGGGGCCAGCTTTGTTATCGAACCTCTCAGCATTGCAGATGCTTTCTGCACTCAACAGCTGCGAGGCATAAGATAGACTTGTCACAATAATCGCTCCAGTAGCCATTATCCCTCCATAGTCATATCGTTATCGTAGGGTTCCGTCAGTATCCCAAGAATACTATTGACGTGTGTAAGTGCGGGTATGTCTGATTTCTCAAACTACCTCATCCAACAATATCATTTACTTCTGCAACTTTCATCGCGAGAGCGTGGAGTATAGAATGTGTTGCTTAACCCTTGTCTGTAAAACGTCCCGTTACCTAGTGACCACTTTCATGACTCTCGTCTTCAGTGCTCAGTAACCTTATGCGACATCGACCGATTTGGCTCGAACCACCTGCATAAGCTCGACAATGGTCTTCCCTCACATATCCTGCGAACGGGATCCGGTCGGACGGACGGCCGCAATGTATACCAGGTTACGAGGAGGGCTCCAATGACCATGTCTTTGGTGAGGGGACGCAACTACAGCAGCGTCTGCCGGTGTAGCACCGTCCCAACTCTGGTGCGGGAGGGGGGTGTTCGCTTGTCCTTTTGAACTCAGAATCCTAAGGTAGGGTAACTATAGGTCTTTATTCACTAAGGGAAGGCTAAGCCTTCCGGTATGCCTAACAGTTGCCTCCGGGTTCGTCCTACTTCTCACGAGCTTTAGGGTTCTGGTATACATTCATCTTGATAAAGCTGTATATCTCGTACTAATATAGGTGAACTATTCTCGTGTGCGTAACACATCCCAATCATCATCATGAACATCTCGATCTGGATGGTGACGTTCACTAGCTTGCCATTCGAGAATTCAGTTTCCGTAGAGTTAAGGATTTCTTCCCTGAGAGATGATTGCTCTGGTAGGGACAATGCGGGTGCCACACCCCTGATTTCAGCAAGAAATTCCTGGAACCATGGCCTATTCTCAAATTTGCTGGTCAAAGGTGACCCTTGGTTTTCTCCCCCTGGCTGGGAAGCCATATCAGCTGAGGTGGTGTGGTGGGGTACTGTAGAGTTGGGTGGCAACTGAGGTTGTGATAAAAACCTGTAACGGGGGCACCCTGTAGAGAGGTGAACTCTAAGGTTGCGACCGCACCAAACACTCAAAGTACCAGATAAAGATGAGGTAAAATAATTCAGAAGAATCAACGGTAAAACTTAATATAGTTAAGCTCGAAGCTTCACAGAATTTAGTTCTCTCGAGGAAAAGTTGGTTGTCGAAGTAGAATGCCAAACGCTTAAACTTAAGTAGATATCAGATTTAAGCCTTTGACATTCACCACTACTTCCGACCTTAGTGCAAGCACCCTGTCCTGCTCAGGGTCTGTCTGATGTCTACCCTCCATCAGGATTTATCCTGTCGGAAGTGTCAGACCAACTCGGGTACACTTAACTCCATCAATAGGATATGAGTTTTTGCAATGCATCTCCAATATAACCGCAGGTGGAAAAACTCTTCCTATCGAAGTCATACCAGTGGCTAACCATTATGACAACAACCGGAATCAATACCTAGGTGGTGGACTCACTGGCCCAGTGGTAGTTTCGTCTATACAAGCTATGCAGTCCATCATTTAATCTACGCGACTATTCAATGTGATACATTGACCTGCAAGCTCCCCCGGTGAGATGTAGCCGATGGTTGGCTAAGTGGGCGCTACCCCTAGCCAACCTCTCGGGACATACTCTACCGTGATAAGACTCATACCTCTAGAGTCCAATAACAACCCATAGTAATGCTACAAATCAAGGGGAGAAGGTCCGGGCTGGTTACTGAGGTATTTGTCTTGAAAGCACCCTGGCCTTCTGAGACTACCTGAGCACCACTAGGAAGACTACCCTACAACCCGTAGGCTAGAATAGACTCCTAGATGCCCGGGAGACCATATATGAGCGACCCCCATTTTGGCGGTTACCCATACTCCCCTTATATATCCTGCGAACGACATTCAGTTAGACGGACGGCAACGACTTATACGGTGTTTCGGCAGCTGCTCCAATGACCTCTTTTAACTAGCAAACGAGCAACAACACAGCCATCTGCCTATGACGCGCCGTCCCAACGCTGGGGCCAGAGGGGGGTGTTAGCTAAACCCGCCCAAGTTCAATAGTATGTTCGGGCCACCCTAATACAGGCGTGGGGCCTCCCCGCGCAGGTGCGTGTGCGCCCAAGAACATCTAAGAGCCCATAGAATGTGAGGCAATCGACCTCTAAGTGTAACGACCCTACGATAGGTAGCTACAATCACTATCACCTTAGCCCAAGTGGTATACCTAGAGGTAACCAGAGGTGGTATGGTCTCGTATACTTGATACAAAATAGCTGGTAAGCCTAGGAAATAGTTGAGTAGCCTTGAGGTACTCTACTAGGCAGGGTAACCTTTCAGGAGCACATTCGCATAAGGTCAAGAGAATTATGGGAATGTTACACGGGCCTCCGAGACAACTTCTGTGGTCGCCTGGAGGACTTCCTGAGAGGTTAAAGGCATAAGAGGGCAAAGTTACCCTACCTT
>Ga0307509_10001203_pt1 | contig 44084 bp, 49 predicted proteins | sample 10_EM_MG_FD_202245 | JGI IMG/M metagenome (GOLD analysis project Ga0307509, IMG submission 202245) | Populus trichocarpa ectomycorrhiza microbial communities from riparian zone in the Pacific Northwest, United States - 10_EM | ecosystem: Host-associated > Plants > Roots > Unclassified | place...
CTGACTCAGAGACAGTGGCGGAGCTGAAATCAAATCAAATAAACCAAATATAAATCAACTAAACATAGGAGATCCTGCACTGCCCGCTCCTGTGTACCGTTACCGGAACATGTACACATGTTACACCGACGGTGAATGAAGCGAGAAGCTTTCCGACCGTCCAAAATGCTAAGCGAGGTGCAGAGCTGGTGCGGGGTAAGGTGGAGAACAGAACATCATGAGCATGTCAACGACGAATGGGAACAAGAACCCCAGGGAGGGGAGGCCAAATGGCCCCGGGAGAGGAGGGAAGATGGCTTAACGTCAGCTCCTAGGCAGTAGCCATCATGGGAGAAGAGAGGTGGGTGGGGGAGAAGTGACGATGATTTCCCATGGTGTTGAGATTTCAATCGCAGGAGGTGGTGGAGAGATGGTTCGTGTCCTATCTCTTCGTCAAAACCAAGTCCCTTATATAGGCATCTTCCCACAACCCAAACCTTGGTGACTCATCACCTCGCGTTACATACTTCTATGACTCATAGTGAGTCTTAGCGTAAAATCCATCAGGTGACTCGCATGAGTCACTGCCCAACATACTGTTAACCAATCATAACTCATAAACCAAGTCATGTGCTCGAATGAGTCACATGCATGAAACCCATGACTCATAATGTGAGTCATGTGCGAAAATCATTACAGCATATGATGTCACCATCGTGAGTCATGAAACCACCAACCAATCATAATATAACGATGACTCGCAAGTGCGTAGTCATGTGAGAACTAAGAGTCAACTGACTTCATAGTGTGAAACATAAACAGGGGATGACTAATAACTGATTATTCATGTGAAAACAAATTATCTAAGTCAAATTTGTGACACTGAAAGCTGTTTGGAACCTACATTAAGGTTTTGTGTAGGTTAATGCCTCCTGCGGTCCAACCTGGATAATACTGGAAAAGTACTTACAGGCATACTTTGACCTCCACATAGTTGTATAGTTAACTGTAGCAGGCCTGAGGCTGAATGAGGAAGCTGTACAGCTTCTAGGACAACTACCCGAAAGCCAGTTCCAGGCTACCTTGTAAACTGTAGCATTACCATGGGTTATTAGTAGTGGACTCCGAGTCCAGAGGTATGAGTCTTGTCACAAATTAAGATGGCCCCAAGTGGCTGGCTGTGAGTAGCACCCATGCAGCTGAGTACCTGAAGACTTCTGATAGAGAGAGAAAGCAGTCTGGTTTATAAGCTGAGTATAGCCTAATAGATTTACCGATGCACTCCATAGCTTGTATAGATGAAATTGCTACTGAGCCAGTGAGTCCCAATGCATATTATCTCTACTGTTCGCATGTTGGTCTGCTACTGACATGTTACTAATAGGAAGAAGTTTTCACTTATCCAGATGTAGTTAGAGAGACATCACATCGACCACTTTCTATTTGTGGAAATATTTAATATCTGCACAGTCTAACTGTCTTCCAGTGTGAACCCACTCTAGGTATGAGAGTTGCCAATACTGAGCTAAGCAGGGTACTTACGAAACATCAGAATGGTTGATGGGTGTCCTCTTGGCTTTACATTATTCTACTTAACTAAAGAGAGAGATACCTTATTCTGATAACTAACTATCCTTAATAGCACTTATTGAGTGAAGCTTTCAGGCTTAACGATATTAATTTTAAGTGCTTAATACTACTTTGAATTACCTTTTATCATTTTTATCCTTACTTCTATATTGAGTTTTCTGTGAAGTTACAATCTTAGTATCTGATTCTTACAGAGTGCTCTTATGACAGTGAGATAGCATCAGGACAGGGTATATTGAAATCTGTTTCGTGAGAGGAATTAGCTGGTATAGGTTTCAAAGCATGGGCATGTCTGCAGCAGTTGCAGATAGAAAAAGGTACAAAGCTAGGCCAGCAGATATCTGGTGGCGTCAGGAAGAGTATCATTGGAATCCACTCACTTGCTGCTGAATCGAATTGTATTAGCCTCGAAGTATAGCCATCCCTGTAGTACTCAGCAGATAACAATGTCAAAGTACTTGCTCAGAAAGGGAATATACAACGGAGCAGATAACTCTTCAGCCAGTAGTCAGATAGTATTAGAAGAGATTACTTTGGGATCGGCTCAGCAAGAGGAATCAAATAGTATAGGTCTTCAAGCATGAAGATAACTATGACCCTTTGCACTTGTCTGTTCCTGGTATATGGCTGGACAGCCCTAGTGTGTCCTATTATTAACAAACTCATGAAGGGAAGGGGTGCAAGGACTTGAAATCATGATGCTTTTGTCAAAGTTGTTAGCTTCAATTAAATAAGGGGTACCAGTGTGTTGTGTGTGCCAGTGGGTTACCGGGACAATTAAAGGTTAGTCATCCTATTACTAAAGACCCTTCAAATCTTCTGAATCACTTTGACCAGATCATGAAATATTCCGATATGAGTAGATGCCGTCAGGGGTAAGAATAGGTATCCAATGTATAAGATTCAGTATTGCCTCACTGGATGTCTTCAGAAGACAAGGGAGAGAAAATACCCACCTGGGTGTGCCAGCCGCAAAGGCAGTATAGTGTATTGAATCTGGTGTACTGGGATGCAACCCTTGATATACTGCCCTCTCAGGGCTGGCTGGGTTCAAAGGGAGATCTGGACAGATTATTAGCATCCGGATGCAGCACCTATGTGCCTGGCACATAGGCTCTTTTTGCTAATGCGATACATCCAGTCACTCTCACTCCCCTCAGCATCAGAGGTATCTCCCTCACTCATACTTGTAGCACGAGTACTGTATATTGAGCACTCTATTTGCCCTTAATTTCGTATTGTCCCGAGATGTTGATGTCCTTTCAGATAAACCGGAATTCTTGAATGATTGTTGATTGTCCTACTAGCAAAAAAGCGGTTGTAGATGAGGCTTAACACCTCTTTTCTGCCGGAATTTCTAGTGTTTGCTTCCCTTCCCTGGCATCATGGATTGTCACTCGGTATCGTGTTGGTGCATCATGTTGCTGACTTATGGGTAGGTAATTCTCTCTACTCTCCTAACAAAATGCCCCATCTTGAACCCCATTTTTCTCCCTTACCAAAAGCCTAAATGAGACTTTCTCAACATAGATTTATTCAGAACTTCTTAATCTATAAATCTATGTTTTTATTTTTACTCCATAAAGTTGTGATCGGGTGCCGGGGTCATTGGGGGTTTTCGCCTTTCCTTGCCGTCCTGTGGTTGATTTCAAGCGCCCGGCACGATACCGTAAAAACAATTTGTGATGCGCCATCTCGGGATTCCTGTAAAACCGAGCCATTAGCACAAGATAGGTTTAGTTTAGCAAGTTAAGAAGATCAAACAAGGCCAAAACACTCAGGCTATACCATGTCAGGAAAGCTTTAACCCTTCTCAAGAAGCTTTGTCTGTGCTTCCCGTGACCCGCCACCCAACCGAGACGGGCGAATCGCAAAGTTTTTGTGGTACTTGTACCGTGCTCGAGTACTTGCTCATTACAAAAGTTTCCGGAAATGTGGACTTTGGCTTAGTGCTAACTACCGTATGGTGTCGCCATCTAATACAATGTGCCAAGCAATCTCTCCACATTCCCGGAAACTTTCCCAATGCGCAAGTACCGTATACGATGACAACCCCTCTTCCGACATTAGAGTCCCTTCAGAAGCAAATCCTCAGAGACTCCAGATAGCCACGTGCACTCATCAGCAAAACATAAACCAGTAGGCAAAGTCCTTAATTTCCTAAAACTTCAAAATTTCATTAAAACAACAAGATATCAATCCCTATCACACATATCCAACTACCTATCTTCCGCTCCTCCTGTTCCACCAATAAACTATTTAACAGTCGTATTAGCTTCCGATTAGTAATTTGCCAAGTTGACCAGTCAAACCGCTTCCCTCAAAGTCAAAATGATTGCTGCCCCCTCCAATTTGCTCACTTCCTCGTCAATCTTTTTAGCAGTCTCTCTGAAACAATAAACTCGTTATATAGAGCGTCTAGGAGCTGATTCATCGTTTCCTTCCTACAAGCAATCTGCTCTGCGGTAAAATCCATGCCCCGAACCTCCTCTTCGTACTTCTTGTTCCTGGTATCGACCTTCTTTACGAGATTTTGATAGGCCCTTTGGTGCTTAGCTAGCTCTGCACGCAGTTTCGTGAGGGGTTGAGTGCTGGCCATCTTTTTGGGGTTGATTTGATAGAGTTATTGGTATTGAGGATGGTTGAAGTAGTTTTTTCCTGTAGTTTCCGAAATTGTAAACGAAAGTATGGTGAATGCTAGGATAGCGGGAAAGCGAAGGAATCAGTAGAGATATTTATACAAAGGCTTGCCATACCAAAGTCATCATATAGAAACTCGACGATAAATTCATGCTATTTTCAAGTTGAGAATTCAATCTAGAAGTGTGTTGTTTTCAAGGTGGTTCCCGAAATATCCAAAACATACACATCCTCATGAAATCCAGAGCCCTCTTATGGATCTGCTACAGCCCTTCTGGGAGTAATTCGCCTCTATCGAGCATAATTTCCATCACTATTAGCTACGCCTATGCCTCGTCGCTTTCACAAGGTGCTGCGCTAGAAGGGGGAAATAGTCTATATTGTGACAGCAGATTAGATATCGGCCAGCATAAACAATCAAAGACTCATAATCATAATAAATTATTCTCATAATTGCACAAGGTCTAGGGGGTAACTCGTAAATCATCATAATACATCCAAGAATTCCTTACCGGCTTCGGCATTCTTACCCCCGAAAGGAAAATCACACAATATCACTCATTCAAAAAAATTTGAATCCTGTTGGAAATAGCCTTTGATGGCCGCACTTGGTGCGGGATGTGCCCGCTCTCTGTGGCCGCAGAGGCATACGTACGCACTAGTCAAAGGACGCGCAAGCACTCAATCTGTTTTCACCCCACTTGTTTTTCCTTCCGACACACCATCTCCTCACAACACACCTTCCTTCCTGTACACAACTTTCCTCAAGTCTTTCCTTCCATCTAGTTATCATCAATCGATCATGATTCTCATCTCCACCTAAGCGGTTTCACTCCACTGCGTAAAATCCCCACCGTAGATCATTACCTCCGCAACCAAGATTTTCAACAAATCCTGTTGGAAAGCTGCTATTTATCGTCGGTCCCACTACTTCAAGGTCTAGGCATGGCGCAAATGCCTCGAGAGATGTACGATATCATTGAAATAAGATACCGTAAGAACTCGAATAATTGGACCTGGCGCTAAGACGTCCGAAATTCCCTCTCTTGGATAGGGGGTCGAGCGCACAGCGAAAACTGGCCCCCTCAACCCGAGCTTAAGACAAAAGAAAAAGAAAAAAGAGCCAGACCTTACCAGCAAAGGCAACTCCAACGTCCTAGCGTGAGGTCCAATTATTCGAGTTCTTACGGTATACATTATAGCATGATCCGTTTTCGATTTTTTTAATTTGACCTACCTGGTGGACAAGGCCTGGGGTCTGCCTAAAACATGGATGTTATAGCAGAGGAGGACCGACCGACCGGCTAGACTACCTAACAAACAGAAACATGAATTGAAAAGCTCCCATCTTGAATGTACTCTTTTGTCAACCGCGCTACCCAGCAGGATCCGCCTGTCCTCTTATCATACATTGAAATACCAGTTTTCTTTGTAATCTGTCTCAAATTCGAAACAAAGCACCTTTACTTAACCCTTTATAGCCAGGCCCAGGACTATTTTTAGCTTTTCCTAACTGTATTAAATATTTTGCTCCAGCATCTACCCTATTCCAATGTGTTAGCTGGACCCGAATCCTACCAGATAGAGCGTCACACACCATCAACCTCTCCTCCTAACTTTTATTCATCCCCACTCAACATTCCCCCCTCTCCTCATCCAACTTGCAACCTCATAATTATTACACGAACCCCAGCACACTTTAAAACTACCATCCTCCCCCGACTCCTCGATATCTCCCCTCATATCACCCAACCTCTCCTCCTTCCGTCAGGACAGGACCTAGGTTCAACCTCGCGAGATATCCCATTGCTAATACTTTCCACACCAGATGCCTTTCCTATCTGGCTTTTTGACTTCGAAATCCTTTAGGGCCCGCTATTTTTGAGATGGGGAGCTTGGCGGAGATCATGGAAAGTCAACCAGAGTTAGCCATTTTGATTGATATGATTTGATTCTCTTACAAGGAGCTAGAAAGTGGGAGCTGGTCTGTAGTTCCTATGCTTTTTTGGATCTCTACGGAAAGTATATTATTACCGAGGGGTGGGAATGAAGGGGGAATAAGCTGTATATCAGATACACGGATGAGGTTCACAGATGGTGGATATTGGGGGTTAACTCCGAGGCGGGATTACTTGAACCATAACTGGACTAGTCGTGGCCGTCATGGCCGCCTCTAAAACCATCGTCGGTTAGAACATTGCGAGAGCTTGGCGAGTCATCAAATTGATCCAGCCACTAAGTTCCATCACAAGTCGATGTTGAAAATAATCGCTGTGGAGGTAATGATTGACAGTGAGGGTTTTACAGAGCAGAGCGGAACCGCTTAAGTAGAAATATAAGGCTTTGGTTAACCGGAGATGAAGATCATGATTGATTGTGACAACTGGATGGAAACGAAAGACTGGAGGAAAGTTGTGTACAGGAAGAAAAGTGTAAAGTGAGAGAATGCAAGAAGGAAAGAAAAACAGGGGGGGTGAAAACATTCTCATAGCTTGCGTCCTTCCTCTAGTCCGCACGTATACCGCGGCGGCCTTAGTGTGCGGGCACATCCCGCACCAAGTGGGGCCATTAAACTGACATTTCCAGCAGTCGATGAAAGAAAATCCCGAGTGATTTTCCGTGACCTTTTTGAAACAAAATTCTAACCAATGGACCTGATACATAACATCACCATATCCACTACCTTCCCTCCAAATTTGTGGAGGATACCAATATGAGCCAGTGGGTCCTATTCGACACGCCTTGTGTACTGTACAAAACATAACTTTTAGCCACCTCAGTAAACTCCGCCGGACCAGGATACATCTCGTTCCCTCTCCTCCTCCTCCTCCTCAGCAAACAAAACTCCTGACACAGGACGCGGAAAGAAAGCCTAGAGTAAAGAATGAATGAAAGTTGAGTGGGCACGCTTAGTGCCTTAGCTAAAGCTCAATAGTTCAGAGTGCGCAGCCAGAGTGAAAGAACCTAGGTAATATCGGCGTCTCTAAAAACAATCCCATTGTTTGTTTGTCTTGAGCAGGGGGCACTTTGAGCTTCTTCGATTATTCGGGTCTTCTAGGCCATACCTTAGGGTACTAGTTAGAACTTTCCTGTTCCTGCGAATAAATACAAGAATTTAACAAAGTAAAATAAAATAGATAGGATAAGCTCCAGGGATAATTACAAACTTGAACCTTAATCCATCTTCTACTACAGCAGTAACCGCTCAGCAAACGATCCAAGCCAAACCACGCTCCCAAGTCCCATACTTTTTTTCAGGGATAATGGTCGTAGCACTAATTCAATTAACTCGAGGAAATGTAATTAGAACTCGGACACTTAATGCAGAGAGCCTACTGTTTAACAGCTCAGTCGTTTTGCGCTAAAGAGCTATCATCTGCAGTGTTGATAGTGCCAAATTTCCCTACATCGTGCTAAAGAGGCACCAGCAAGATTAGCGTATTTCTTTAATTGGTGGATTCAATCTCATAGAGGTGTAAAACTATCAAATGACTCGGGATGTTGGTTAGTAAATATCAACGGGCACATTACCTCACAACTGTGGCTAACATCGATATCATTTCAGGTTTAGCGCTCCTATTGATGGACAGATATCTACATCATAACTTGACCTGAAATGCTTTTGATATCACTCGACATATCTAAAAAAAAGTGGGGAGCTAGTTTTTTAGTTTGCATTTTAGCGTGATGTGGGGAGATTCGGCACTATCAACACTGCAGGGGATAAAGCATCCAGGATTCGCTGTTTCCAAATCGAAGGAGGCAAAGCGTTTCTCCCCCCTCTTTTTAGTTCTTGTTTCTCTCCTTCTTCCGCGCCCCCCTCCCCCGCCCGATTGGGGACACCGTAAGCGAGCACTTGTCCCGCTGCTAGGTGTATTTTTTTCTTCTTTCCCTAGCCCTGGGCTAAGAACGATAGTATTATTATCAAACATTCACTGCGTTCTATCCCTGTTATCAGGTGGCATGCTTGATCACAAGATATCCTATTGACAGTAGGTCTCTTTGCTGCTCGGATATCCGAGTAGTAGAGTAGATTTCAATCTATCCCATTCTTAAAGAACTGCGGGAGGTAATTTGACGAGTCATAAGGCGGGAAGAGGAAAATGTTGTGCAGGATAACAGGTGGAATCAAGCCCTTATACAGACAAAACTATATAGCTATAGAAGCAGTATAACTTTAGCTAGTAGAGCTTTCTATCTAAAGCCCAGGGATATGATGTTATTAGCTATATAGACAAACTTTTCCTGCCTTCAGTTACCTCTAGGCTCGTCCACCTCTGCTGAACCCGCCGGTTTCCAACTAATTTCCTGCTTAATGCGGATTGAACAATAAGATGCGATCCCACCCTACCTTTCTGGTGGTTAGGTCTTCAGGCTCCCAACTCCAGTGAACTACTTATTCAAATGGAGAGACTGAATGTTTTTTGAACGCCGACAGGCCCAGACAATTGGCTGACCCTCAATCGCGGCCTCTTTCGTCACTCTACCCGTGCTGGGGGCTCCTCCGGGCTACTCTCTGGCAGAAAATTCCCCACAGGTGAGTCTCCAGCCACCAAGATCGAAAGAAGGTGCGCAGGGGTGCAGATGCGGTCTTGTGTTGAGGTGAGAAAAGCGGCATAGTGAATAGCATGAATAGCGCATATAGGTCATTGTTGAGCACCACAGAGAACAAAAGGTCAATAAAGGGAGGCACCCAGTTGAGGGAGGAAAAGATTGCCGAGAGCAAGCATATTAAAGCGGGCCCAGGGGGAATTCACTTAAAAATGTTTGCCCTGTTACTAGGATAGGTGTGTGTTCTAGCACTAGCATACCTGATCACCTAGATATTCCAGCCAAAAAACGACCAAGTCAATTTCTCTACGACTGAAATGGTACAAATATGTTATAGGAGTAGACACATCCTGAAGAGAAGAGAGGTTATAAACACCGATCACTGATATCTAACAACAAAATCCTCTATTTTGTGCAATAGAGTAATCGAAACAGGGGTATAAATTATGAAAAAAGGCGGGCGTGGGATGATCTTGAAAGGATTTGGAAGGGGTGTCTATCGGAGATATCCTGCAGAACAGCTCGGGCACGGGTACATTGATAAGTGTATAGCTGAGGAATCCTTTACGACGTTTATGGTTTAAAGTAAACTTATGCGGGGCATTGTGCCAGACTTTCAATTCTAGTTTCACGAGGCCTCAGTGTGCCTTCTAGTATGTTAGTTGCTCAGACAATTCTGGTTCCCACAGTGTTTTGAACAAACAATTTAGCCATAGTACAACCCTGTTTCTTTAGGCAACTACGGCAATTCCTTTTACCAGTCTACTTCAGGACTCTTGTTGTTGAGCTACTATTAATTTTCTTATCTCTTCCTCAATGTTCTCTCAACTTTACGACCACGCCTTATCCCTACCCAACTGTGGTATACCTCTTTCTCATCATCCACCAGTTCTCGTTCATCTTTTGTTTTCGCCCCCCAGCCTTTTTTTTTCACCTATCGCCGATCTTGGCCTTCCTTCCTCTCTGGATCGAGGATATAAACCCAATCTTGTCCCCTGAGCTAAGAAAAAAACAGGCTTTATTCCCTCTCCTTCTGGCCATACACTATTGGAAATGGCGGTTTAATGGCCGCACTCTGAGACCGCTGAGGTATATACGTACGCACTAGTCAAAGGACGCGCAGTCTCTGACAGTGTTTTCACCCCCCTTGCTTTTCTTTCCTTCTCGCCTTGGCTCACCTCACATCTTCCTTCATGTACACAAATTTCCTCAAGCCTTTTCCTTCCATCAAGTTATCACATTCAATCTTGATCTTCGTCTCCACTTGAGCGGTTTCACTCCACTGCGTAAAATCCTCACCATAAATCATTACCTCCGCAGCCCAGATTTTCAACATACACACCTAAAGTTACACGTTTGACGAGTGACTCGATGTGACGCATCATAGCCAAGATTCGTGATACGGCAACTTGGTTCCATGACTACTCTACATTACCGCCAACCCGGCATAGAAAATTTACACCGTGTTACAAGCTACATCCAGACCTTGGAGCCTTGAGCACAGTCTTTGACAGATCAAAAAAAGCACCCCTGAGAGTGAATCTTACACTGACAAGGCATATGTAGTGTTATATTTTCAATGAGCTGCCGGTATCTCTGGCAAGGTGGCTAATATAAAAAAGAATGAGTGTCGTCTCAGCCTACGATAGAACCCCGCCCCCGCCCCCCCCCCTCCGACTTACGATAAATGTCTTGTAGTGTCATTATAAAATCCCATGCAATCGCCATACCGGTGGTGGCCGCGAAAGTGACTATGTTCCCTTATCTAAGACTCGTTCCTGACTGCGAGTAGGGAGGTTTATTTAACAGGGCAGGGCGTTCTAATTATATGAAGATCAAGCCTGAGGGGCCGCATCAGGAACCGACGCCGCAAATGAGCACAGCATCAGCTGCCGGAGTAGCAGGTGCTTGCAGAAAAGCATAACCATAAGCTACCGTACTGCTAGAACAGACTAAAGTCAGCGCATTCGTTGAGCGAGAGTTCTCCTAAGCGATATTGCTCGAACGGGAAGAATTCAAGAAGGCCTCTGTGAAGCAAACCTCGGATGATGCAGCCGTATGCCCCGAATCAGTTGGCCATTCTGAGATCTACACGTGAAACCGCAGGCCACATACCATGCCCTAGGGCGAGAACACAGGGATAACTTGAGCCCTCTGAGAAAGCCGTTCCTCCCCACCCTCATAGGAAAAGGAATAAATTCCCGCGTCGCCCCCATGAAATTTGTGTGCGGAGGAATACCATGTGCCTGGGAATAGCTACACATCCGCACTTCAGCCTCAACCCGAGGGAAAAATCAACGCTGCCAGCAGCTTCACTATCATGAATGGGACGTCGATGCCAACCAACGGCTCAACTTCAGCCGCCATGGGCAGCGGTGGCGGCGGCGCCATGTCCATGGTAAGTGGACAACATAATACACTTCAGCATTATCAGCAACAGCTCCAAGCTTCTCAAGCCACCTTGGGCCAGCATCCTACTTATCCACAAGGTAAAGTTTGATGGAGAAATGCACCCACCTCCTTCCTTCCTTTCTCCACACCCGCTATATGCATTTTAGCGCTTCCTCCGCCCCGTTATGATCAGAACCCCCCTGAGTGCGGTGTGGGGTCGCTCCGAAAATTCATCACGTAGAGTCAAAGCTAACCACCATCCGTCATGAAGGCACTCAGTCTCAAAACCAATTACCCCATCACCACCCATCATTGTCACCTACATCGGCATCAGCCTCTTCCGCGTCCTCCATAGCACTTCAGCAACAACAACTCTTGCTAAACCGCCAAATGGAGACCCAAAGTCAACTACAACTTGAAAAATCCCGTGTCACATTAATCCTCCAGATAAATACAGAGCTGCTCCGAGAAACAATAAGCCTTCAGGCAAGTGGAAGGGGCGCCGGAGGTGAAGAGCATAAAACGCCCGATAAGGGATATATTGAGTACGCGACCAAAAACAGCACCAGACTCCCATTTTCGATACGTGCGTTCGCTGATACCCGAAGCTCGGTCTAGATGTATGCGACGGCTTCAATGTAATCTTGCCTACCTAGCTGCGATCGCCGACCGTTCTCATAAGCCTGCTTCCCAAATCCCACCCTCACCCACAATTCTACTCGCACCACCCGGGATGCCGGTTCTCGAGAAAATGTACAAAGATCTGCAGGGCCTCTATCCCGACGTCAAACCTGGGAACCCACCACAATCCGGACAAGCGTTGAGTCAGGGTGGAGGAAGCCGATCGGGGGGGGGGAGCCAGAATGCCTCGCCAAAGGTCAACGCTGCTGATAGGCCTACGGCTCAACATCAACCACAGCAACCGCAGCAGCAGCAGCACCAACACCATCACCAACAATCCCAGCAGCAAGTTCAGCAGCAAGTTCAAATGCAGCCTCAGCAAAGCCCCCGACACGTAACATCACCTACCCCACCAGCGCAAGTCCCACATCAGGTTTTACAACATCAGCAACCAATGCAAATGCAAATGCAAATGCAAATGCAAGGAATGCCTGGTCAGCAACATGTACAATTCTCCCCTCCACACCATCCCCAACCTTCACCGCATAATGCCCCTCAGATGGCACAGCAACATGTTCAGAACGTCGGACCGGGTGGCCAGATACCGACGAACTATGCGCTCCTTCAACAGCAGCAACAACGACACGCAATGATGCAAGCACAAGGCCGGCAAATGCAAGTTCAGATGGGAGGGGTTCCGTCTACGATGAGTATGAATTCTGGTGTAGGCGGAGGCATAAGTAACGGTATTCCCGTAACCTCGATAGCTCAACAATCGGGAATGTCACAGCAGGCCATGGTGGGGAATATGGGTATGGGTATGGGCATGCCTCCAGGGATGGTTCCCGGAATGGGAGCACCACTGAGCATGGGGGCCCCAATGGGCGGTGGTCCAATGGGGGGACAAATGGGTGGTCCTATGGGCGGACAGATGGGGCAAATGGCACAAATGGGGGGGCAGATGGGGGGTCAAATGGGGGGGCAGATGGGAAGTCAAATGGGAAGTCAAATGGGAAGTCAAATGGGAGGTCAGATGGGAGGTCAGATGGGAGGTCCGATGGGAGGTCCGATGGGAGGTCAGATAGCAGGTCAGATGGGGGGCCAGATGGGAGGCCAAATGGGAGGTCAACTGGGAGGCCAAATGGGAGGCCAAATGGGAGTCAATATGGCCCAGATGGGTCAGATGGGTCCTGGGATGGGTCAGCAAGGCTTTGACATGTCGCAAGGAATGTGGAATGGCGGCGGCTGGCAACCTGGACAGGGGCAGTAGTGGAAAGCATTTGATTTCCATTCTGATTTAAAATCGCAACCCCCTTATTAAAAAGGTATTTGGAAACCACCATATGTTTAAAAGCTGTGCGGAAAATAGTGCCTTCAGTTTCGTTTCTTTGAGTTTGCTGGGTTTTCCTGCCTTCTTTCACCTTTGTTTTCAGATATCCTTGTGGCGAGCAGAAACAATCATGATCTATGAGCCGTGTAACGGCCTTGTTGAGTATAGTCATGTCACTTTTGGTAACACGGAATAAAATATAAAATAAATAAGCCCTGATTTACGTTCTCCGGTTCACTGCCCGCCATCAGTTATACAAAGTCTCATTCAGCTTATGGCGTTAAGTGTTATTCTTGCACCTTCCAGAAGACGCGCAGGTCACATGCCCACGTGTTTTTGCCAAGAAGTATGGTATGGAGGCAGAGGGTGGCTTAAACCATTTAGTGAAGTCACTTTTAGTGTGATTGACTTTATACCATCGGATCACTCGCCCTCATGAAGAAGATAGTGGTTTCCTGAGTTGAAAGAATATGCGTGTTGTCAGCACCGATGTTATAAGATCTGCGAACTTTTTTTAATTTTTAATTTTGTTCTATAATAACGTTGGAACGAGGCTGTACGAGTACCAGAAGATAAAAAAATGGGTTTGGACGCCTGACCATATGATCATATCACGATAGAGTTCTTAGTGTGGGGCTAGACCAAGTTCGCAAGGCAACGATATAATATCATATTATACACCAGGTGGTTGAAGATGCTGGGTGCCGATGAACCACCATGGCTCAAGACGGCAAATGCTGCCAATTCTTCGCCAATACACGGGAATACATTCTCTACTCATGCGACTGCTTTTGTCAATAAGGCACAAGATACTAGCAAGGCTACCATCAGCACTTTTGTAGGTTCCATCTTTCGAGAGAGACAGAGTGCCTTGCTCAAGTCTATAGTATGACGAGTGTTGGAAGCCTTCGAGGTACCATATTGGAGGATACAGGTTTGGGCCATGTGGCCCTTGCAGCCATATCAGAAGCTCTATCACTGATAATGGGCGGAAACGCCGGTATCTTGCTCCGCACAGTTGTTGTTGCTTCTGAACATCCTCGACCTATACAGCACTCTAGACTCATCGGGCGGCAGGTGCTCAGATCAGAATCGATCAACCAAGTACTCAGCACCAAGTATCTTTTTCATTTTTCATTCCCCGCTCTCCCCTTCGGAATACGGGTAGTCGAGAGCAGCAGCGGCTCGACAGTATAGTTGTCCAGACGTGAGAGGACTGTCAAGGGATACAATTTGATTGTGGTTGTGCGTTGGCCAGCATAGCAACGGTCGCCCTGGAAGCAACGCAAACACCCGAGGACCAATGGCCCCAGGGATCTTTTCGTGGAGATTGGCTGTTAGTTAATTTACAGTATGTGATGTTCTCTGGTCCTTGCCCGGTTTTTCTGTGAGATTTATGAGCAGGAGAAGGGGGAGCAAATTTTTCTTTCCTCCTCTTCGTCCTTCTGACTCTATTGTGGAGCACTCGCCGCTGTGCGCCCTCGTCTTTAGGCGTCACTGTGCTGTGTCCTTCCCCCATCGGTGCTTTCTGGGTACAGTATGGTACAGTACAAGCACAACCCCGCCATAAGTTAGCCATCATCACTCCCTTTACTCCAACCACAATCACAACAACCACAACAACAACCATAATCACACCCATCCGCTGCCCTAAGCACCACCACCAGGAGCCCTTGGCCACTGTTTTCTCTTGCTTTTCCTGCCCATCAACGGTGACCTCTTTCAACCACTCCTTCTCTTTCTCTCTTCACCAGTTCACCCTCTCATAATAACACCCCCGCTCCAGATACTCACTTTAGAGTCCGGAGTTGTTCCACGCCTCGTTCCGCCCTCCCTTCCGCTTCGAGTTCCCCTGGAAATCCGTCGCGGGCCTTGGCACTGCTGTCCCCCCTCTTGCACTTTTTTTTTCTTTCCTCCCTTCTTTCTCTTATTTCTCTCCCTTTCGATTGCGGGTGTTATCCTTCCCTCCTCCTTCCTTTCCTAGTGTAAATCACCTTCATCAACCCACGCTCCCTCTTGCATCTCATCCCTCAACCCTTTGGTCTTCCCCGCCTTTCCCAGAAGGACTCAGCTGAGCGTTTGTTTGCAGCGGCAGTGCGTGACTAGGAGTCATGGCACCGAGTGAGATTGACTTTTATAAAGTTCTCGGAATTACTAGGCACGCGACAGAGGATGAGATAAAGAAAGCTTTCAGGAAAGCTGGTGTGTTCTTCCGCCCTCCCGGAATATATTTTTCCCCTCCCGGCAGACCCTTTGTCTCGCATTTTAGATGTACTAATTCACTTTTCAGCTAAGGATACGCATCCGGATAAGAATCCCGGTGACCCTTTAGCTAAAGAAAAATTCCAGGACCTCCAGAGGGCGCATGACACATTAAAAGATAACCTCGAACGAGCAAAGTACGACGAGGATAATCCTTATCACGGATATCCCGACGGCACATTCCCGCAACATAGCAAGACCAAATCGTCGGGAACCGCAAAGAGATACACCACCGCTGCACAACAGCCCCAATGGACAGCTTCTTCCTCAAGCACCTTCAGTGCGAGAGGATTTGCCCACGAATCCGGAGCTCGAACAAGCGCTTATAAGTCTACCTACAGTGGGCATCCTGAAGCGTCCTATCGGAAATCCCGTTCCGGCTATGACCATAATGGTGCCTATAGATCAGCCGCAGGTCATGACGATGGCTATACATTTTACGAACCTAGGTATCGCCCAGAGTCACCCAGAGATTATGACAGAAGCTCTTCAAGTCGAAAAGGCCCTCGCCAATCTACAGCTACTCCGAATAGCAGTGCTAAAACTGCCTCATCATCCTCGCCCCGTGCGAGACCTAATTCTACTCCCGATCCACCGCAAACCGATCCGGCTGCACCAACTCCTGATTACGATTTGGCTGCCTACATCAAGGAGCGCAGAGTTAGAGAGGCTGCCGCTGAAGCGGCTCAGGCGGCTCAGGCGGAGCAGAAAAGGCAAAGAGAGGAGGAAGAGGCTATGCGAGCCAGGCGGGCAGAGATGGAGGAACATGCAAAGAAAGCGGAAAAACTTAGGAAGGACGAGGAGAGGCAAAATAAGGAGCGGATAAGGGCTGAAAAGGAAGCTAGAAGGGCGGAAGAAGAGGCTAGGGCCAGGAGACAGCGGAGCGAGACCAATGGGCACCATTCTGGAAACGGATATGGCCAAACAGACCCACCCTTTGCCAATCCATTCCCCCCTGCTGAAGAGGATTTAGAGAGAAAGGTTTACGAAGAGCTACTACGTGCGAGGACTAGGAGCGCAGCCTCCTCTGCCTCTAGGCAGGGGTCGAAGAAATCTCCCACAAAGCCAAAGCACCAGCGCTCACATGAATCTGATACAAATGGGCGTACCGATGGCTGGAATAACCCGGGAAGTAACAGTGATAACTCGAGCGGTTTTGCTTATCCATTTCCCAAAGGCGAAGACGAGGGGTTTATGGACAAGGTTCGGAGAAGAGAAAAAGAAAGGAATAACCCGGGAAATAACAGTGATAACTCGGGCGGTTTTGCTTATCCATTTCCCAAAAGTGAAGATGAGGGCTTCATGGACAAGGTTCGGAGAAGAGAAAAGGAAAGGGGGGCTACGGAGAAACAGCGAGAGACCAGTTCTGAGCAATGGGAAAATTCTTGTCGTGAAAATGGCTCGAGGATTCATAGCAGGACAAAGAGTGATCCTAGACCTCCTGGAAGGCAGGGGTCGTTTACTCAACCAGAAGCAGCAAGGACTTCCTCCCCACCTTCATCACGCGCTGAGCCAGAGAGCCAAAGTCCTCGTATCGCGTCTCCAAGGCCGAGACGTACTGACTCTCAATTCTGGTCCGTGCCCCATATTACACCCGATCTAACGACGGATCATACTAATTTTTCGGGACCTAGTTTCCAATTCAATTCAGCTCCAGATGGCCCGGCCAGGAAAGATTCATACGACGCCCCCGAAGCTGCCACCATGCCGATGGGACAAGAGAGTCCTTTTTCCAAAGACCCCGATTTTCGCTTTTTTGATAATAAGCCTCAGATCGACCCTTTCAATTACACCACTCCTGATGAGCTTTTTCCTCCCAAGCAGCCTTTTGCTCGCCCTCAGAGTCAGCCTGTATACCCTACCCAGCCCCAGCATGCACCCGTTCCCCGGCAGACCCCCCAACCTCACACCCAGCAGCAACACCAGGCGCGGCAGCAGCCTGATGATGACCCGCCATTCAAAGAAGCTCTCTGGGATAACTTAATAAATACCACTAAAGCATTCGCTTTTCGGCCTGAGGTCCCGCTACGTAGTCCCAAGAAGAAGATGAGTGGTTCGAGCATTAGCAAAGGAAAGGGTAAAGAGAGGGAAACAACTCTTACCCCGGACCCTATCAACCTTCCGGCCAATAACTGTACGAGTGCCAAATATGAACAGTGCCCGATAGATACTACGGACCCTATAAAACCAGAGCCTGTGGAGAACTCCAAACCACAGACCAGTCACCAAACCACGGTTGAAGACGACGTTGACGCTATGGATACTGCGCCAGATACTGGAGTCCCTTCGCCAACGGCGGGTGTCGGACCCAAGTTACCAAGGCTCAGTATCGGCCGGTCTACGGTCAGTAACTCGGCATCCCCACGCTCACCTCTTCCCGGGCAATTGGGAGGGCTCGATAACTTGGGCAAGTTCATGAGTGCGCCTCTCAAGCGCACCAGCGTAGGACTCGAAAACTTTGACGAGATTAAGAGCAACTTACCTCTCCCATCCCAGGCCTCCATTCAGCCGCGACAAGCTCCCACTCCCACCCTAAAAGGAAAACTTCCGAAAGTTCCCAAACCGGATATTCGCGATCTCTATGAACCACAAACCCCGGCCGAGGAACCATTTGCTGTCCCTCTCCCGCCGAAAATCCCCATGACACCACGAACAGTAACCCTCGAATCCTGGAACACACTCTTCTACCGTGTTGAGCCATACATCATGAAATGGAACGAGTATGAGGGGAAGTACAACGACCTCCACACCCGCCTCTCGAGTTCAGGGATTCGCGAGGTTATAACCCTCGACGGCAACACAATCATGAACTACATCACTCGCGTGCGCGAGAAGGATATGATCCTGGAGAATTCGTACCGCCAGGCGCGCGAGAAGCATATGCGGGCGCTGGAGGGCTGGGTCCATTATCGTAACGCAATCCTTGGGCTGAAGCAGGGATGACTATCCGGGACCCCCATCGGCAAACACCCCATTTTATTCGTCAACTCTGTCTTGCTATCTTGCACCGCAGTTGCTTTCGTCTTGGTGCATTATGGGATTGTTACTGTGCCGCTTTCGTTCGATCAGGGCGTCAACAGGTTGGAGGGGGTTCTGGGATCGCTTTATTCAGGATAAATCCTTTTTCTTGTTTATGCCTCTTACTTTGGATATCTCTGATGTTCCTCCTACATTGGGTCCGATTATGCTCTTTAACACCATTCTCTTTCGCTTCAACTTCTGAATTATTTGTCCTTTCAAATAACCGGGTCTTCCCTTCCAGTTATATACCTTCTATTCATATTCTCCTTCTTGCACGCTCTATGCGTGCCAAACCCACATGGGTTTAACGGACGTGGCTATTTAGCTGCCTATATACTTTGCTGTCTCTTCCGACGAAGGGGGCGCTGCCATCAAGGCTAAACAGCGGATAATCGGGTTTTTGTTTTTATTTGTATTAGTACTGTCACTGCCCTGGCTTGCATGGGCCTTTCGAGATACAAGATGTTTGAGTGTAATTAATCGCTTTGATTTGGGGGGTTCTGATTTGTCTCTGGGTGGTTAGGGTAGTCGAGAAGCGTGCGCGGGGTACGGAGTCATGTTCTATCACTCGGTGTTGGATTTACGCGATTGGATGAGGGGTTGTATTTGCTGAAGGATAAGCAAGCAGCTTTGTAGTAGTGATGGAGTTTTTGTGTAGGTTTAGGTCCGGGTTTGGATGAGAATGGGGGGTAAAGGGTTGGGGAACCTAACTCTTACCTTACGATAGAATTAGTTTGTGTTTGTGTTTGTTGCTGAAATTGGCCATTTAGAAATCACCGTGATGCAATGCTCTACAATGGTCTGTGGGGCCGATCCGCTGTTTGTTTTGGTGTTTACTCTCGTACATGGTTTTACGCTAACACGAATCGTACTATACCGGCTAGATGTGCTCAATCCCTTTACGACGCTACCGCACCCTCACCGCCCAGGAGCAGGGTTTAAGCAGTGTACAAGCCCACAAAAGCACCCCAATAGCCCCCCATCCCGAATTGTCGACACATGACCAGAATATGGCATCACAAACCCTCAGACGCACACCCGGTCACCATCCCTCCGGAATCACCCAAGGAGAATAATTGGGGGGGGAGCCATCACCCCGCCGGCAATATCCCCATTGTGATACGATACACACACAAATATTATTATATAACTAATCATAGCCCCACGGTAACCACACCACGAATAACTAGGTGTGCTAGCCTCCCCGCTCGATCCGCACGATACATACCCGACCAGCGGCTTTTATTCCAAAGAAATTGGCAAGCCCCGGGACCGAACCGAGACTTTCAAACGAAAGGCGATGGATGGAGGGAAGGAGGGAGGGGCAGAGAACGGGTGGATGAAATAAAGCTAGAGGTTAGTGAGTGTGGTAATGACGAGTGGCAAGCAAGGTAGTGGATATAATGCATATTGCTATTGGTCACATGTTTGGGGTTGATTGGTGGATGTACTCGAGTATGTACGAGTATATAGACAGACAGTCCTATCACAGTCTATTCCGGCACAGTACGATGATGGGGGGGGAGGGAGTAAGAAGTAGCCGGGGCATCGAAAGAGGGAGAAAGTGTAGTCACGTACTATCACTCGTGCTCTCAAGCCAGAGGCTTTTTTGAAATTGGGCTTTCCGGATAACTTATGCACTTTCCACAGCATGATACGTTCTTATTGTTATATAGTAGGGTACGAAAAAGCCGTTTACTCCCCCCTTCAGTGTCGGTTTTCCTACTCTCCGAGTTTGACTTACGGTACCCTATTTATCTTTTTTTTCTTCCCTCACGTCATTTTGCTCAATCAATCAATCAATCAATCGACCAGATACGCAATTCTGTTCTCATTTGTTTTTTTTTCTTCTTCTCTTGTCTTTCTATGCCGCTTTCCCCTTTGATTTCTTCTTCTTCTTCTCCGCTCTGCCGATATACCGGTATGTTGCTGTTCCACGGTATAAATAGTGGGGGGTCTTCCTTCCCAGCCCTTCTGAGATGGAAAATGAAGTTTTCTTACGGTATGGTGCAAAGCGTCTGCAGCGTGTACCACGGGGGATGCACCCATGACATGCCTTATATAATCAGGGCCAGAGGTATTTACAACCGACTTGAATTGTACGATAAAACAAACAAAAATACTAATTCTGGAACCTGAGTTGAACATCAGACCTCTTATTACATTCGAGTATGTTATGGGATGCGTCCGGCTCTAAAAACCTAAGGCATGTCATAAGCGCGCCCCCGTGGTACACGCTGTAGACGCTTTGCAACATAAGTATCTTTCGCTTCTCGTATGTCCCCGGTATATAGCTTGGCCATTGCATACACCTCTTTCCAACGGGGCTATCTATCGCGTAATGGAAGGGCCGTGGATCCGCCATTCGCCATGGGTCCGATTCGGTCGGGCGTGCATCTTTGGGGGGACATTAGGATTACTTGTTGTTGTGTAAAGTGCCCCTTGAGTCTAGATCTAAGGGTTAGAGACTAACTATACTTCTCTCGGTGTGGTTAGTGTGGGGAAGAGTTGGACTTACTCACCGATCCACCGACCAACCCCCCACCAGCCGGACCATGACGGCGGAGGTATGGTTGGTATAGTAGGTATGGGAGCGTACGATACCAGCCTCGCTCCCGCTGCATTTACGTAGTATGGGGACTTGTCGAGTGTATCATACATAACTGGCGTCGAGTTCACGGGCGAGGGCCACTAGCTTAGCACCCTCTGGCATCCTCGCACGTGAGTAAGTTAGTTAGCCATTTTACCATCATCATCATCATCATCATCCTGGGTGGGTAGGTTACTTTCCGAAGGAGGAGGAGGGGGGGGGGGGGAGGTCCGGATACTCTATCGGGACGAGATGGCAAGCATTTCCACGGCTTCCCCGGATCCGACAGTAACTTGACCATCACCGGTTAAGTTATACACGCATCATAAGATATCGGTGGTGGAAGGGTATCTATCTATCCACCCGGCCCGCAGGGAATAACACCTACCCACACCGTCTACTCAAATTCGTGATTTGGGAGAACTGGGTATTATCGCTCGCTCGTTCACTTTGGTGGGAAATTGCTGGACCGCGTGTTTGTAAATCATCCGGATGGCTCTCCCCCCCTTTGTTGATCCCCTGGCGGGGAGTTGAGACTAGCGAAGGGGATATCTTTGGGTTCGTTGGCCAGGTCCCTAGGGAAACCCCCCGGGAGGAAATGGCAATGATAGTCTGAACTTCTGGATGGCTGTTGGTCCACGGTTGGTCCGTTTGGCGCGGTTATGGCGTGTGCGCTTGGGTGCTGGGGGTTCGGGGTCGTTGGAGAGGGTTCATTATACGGGTATAGTGCGGTGGTAGGGCTTTGGTGGTAGGTGGTGCAGAATTGTTGGGGGGCGGGGAGGTTGTGGCTTAGATCGCCCCGTGCTATTTTCTTTGCGTTGTGTACTCGGGTACTCCGCTGGGCAGCGAAGGAACACAATGTGTAAAGTGACCGCGGCCGGGCACAAGGTATCATTCGTTCGTCGAGGTGCAAGCAAGCCTTAGTGAATAGAATAGCCCATGAATAGAAGGTTCGCGGCGTATCATTAGGATAAACGCTGCGAGTAAATAAAGAAACGGCTACCAAGTGAATTCATAGACGAACCACGGTAAACTAAGCTAAATCACAAGTTACAAGTACAGTACTGTACAGCAAGACCGCACCTAATTACTCCACTTCCGACCATTTCGCATGCAAAGGAAACAAAAAGCATCGCTCTTAGTCAAGATGATGTGCCCCCCCCCCCCCAAGTTTTTCATGACAATACCCTCAAAGTTTAGTACAAAAAAAGATAAAAAATAATAAACCCCCTTTGCGTCATCAAACAGTCTCAATCCCCTCCACAGCATCAATAGCTCTCCTCCCCTCCCTCTGGAAAATTTCAATCACCCTCTCCGCCTCGCGGCGCATCCTCTCTTCACCCTGGGCCGCACTCCACTTCACCCAATCCGCCACTGCCATCTCTTTCTCCTTCTCCGTGAGACCTACGTTCTCATCGATTTCCGTATCCGGCTCGTGAAAGACGGTATCTAGGTCCACCGCGGTCCAAGGACGCGCGGTGGCGAGCTTGCCGGATGGTTTAGCCTTTGGAGTTGAAGCCAGTGGGACGGTGATTTGTGTTCTTACAGGGGAGAGCGGGATGCGTGCTGGTGATTGGGGCATGCGAGCTGGGGAGTGGGGGATTGCGGGTGCGCGGCGGGTGGGGCGGGGCGGGGAGGCAGGGGCTACAGAGAGTGGTGGTGGTGCTGGAGGGGGGACGTCTTCGTCGAGCTCCGTGTCCGAGCCGGGATAGAGATCTGGGTCTGGAGCGCGATCGGAGAAACTTACGGATCTACCTGTGGCTCCAGGCCTGCTTCCCTTGGGTATAGATTTTGGCTCGTCTTCCTCTGTTTGGTCGGGGTCTATGGGCTTCGCCGAGCCGCGAGGCTCAATCTCAATTGCCTTCATAAGTTTTTTAACAGGGCGTGCCTTTTTAGAGCCCTCATGGATGGAAGAAGTTAGTTCCTCGGATTGTGACGATGCAAAGAAACTCTCGCTACCCTTCTTAAGGATATCTTCAATGTTTCTACTCTGAGCAGTCTTCTTCCCAAGCTTGTTGCCTTTCTTGGACTTCCTCCCTATACCGTTGGCAGATGCTCGAGAAGCATCACTTTCGTCTCCAGAATTCCCAACACTGCCCGCAGTTTTGTCTGTAGCTATAGAAAGGAGGCTGCTTCTGGTGGGACGCTTCTTTGGGGGCACAGCAGCCTTCTTACCGCGCTTTATCTTGGGGGGTGGCGCGACCTCCTCTTCACGCTGTCGACCCCTCGGGTTGATCTTATACTTGATAACACTTCCTGCATCCGAAAGTACTGCCTCAGGCTCCGCTTCAGGAGCAAATATTGAATCATGAATGATAATAGATTCGTCAATGGATGTTGCTATCTGTTCACTCTCTGAGGCCATTGATCTCATAGACGAGGTCATGTTGTGCGTACCAGTAGTGCCGGAAACAATCGATCTCATAGAAGAAGTCATGTTATACGCAGCAGTAGTATCTGAGAGGGCTGACTTCATGGAGGAAGTCATCTGCGCAGCGGTACTATCGGAGGCAATTGAGTTCGTGGATGTTGTCGACCGAACACTGGCTCGGCCTTTAATTTTCCGAACGCGTTTAGTTCTAAGGGGCACCTCTGAGGGCTCCCCGATTCTAGTAGGGGGCGGAGGAAGTTGCTTTACCACAGGTTTCCCCGAATCAACCTGGGTTGGAGGAGGCGGTTGGCTATCAATCGAAGTGCTCCTGCTCGGTGGTTTTTGCGCTTTTGTGACCACCCTGCCTCTCCTTGGTTTCGCACCTTCAGGCTCCTCAGGAGGAACAACTCTCTTCCCCCTCGCTACTTTCTTAGCCGCGGGCCCGTTAGGCTCCAGTTCCTCAGCAGGGGCGACCTCCACATGAGCACTTTCAACCTTATCTTCGTGTCGCCCTACTCCTCGCGGGCTGCAAGGCCCTTCCTCGGCATCGGCCTGGGCCAAGTGCTTCGGAATCACAATCGGCATCGAGAAATCCTGATTGCTATCTTTGAACAGGGCTTTGGCAGGCGACCGGCGAGTAGATCCAGGAGTAGCCGTGCCAAGTGGAGTACGGGATACTCTATCGCCTCTTCTGGCTGTGGGGATCAGGACGCCTTCGGGAGCATTCCGCATGCTTTCCTCGACAGCAATGCTGGTTCTGCTCCTCGTCAAGCGTTTGGTAGTACGAACGAATGGCTTCTTAAAGGTTGCAACATCCTCTTCGTCAGTGAGCGGCCTCTCGAGGTCGAGAGCCAAGGCACGGTCGATTTCATCATCGTCAGGGACAAAGACTTTCGAATTTTTCTTGACTACCGACCTTCTGGTTTTCGAGGCGCTCCTTACACCCTTCTTAGGACGCCCTCTAGCTGGGCCTGCTGCTACAGACTCGCTATCGCTGTCAGCCATCTTGGCATCTGCGTTTAGATTAACGCTCGATTGTTTAGCAAGACTGGCCCTAGTTGTCCGACGCTTAGCCGGTGGGGGTTGAACATCATCTTCATCCGTATCTTTTGAACCGTCCCATATGATGACGGGCTCCGGGTTCTGGATAATACTGCTCGCTCTCTTCCTCCCTCTAGGGGCCTTGACTGGCTCATCGACAACGATTGGTTCTGGGTCGACAGAGAGTTCCCGAGCCACGGAGGGCGCCTTCTTTGGTTTCCTACCGCGTGCTGTTTTTCTAGCAGGCTCATCCTCCCCATCGCCAGTTGAACTGGCAAGCGACTGAATCGACGCCCTCGACGCGCGTTTGGTGGCTCGTTTTGGCGCAGGCTTCCATGTAAAGAACAGACAATCCTGAGAACGTCGACGATGTTCCTCTCTAACCCATTTTCGTTAGCGTTATAATAGAAAAAGTGACGAAAGCAACATACAAAGGATTATCATTCATCTCCCATCCACCCAGGGTCAGTTCGCAATACGCACAACTAGCATTATCTTTCGAATCCTTGGCCGGAGCGTAATGCCATCCCGCCTCCGCCATCTAGGACCAGCTCAGGTCAGAACTAGTCTCTCATAAAAGTAGAAGATAAAGCCAAAACTCACAGTCTCAATCTTTGGCAACCATCCCCGCTTATCCTCGTGCGGCCACCATTTCTTCCCAAAAGTCATGATCCGCGCTTCTGTCATCATCGTCCCTCGAGGGTCCGACAATGTCTTGTGACCGTCCCTGAATGCCAAAGCATACGCAACCTGAGCCCATCCGCAATCGGGACAATGCTTAAAGTGCTCCGATACCGGATCATCATCCGTTTCCCAGCCGTCAAGGTCCTTATCGCAGAGGTAGCAGGTGACGTTATCGAGATGTGCATCAGAAGGATTGAAGTAGAAGCCGGCGTCAGCTAGCTATTCGAAGCAAGTGTCAGCACTGGTTCTGGAATTCTGAGGAATTGAGAAGAGATGCACGTATACACCTTTTGAGGAGAAGGCTGCTCATGCGGCCACTTCCCGCTGCCTGCATTTTTGTTCCCGGCAGCAGATGATGCACGCCGTTTACGTGTGAAGGATGCCAGTCGCTTCTCATGAATGCTCATGTCTTTTTTCGACATGATTGTAAGAATGTATTTATAGGAATAGAAAAATAAAGAGATTGTAGGAGGAAAAGAAGTTCGGTTAGTGGTTGAGCAGGGTGCCGTTTCGTATCGAAGTTTATCCTTCCAATTCCGGGTTTATTTGTTATATTGATTTGTTGCTGGTGGTGGTGGTGATGGTTTGTCGTGGGTTATGAGATAGGGGGTAAATAGTTGGAGGAAGGGAGTCCCTTTGTTGTTGCCGAAGTGGTAAATGGGGGAGACTTTCTCTCAAGGCGTGTTTGTTTTTGTTGTGACATGAGCCACTAACTTACCACAATAGACAGCTCATAGCTAGTAGCTTGGTGACTAAGCGCTCACCTGGAGGCCCCGAGCCTATTTTCTTCTAAATTCGGTAATAATATGATTCCCACTACCTCTAACTTCATAGGCTGGGACCTAACCCCTCTCTAATAATGAAGTCAACTGCAGTTGTCCAATATTATAAGGGCCATTGGAACAAAAAAAAGAGTGACCTTATCGAGTTATCGTTCCTATTTCTTTTTGGTCTTGGCAATTAGTCCTTAATTCTTAATTTTTTTCCACTTGTAGATACTCTCTTCTCTTCAGACCCCTGCCCAAGTCCGTTGTTACTTTGCTCGGAGTCTCGCATTGCTTGATTTGAGATTCCTCCACTTAAACGATTGATGGTCTTCTTTATTTTTATTTGGTGTCCAAATCCAAGAGCATCGTTTGCGCCATCACATATTGTTTTTTTTCGCTCACGGGCACCCAATAAGTTAAGACATGATGATACCACGGCATTTAGCAGTAGGTTTTGTACTTTATCCACCACCACCACCATACTACCCCATCATGTGCAGTAGAACACAACAGCTAACCAACCAACCACCTCCTCCGTCTACAATAGAGGACACCCTGGCTGCACCCCCCATTCTACTCCTCTAGTCGCCTCCGACAATATCGAAACTTCTCAACCTCACCATCGGCACCGCCCGACGGCAGCAATGACGCAAATACCAAACTTCCCCCTCTGCCCCCAGACTTCGACGAGCCGGACCTGGACTTATCTTCCTATACCCATCTCCCCCGCAACTTTGGAACAAACCAGCACATGCACGTCGACGATGCCCTGAAAGACCGCCTCCGCTCCCTCCTATGGCAGTTCCGTGCCCCGGTGCGTTACGCATTTGCCTATGGCTCCGGTGTGTTCTCCCAGGGTAGCAAGTTCAACAGTGGTGGCATAGCCGGAGGAAAGAAGCCAATGATAGACCTGATATTCGGCGTGACCTACACTCAACACTGGCATTCTTTAAATCTTGCCCAGCATAGAGATCACTATTCATTCTTGGGGCGAATGGGAAGCGCAGTCATCGGCCACGTTCAGGACGACTTCGGGGCTGGGGTCTACTTCAACCCTTACGTCGATGTTGGCGGGACGGTAATACTCCCCCTCCCCCACCTCTATACCCCACAGAGAGTGGGGAAATGAGAGATCGGTACTGACGCCCAGGAGCTCAGTTAATAAAATATGGCGTGGTAAACCTCACAACCCTGATCCACGACCTACAAACCTGGGACACCCTCTACCTCGCGGGACGCCTCCAAAAGCCGGTAAAAATCCTCCGTGACGATCCGCAAGTGCGCCTAGCAAACCAGCACAACCTCCTCTCGGCAATTCGTACCGCACTCCTCCTCCTCCCGGAAAAATTCACAGAACACGACTTGTACACGACGATAGCCGGAATCTCCTATACAGGCGACCCGAGAATGAAGTTATTCTCGGAAAACCCGCACAAGGTGAACAACATCGTCCACAACCAACTCCCGCACTTCCGTCGTCTGTATTCTCCGCTCGTAGAGCAATTACCCAACGTAAACTTTTTGAGCCAGGGTGTGACATGGAACGACCCGGCAGAACACATTATGCTAGAGCAGGACATGCGCCCCCAACGCCGCGCAAACATAATCCGCCGTCTCCCGAAATCCTTCCGGGAAAAAGTGTACTTCCAGTACCAGCGAAAGTTCGCCATCCCAGCGCTCGACTTTGAAAAAATGGTTGGCCGAAGCACTGATGAGGAACGCATGCTTAGGCGGGAAGGCGGTGAGTTCGAGCGCAGGATCGCGAGAGATTTGGATAACATTGGGAAGGTTGTCGGGGGCGTCATCAAGGCTACTATTAGATGGCCGAGTACCGTTCAGAGTCTTAAGGGCGTAGCGACTGCTGGGCCACTAAGGAGTTGGAGGTATTTGAAAGGGAAGATGGAGAAGTGGTCTGCTGCTAGGAAAAGTGTGGGTATGGGGCGGAAGTGAGGGGGATGGGGAGCGTATATTGATAAGAGATGATGATGATGAGTACCTGAAATCCCTTGGTTTATGTTAGCCGCTGTATGGTCGAATTCTTGGCCGCCTCTTCCTTTTTTTTCTTCCTCCCCTTCTTTCCCCCATTTGAGCGTTGGGCGGAGGGGTGGTTTGGGAGCTATTATACTTAGAGTTTCGTTTCCCTCAGTGCCGTCTTCAGAAAGTGGTCTACTTACTTGCTTACTTCCTGTACATTTATTCGGGTACGCTAGATTGTGTGTAGAATGATTAGTATTATGTATTGAGGATTGACTATACACCTGAGCAATAAAATAGAGACCCAGAACTACTAGCTAATTAACACTGCTACCATAAACTTGGAACTCAAAGAATACGTTGTGTGCTTGCGATTTTTATGGAGAGGAACCTTCGCATAATAGATAGAGGAATTTGGTGGTTTAGTAGGTTCGCACGTACCTGTTGTGCCATGTGACGATTGATTTCGGCAATCCACAATACTGCATCGTTTTTTCCCCCCCGGATGGGTGCCGTAATCGCATAAATACGTGATTGGATATCCGCACCCTCTATCGTCTGAGGAACATTCACATTGGTGTGGTGTGGGTCGCCTTAGCGCCCCTCTTTACAGCATTGAATGCCAACTTCTCGACTTCACCTCCAGAAATGTGATACGTCGAGTGATACCCAGTGAACTTCATATACACAGCGTGGCCCGGAGTTTCTGTACAGGAAAAGGGGGGGGGGGGGGAAAGGTCATAAATGGGATAATATCACTTGACTAAAAAAGCATTGGCCATACAAACAATACCAGAAGCACCGCCCAGAAAGAGAAAACTGAAAACCACCAATCCAAACCTGCCTGACGCCTATAACCTCTTCAATGCAGCAAACCTCTTCGCCAGGTCGTCATCATCCAAGGCGCTCTTGGTCCCACCAGCTGCCACAGCTGGCTTCCTATTCACCGTGACCACCTTCTTGGCGAGTGGACGCATAGCCGGTGGGTCAGGTAGTCTAACGGTAGGATGAACATTCTCGGTTGATGGGGACGGCGGGGCGATATTAATCGGAGATCGCATCTCACGGGGTGGTGTAGCCCTTGAGAGTTCTGCCGCTTTAGGGTCTGCGAGTAGAGGAGGGTTTTCACTAGCGGGGACAGCCATGGCAGTGGAAGGTTCATCGTCGTCGTCCCCCTCTAGTGGCGGTGTGCTCGGAGGTGTTTGCCCCCAAGGGATACAGTAGGTCCGTGCAATTTCCTTAAGATAGAGTGTTACAAGAGTCTCCGACGGGGGTTCGACACGAAGTTTCTTCAGGACCTATGAAAAATATTAGTTATTTCGATCTCAAATGAGGGCGGAACCGAAAGGTACCCTCTCTGCAACTTTCCCATCACTGTTCTCGATAGCGGCAAGGGCAAACTCTTTACCGTACTTTTCAACAAGCAGCTGGCGGGCTTGCTGAAGCTCTTTGATTTCACTCCTAGGGGCTGCGTAGATGATGCTTTTCACAGCTTCCTCTAGTCCTGGGTCACACTCCCTAGCATTCGTCAACGGGATCCTAGGGGGCGGGTGGGGTACAAGGGAATATACCTCGGTTCCATCATCCCTACCCTGGCCAGCAGGAGCTCACAATACAGCTCCAAGATTTCCATGAGCTCCACCGAGATGTCCTGCCGGATGATATTCTCTACACGAATCCGGGCAGACTCTTCTTTACCCTGCTCCAGGAGCTGAGCCATCTGCCGGCGGCTTACCTTCGCCAGGGCGGTCTCACGCTGCTGGGCCATCCGTAGGCGGGACACGGAGAGCTTAAGAGCTACCTTGAGCTTCGACTATTTTTCCGGAAATGTTAGCTATGGTGATAGAGCACGTCAAGTAGGGTGGGGCTTACAATAAGTGTCGAAGGGGGAGGCATAGTGGATAAAGATGAGGAGTGAGATAAGATGAGAGTATGCCGAGCGAGAAGGGATATGAAAGGATGAGCAGATGAGGAGTGTATATGTCAATAGAGGAGTTATGGTCAACGGTGATAAAAATTCCCCTCCAGATGAGATGACGACCCCACCGCCAAGACAAACATAGAGGATTTGCGCAGAGAGCGAGGTGGTGCTGTAAACCGTCGACGACAAGGCTTGGCCACCTTGCATCAAGGGGTGTCAAATAGACATGAATACCCTGTGTTGCAACAGAGGTATCATACCGGCGCAATACTCTAAAACCTCAACTAGACTAACTCTGTAATAATAATTCCGGTCCCCAACAACAGGAACAAAAAATAAAACAGACTTAAAATCTTGTATACATCCTTCAGTATCAGTGTCGGCCTGCATTTTTTTAGGTATGCTCCCCACGAGATTGGGAAAATAATCTGGATCTATTAACCCCTAGCTGTGATCAACAGCTTACTGAATTTGTTTCCCTGATACCCAAGCGTCCCATTCTGAATCAAGTGAACTCCCAGTGTTCATCGTAGCTGCATTGTAGGTCCTTAATTTATATATTAACAAGCAGTCCAATTTAATAATTAAGTTAGTTTCTACTTACAGCGCTATCCTCCTGTTCTACTGCTTTCTTTTTCTGCCCTCTCTATTCCCTCAAAGGTTCGTGTAGTAGAAGGTGACTTTTCAGTATTGTTAGATGGATATCTCAACATAGTAACCTTGGATGCACTAGCCTCTTTGTTAAGCCTATCTAGGTTCTAGTATTATGCAGGCTATCTAAACATCCCTTGCTCCTAGGGCGAAAGAGTGTTTCTATAAGGGTGGAATTTGCCATACCATTTTAATTATGTTGTGATTTTGGTAGTGTTGTAGTCGTAGGAAATTCTGTTGCGTTTTTCGACACCCCTGGATGCGTTGGGTTGATGCATCACTCGCTTTGTGTCACCATAAAATTTTATGCTCGCTTAACCATATTCGCAACTGCCGCTTGCTGAAGTGCGGTATCCGTGACGTTACCGGTAACTGAGTCCTGCCTGCAGAGGTATTTTTTTCCCTTCTGACCTTTTTTTTTTCATTCTGCCCTTCTTCCTCGGTCACCTTCTCATAGTCTACCCTATGCGGTTCTGAGAGAAATTCTCCTTCTATGCTTCATACTCCATCACGCGACCGAAGCCTCGATTGCTTTATGCTCGAATTATGGCTGCGACAGGTCTCTGTAGGAAGCGGTGGCTTGCCATTCGTGAGGAACTGACTAGAGGTAGGTTCTCCTAAGCACCTATAACGTTATCTTTAGAAAAGGGGCCGACGGGACTAATTAACCCTGGACTTGACAGATAAATTGCCAACGAGGGTATTCAAGTGTGTTCTTGCAACTACTCTCACGGGTTTGTGTTCCTTGACCAAAGATTTAGTTTTTTGGGAAATCTCTAGGTTTTTTCTGTTGCTGATCCTGAGCTTCGACTTTCAGTCATAATTTCACTACTTCCGAATATCCGCAGTAAGGATCCGCAATTGCTCTCCCCTGCGTGTTCCAATCCCTAAAATTCCTACGCTCTATTCTTTGCTTGCATTTACGGCCTTCCTTTTGCTTACGGGTTGGACAATGCTTGCTAAAATGTTGTGTGGGTGTGCAGATGTATATGGCACGGCGACATATCTGGCATCCATCACAACGGTGTTTGTGTTCTGACTCCTGTCTGATTGATTTTCGCTTTGCGCTCTGGTTTTATATTGTTGTACTAATATCTCTTCCGCAACATAGTTTCGGTATCTAGCTCAGTTAGCTTACGACATGGCTTTTCTAACCCTATCTAGGCCATCCCGGGCGCCGACTTGGATCAATGGTGGAGTGTATGCAGCCTACCAATTACTCCAACAGGATACATTTCTAACCGATTTGCTTTCTAGCATTGGTACTCGCATCACTCGGTGCCTTAATTGGTGTTGCGTGGGCTTCGTTGGCTGTACACCTAGGATCACTTGTACATCCTCATAGCGAACGGGGAATGATGGCGATAAGGGCGATATTCCTGACAATATCTGTTTTTGTGCACGGCTACGTTAGGAGTTCCACACCCAGACTTTTTATATTGGTTCTTCTCATGGTTATACCCGTTGTTATTGGAATGGTATGACCCTCCGTTGCTGAAAACCGGTCAAAAGTTTCTGGCTTATCATATGGTATTGGGAAAAATAGACTTCTCCGATATATGAAATGAGCACCGTTTTCCCTAAGCAGTTCTTGCTTCCGATATTAACAGCTTCAGCAATTGTGCTGCTGGTAAATGTGGCGATATTTCCTGAGTTTGGAAGCACCTACTTGGGGTTGACCACAATTGAAACCCTTCAGAAAACTTTAGAGGTTCAAAAAGAGGCTAGCCAGCTATTCCTAACCCACGGGAATCGTCCCACTTCAGATGCCAATGGAAACTCTGCAGGGAAGAAACCCTCCTTAAAGGATCTAACAGAGGCGAAAAGCGAGCTTCGCAAGAAAGTAACCGAATGTAACGGCGCCCTAATTGAATGCTCATTTGAGCTTGCACTGTCAGTCCTTGCACCGTGGGAATTGAAGCCCATAGCGAGCAAAGGCGTTAAGAAGCTCGTCGCCAATACTCTCAGTCTTGTTGGGGTCTGTGAGAGTAAATATGCATTAATCGGCGATGGGGGTGCAACAGATAACCAAACGGCGGGGGAGGAGCAACACAAGGAAAAGAAGCGCTCAGTAGAGGGTGCTAATATTGACCAAGTGAGGCCGAGGAAAGAAATTGAATCTGGTGATCAACAGCTGTTGCGGTACCTTCTTGAGCGGTGTGTAAAAGTTTGTCGAGTGAGTGGTGATGACCAGGACTGACGCAACATCCGCATAATCTCTAGAGTTGAAGCACCACTAAGCGGCCTGCAAACCACCATTGACAGATGCGTAGATGTTATCAATACTTGTGTTGCATATACATTTGTACCGGCTCCCTTTCTGGCCCGCAGCATATGATTAGCTAAAAAATTTAGGACGTATCAACGCTTCCGTCCCTGAAACAGGGTAAAGGAACGCCTCGCTGTCCAAGAGGAATTCTGGTCCAGGAGCTCGATGTGTATATTGATTGGCTCGAAAATGCAATCGAGGAATTTTGCAGAAGATCTACCGAAGCCCTTGAAGGAGCGGCAATTCAGGAAACTAATAATGCAGAGACGATAGATGGGGAGATTGATGTGATGCCTCGGGATGAGATTTTCTTAATTAGCAGCTTTATGTTGAATTTGCGTCAGGCTGCGTGAGTACATCTTTTTTTTCGGGATATTTCTCCCACAAGGGATCTAATTTTTATGTTACTGCCAGTTCACACACGCTGGATATGTTAAAATATTCCCGAAAGTTAGTCGAGCTCCACAAAGACCGTAAGGAGACGCGAAGGATCTGGTTTCCGAAGATTAAGCTCCGGAAATGGCTTTTCAGCGGAGCCAAAGAGCCCGAGAGTCTTCCGGCAGCCAAGAGGGATGCCTATCTCAAGGAAGACGGCGATCTGGGTGACGACGGAATGACATCCAGAGAGACACCAAGGGAGAGAAAGGACCGGGTACGGAAAAAGAGTGTGAGAGAGCGCGTAGCCGATTTTCTTGAATGGGCTAGTGGTTCAGACGATGTGCTCTACGCTTTTAAGCTAACATTGGGTGTTATGCTGGTGACTTGGCCGGCTTTCGTCAGCGGCTGGCAGATGTGGTTTTACTACAATCGAGGATGTAGGGACCTTGTTTCCGCTTCTAACCCTCGATGGCACTGACAGCTATTGTAGTGTGGGTCGGTCTAATATTTATTCTTGTTTTTGAGAACGCTGTCGGATCCACAATTTGGATATTTGCCCTTCGTGCTATAGGCACCTTGATAGGGTCTGTATGGGGTTATGCCGCATACGAAGCACACAATGGGAATGAATATGTGATCGCAATAATGATCTTGATAGGAATGATTCCCAGCTATTATGTCCAGCTTGGAACCAGGTACATGAAAGCGGGCATGATCTGCACCATTTCAATGTGTGTTGTAGCGGTCTCTACGCATTTGCAAACTGTCCCCGGATCGTCGCAGGAGAACTTTACAAAGCGTTCTGTTACCATGCTTATAGGTGATATACACCGCGCCCCTGTTTCCGGCTGATTTACTAATATACTTAAAGGCGGTGCTGCTGCAACCTTGGTACAAATGATCATCATGCCTGCCAAGGCCCGAGTGAGACTAAGAGAGTCACTCGCTTCAGCAATCGTGCAGATTACCAAGATGGAAACATGCATAGCATACGGAGTGGATGACACTAGAAATATCGTCAGTACGCCGAGGTTGTTCCGGAAATTTGAGCGAGCAGCAAAGAAAGCCGAAGCAGCTCTTACCAGCGCGGAAGCCTTCTTGGGCTTCACAAAGCAAGAACCAAGACTCAAAGGTTCCTTTGATACCCAAGAAGTGGTATACAAAGAAATAATATTCGTACTCCGCCAAATCGTTGACAGGATGGAGAACATGCTCCAAATGCGCAAAGCCTACGGCTCTGCCGTGCTAGAGCAATATAACTCTTTAGTATACAGCTACCGCCGTAACGTCGCCGCTTCAATCACTCTAATGCTCTTTGCCTGCCATGAAGCACTGACGACAAAGCTTCCTCTTCCACAATTCCTGCCATCGGCAAGGTTAGCGCATCTCCGCATGGTAGTCCGTGTCCGCCAGATCCTGCTTGAAGAAGATGAGCAGCAAGAACGCGGGGAGTTGAGCGAGCGGTTGGACATCAGCGCCGGGGCTCGACGCAGAGCACTAAGACTCAAGTTCCTCTCCTGGAACGCTTCTGCCGCCGCCTTGGAAGAATGCATAGAATACGTGGAGGAGCTGGTCGACCTCTTGAAAATGCTCGTCGGATCGAACGAGTTTAGGTCTGGGCTGTTGCATAGACCGACGTACAGGGAGTACGTGGAAAAGATGCGACAACAGAGGATGGGTACTGGCAGGGAGGGTGTAGAGGGTGATATGAGGACGCTGTCTTCGAGGGCTGCTAGTTCCTTCGTTGCGAAATTAGCGAAGATGAGAGGGCAGGAGGAGGATACATCTGCGGAGATTGATATCCCGAATCCGCTGCAGAGGATTCATTCCCGAAGGGCGGTGGCGAAGATGGGGAGACAGAGGGATAAGGCCATTGAGGGGGTGCAGGAGGAGGATAGGTGATGGCTGCCTTTTTATAGGAACCACAGAGGCGTTATTCTTTTCTTTTGGATTTTGGATACTCGGTACTAAAAGTGTACGATAGAGTAGATGGGTATTGAGTTATGGTTATAATGCATGGATGAACTATGGGAAATGTATTGGAAGAAAATTATCTAATAGAATTTGGCTTGGTTTAAGCGTGTGCATGTTTGTGGGGTATTAGTAGAAGCCCAGAGCCTAGTCTAAGATTATAGAGCTTGCATGGTATTTCAGTGGGAGGTACTGAAGCGGGTATCATAACCGAATATACGTCCTTTATGGTATACCCATAGCACCTAACCCCCTACCACTCTCCCGATATCCCATCCACCTATCCATCTATTATCATATCATACCTAGACGGAAAAAAAAGAAGAAGAAATAGCCCGAAAAGATTACACCCTACCCCCCACTCTGCCTCCCATTACCCCCCCCACCCCCCTACAAATTTCGCCCCCACCTTACTCCAACTTATCCAGGTGCTCCAACCTCGTGAGCACAACCTGCTTCGACGTCTCCTCAATCTCGCCGGCGAGGAAGACCTCATCGAGTATGGCATAGACCTTATAAAAATTAAAAACAAGATCCAACTCGCACACGTTCCCGAAAAACGCATCGAGCACCTCCACGAAGAAGTGTATGGCCTCCAAATACGCAAGCTCGTTATCATTCGCATCGACGCACACGCAGAAGAAGAGGCCGGCGTAGCGGCGGTAGACAATCTTGTTGTTGCGGAACTCGACAAAGTTGCTCTGGTTCTTTTGGTCGCGCGGGGCGACGAGGCGGTGGACTTCGCCTTTCAGTTTGACTTTCTCCTCGTCCTATGTTCGTTCCTTCGTTAGTAGGGATGCGGAGTAGGCGGAGCCGGGGGGGGGAGGTGTCGGGCGCATACGTCGTATGGGGCGTACCATTTTGCCAGGCGGGTTTTGCCCCTGGAGTGGAAGTGGGAGAGGGAGGGGTTAGCGCAGGTTTAGGGAGAGGGGAGGTGGGGTGAGGTGAGGGGGAGCTAACTGGCGGTTTTGGATTAGGATGAAGGAGAGGACCATTGTTGGAGGAATTGAGGAGGTTGCGGGTGGTGGGGGGTGGTTCGTATTGTGGCTGGTGATGGGGAGGAGGAGGAGTGGTTGGGTTAGAGTTCGCGATAAGAGGGAGCTTACAGTGGTTAGTGTTGGTCACGTGGTTTGCGGGTGAGGTTACAAGTACTGGCGTGCTGGGGGCATGGTCCGGGCGGAGCTGGGTTCATGTTAAGGCGATCAATTAATCGAGAGAAATTGCCGGTACGGCAGAATACTTCCCGATAATAGCATATCTTTATTCACGTGCAAACTAGAAGGAGGTGCTTGCCAAGATCCAACTAACGCCTTTTTCTCATAATTAATCCTTGCCTGTTTCCTACCGATGATCTATCATACCGTGCCAAGGCTCCGAAGGAAAACACTCACACTCTGCCTCCACTCAGATCACGGGAAATAAATATAAGACGGCGATGAACCCAATAAGATTTCCGAAACGGGACGGTGGGAGCTCTGTGGAGGAAAAAGATCGGGTCGTGCAGCAGACAGACCAAGACGCATCTCAGTCGAGATTGAGTGCTGTTGAGGCGGGATATCTTGAGGATCCGTTTGCGAGGTTGTTTGTCACTGGGGAGGTACAGAGGCGGTATCCATTAATAAATAGAGGTGCGGAGCATGGACTATAACATTCTCCCGTCATCTGAATCCAATTGAATTATTCACTCTAGGGACATACATTCGCACAACCGCAATCGACAAGCTCGTCAACAATTTCCTGTCTTCTTCCCCGGAGACGCCAAAACAGATTATTTCCTTAGGCGCCGGCTCGGACACCAGGTTTTTCCGCATTGCTTCTGCGGACCCGGGCGCAATACCAACCCTCACCTATCGAGAGCTAGACTTCCGAGCTGTCACTAGTCGGAAGATTGCTTCGATAACTGCTTCTCCGGCACTCCAATCCCTCCTATCACCACAGGACCTCTCGGTAGACCAGGTAAACGGAAGCCTAACGTCAAAACACTACTCCATCCACCCTCTCGACATCCGCACCCTCCACCCCTCCTCTGACTTCTCCGCTTCGATAAACGCTTCTCTCCCAACACTCTTCATCTCGGAATGCTGCCTCATCTATTTATCTCCAACAGAAGCAGATGCCATTCTTAAATGGATAACAACTGACTTTTCCTCCTCGGTCGGTATAATACTGTACGAACCGATTGGGGGAGACGACGCCTTTGGCCGTGTGATGATACAGAATCTCGCAGCGAGGGGGATCGTGCTAAAGACGCTGAAGAAATACTCTAGCCTCGAGCGACAAGTTGAGCGGTTAAGGGTACTAGGCTTCGCCGATGGGCAGCTTGCTGTCAGTGTTAAAGGGATACACGATGGGTGGGTTAGTGCAAGGGAAAGGGGGAGGATTGCGGGGCTGGAGATGTTGGATGAGGTTGAAGAGTGGGATATGCTTGCTGCGCATTACTGTGTAGCATGGGGTTGGAGAGATAGTGGTGGTGTATTTGCGGGGTGGCGGGATGCGGGGCAGGGAGATTAGCCTTCATGCTCGAGGATATGATGCTACATTAAGGTAAGGAAGTGGGATTTTGTGCTCGAATTGGTTATACCAGGGTAATAGTTGAATTAGGTTCTGTTTTGCGATCCATGGACCTAATTCTGTGGTAAAAGCCATAAAGCGCGTTTGATCGGACGCGCAGTCTACATGGTGTTGAGAGTGGGTAGAATTCTGTATAGTTTCTCACCAGCCAACGTCACAGATGATCACTCAATCGATCTCTAAATCCAACTGCTGTACAGTTATGGGATGACAGGGACTGTAATAGAATGGCTTAACTAATACCTAAAGGATAGCGAATAAAGGAGCTATGCATAATGAATAACAAGGTATCTGAACACCACCACCGCCTTCGTGCACAGCTAGAATAGCAAATAACCAAAGACACACTCGGGCACCGACGCGGGTAATTAGACAGTCAGGGAACCTAGAAGCGAGACACCGCCACCGGCACTCCCAGGGAAACAAGTGAACGAACTTGTCATAGGGATTGTTCAGGCAGGTACAGTGGGGGGCTTTAGTACCCCAATCCCCGAATATTGGAACACACACACCCGAGTAAAATCACTATAAGCAAGAGATATTATATGATACCTCATCTTTTGATAGAAAGTTGGATTCGCGCTAGGCCTGGCCTGGCTAATTCCCCTTTGCTGCTTTTGTTTCTCTTTTTCTTTCTTCCTTCTTAAAGCGTGGTGGTTTGATGGTCCTAACCTCCTGTTGGCTCAGTTGGCCCTGATTTTGATCCGAGTTTTGCGGGGCGATAAGGGTACATAGACTAGGCAGTTGCGGCGGCAGATAGCAGGGTAATGTAGTAAGTGATGATAACAAGGTCCCCAGCCGCGGGCCGCAGAGAATACCGGTAGCTTTTCTGGCGCTCGGGTACCGTGCCAGTACAGTATTATCGTTCTTACAGGGGCACTGTGCCATGGCACGATACTATAGAAACTGCAGTAATTCGAGAACACAAGAAACGAGATGAGGTCCAGAAAAGAGCCAGGACCCTGCATTTGTGCTGTTCTGTTTCAAACGGCCTTTCGTCGTCCCGCGCCATCACAGCTACCTGTGTCTCCATGCTACAAAATCTGTACAGTACTAGTACCCCCGAGTAGGTCGAAGATCGGTGTATCCGAAAGAGAGAAAAATCTTTAATAAGCGCTACCCTAAATCCATTACACTCCACTAGCTAAAGTGCTAAACAAGGCTCGGATATCCTCCACCCGAAAACAAATCCCAAGATATATACTCTATATAAACCTAAATCTATTGCATCATTGAGAAGGGGAGTGAGGTCAACTTATGCAAGAAACTTCTAACTTAATCCCCAAAACGCCAGAAGAAAAGCTGAAAGTAAGAACCAAGCAAACATCCCAGGCCACCCCGCCCAAAATCCATATCCATCTGGCACTGCCTGTGCCAAAAAATGGCGAATTCCAAAAAGACAAAACTATAAATTCTAAGAAATCAAATGGGGACCCAATTGCTGGATACGTTGGAAATGCCGGGCCTGTAGCAGCTCCACGACTCTATCGTGCCCATTTTCGGCAGCCCATGAGAGCGGGGTTCGTCCGGATTTGCTTGAACTATCGGGGCTGACATCTCCCCGCCCCAACAATAGCCCCACTACTCCTTCACGCCCATTCTCGGCAGCCCACGAGAGTGGCGTTCGGCTATACTCTGTATCTGGGATGTCGGGGTTGGCATCCCCCCGCTCCAACAGTAGCTTCACTATTTCCTCATGGCCATTCCCGGCAGCCCACAAGAGCGGTGCTTGCCTAGATCCCACGTCCGGAGTGTCGGGGTTGACCCCTTTCCGCTCCAACAGTAGCTTCACTACTCCCTCATGGCCATTCTTGACAGCCCACCAGAGCGGTGTCAGGGCATGCCTAGAGCGTTGGGGTTGATGCCTTCCCGCTCCAACAGTAACTTCACTACTCCCTTGTGGCCATTCTCAGCAGCCCACGAGAGTGGTGTTCGGCCGTATCTACCCGAACTGCCGGGGTTGACATCCCGCCGCTCCAACAGTAGCTTCACTGCTCCTTCACGCCCATTCCCGGCAGCCCACGAGAGGGGTGTTTGGCCATTCTCCGTGTCTGGGATGTCTGGGCTAACATCTTCCCGCTGCAGCAGTAGCTTCACTGTTCCCTCATGGCCATTCTCGACAGCCCACGAGACCGGTGTTCGACCGGATTTGCTTGAGCTATCCGGGTTGGCATCTTTGCGCTCCAACAAATAGCTTCACTACTCCCCCACGTCCACTCCCAGCAGCCCAGGAGAGCCGCGCTCGGCCATATTCCGTGTCTGGGATGTTGGGGTTAACATCTTCCCGTCGCAACAATAGCTTCACTGTTCCCTCATGGCCCCTCCCGGAAGCCCACGAGAGCGGTGTTCGGCCATGTTTACTTGGGCTATTAGGGTTGACGCATTTCATGCTAGATAGTCGGCCGCCCACTACTCGCAGCGCCTTGCCCCACCAACCACCTATGCTCCTAGGATCGCCAAATTCCGGACTGAGAAAGAACCTCACTACTCCCTCATGTCCATATTCAGCGGCCCACGGGAGTGCTGTTCGGCCATAATTCGTGTCCTGTTGATCTGGATGAATATGTTTTTCTCGCAGGAACAATCTCACAACCCCTTCATGCCCATATCTTGCAGCCCATATGAGTGGCGTCATACCCGCACTATCTTTTTGGTTCACATCCCATCTGTTCGTCTCTATCAAGGTATTTGCAAGTTCAGCAATGCCAAAGTACGAGACACAGTGCAGCGCAGGAAACGGCTTACGACTAGGAATATAGTAAATGGGAAATCCCCTGCTGACTAACTTCCAAAGGATTCTGGCAGATATATGATTACTTAACTGGTCAAGAAGCTGGAGCGCAAGCGTTTTTGCCCCACCTAAGGATCCCATTCTCATATAGGCTCCCCAATATAAAGAAGAGTATTCAAGGAAGGGCATGCCTCGGGGGTCAGAGGACGGGCTGGCTGAAATGTCCTTGATGCGCTGGAAGTTTAGATAAGTCAAGGAGATTTCCGCCATCATTGAGTGAGCTGTCAAAGAGTCGGGATGTGTGCGGAGGTGCTCTTGGGGGTAAAATGGATCAACCTAATAGTCGAGGCACCCTTCTCCATCATCACAATTCCTTAACAGCCTAGTAAGGTCGATATCGCAGGGACATCATTGGCGTCGAGATCGCTTGACCCTATTCGAACTGCCAGAGCGTGACATATTTCATCCGCCTGCAAAGGTCGCCCCGAATGGGAGATCCACATCAGAGCGGCCATCCCGAGTCCCGTCTTCTCTCCACCCTGGGCCCTTATCCTTCTCAGCGTTGCTTGGTACACGCCCCCCAAATCCAAGCCCTTCCTCATTGCCCTAAGCCTTTGTCGCCTTCGGGATATAGTTGTCTCTTGCAGGATCGTCTCGATGCTTAAGAAGACGAGCAAGAACCTAGATACAATATCTTTTAGTACGCTGCTCTAGGTGTTCTTATAAGTGCCCCAGCTTCCTACCCACATTTCCGAGACTATCTCGGGAATATTCTTGATAATTTCCTCCTCTAAGCTCTCGTCCATCGCCTCCGGCATTATGTCCTCTTTCAGTTTCGCTCGTAGGAATATGATGATTTCACCTTGGCGGGCGTTGTAGATCTAGCCGCTGCCCTCCCGGCGGTGTGCCTCTCGACCTTGCCCCGGATATGTGGTCTCCCAGTCAGAAATATCCGGGCACCTGGGGCCTTCTGGAGGATTTGGCTGAGTGAATCAAGAAACTTCACCCGATGGCCCTCCGGGCACTCGTCCAGGGCGTCAATGCATATAAATGTACATCGTGAAGACGAGATATCCTGAAAGAATTCCACAATTTCTAAGAGCGCCAGCCTCTAGCCACCAATGACCTTCTCTCGGTCCCGAAAAGCTTTGACTATTACTTCCGGAACCTTGTCCAGTCCACGAACAACCTGTCTCAGCACTAAACCCAGAATGGCAACTGGGGACTGCTCCTCCTGAGCGGCAAAGTCGAAGTAGAAGCAGGCAACGGCAGCGTTTTCCTCTACGGCCTGCTTGCATAGAGTATCTATCACTAGGGAGCTAACATCGCAGATTATTAGCAATGCTTCTCCCCCTTCAAATATCTTCTCTCTTACCTAATGTAGGTCTTACCAACCCCCGGGCCCCCATAGCAAAACAGGGCTGAACCATCAGATTCACCCCCATGAATACCGTCAACCCAGTCCCGGTATTCCTGGGTTTGCAAGAGCCAGTCTCCCACCTCGTCGACCCTACGGGTTCAAATGTCCTGGTGCCGTATCCGGGGCTCAAGTGGAGACATCCAGGCCAAAATTTCAGACACCTCGTCAGCCACCATATAGTTATTCCACACATTGTTAAAATAACTGGTAGTGTTAAAGCAGTTGAGATTATCGTTGTTGTGATGCTGAGACATTTTGTCCCTTCGGCTGCTTCGAGGGTTGTAGAGGATGGGTTCCCGAGTAATTTTACACGGTAGAGTCAGTTGGTGTAATTCCTGGGGAGGGAAGAAAAGCGGAGGCGGTTTCGGTTTCGAAGCCCTCCCTGTCCACTCTCCCATCCCTTTGGCCGTGTGAAACAGTAAAATCCGGACCACACCCAGATCTGGCTAAGGCTCCCCCCACTCGCCAATAGTGCTAAGTCATTTGAGCACTCAGGCGACTGAAAATTGGAGTTTCTGACCAAACTTGGCTGAATGAAGCCAAATCTGGGTGTGGTCCGAATTTTACTGTTTCACACCGCCCAAGGGATACGACTGAAGAAAACAGTCCGCTGGAGAAAATAGTAGGACAACAGGGTTCCCCATTACCGGTAATAAACAGGGGTATTCGGAATCATCGTCAGCCGCCCAGAAATGTTTAAAATTCAAGACATTGCAGGGATAGCCCCAATTATCCCCGTGAATTACCCATATAAATTTTAGAGAGCTCTTTCCAAAGGAATGCCTCTCTGTAACTACTAAATTTGATATTATGATACCACCAAAGCACCGCCCAGCGGGCACTTTCTGGAGTGTCAACAGGATTTTCGAGTTCTAGTCCTACTCGGAATAACTTGTGGAGCAGAAACAACCCCCAAAACACCGAGAGGCAAAGCCGAGAAGCAATCAGATCAGTGTATGAAATTATTTTCATCCCAGTGACAAACCCCAAGTTGTTACCAATGTGTGAAAGCACCATATTTTGGCGCGTAATCTGCCTTGTCCCACTACAGGAAAAACTCGAATAAACGGACAGTGTAGTACTTGCGCACAAACTAATCCATAGTGCAATGGGCCTCAGATTTTGTAGTTGGAGTTGGCTTACCTCCATGGATATTTTAATGCTGTGGGCTTACTAGTACACCAGATCTGTTTCGTCATACGAGTCTATTATAGCTAAAACATGTTGAATCACCACCAAAAATCCGCCCCACGAGGCAAACAGATAAATACCAGACGCTACTAGGGGAGGAAACCCCAACGTCCTAGTACAAGGCCCGTTTATTCAAGTTCCCATACTGTTCTTCACTTGCATACAATGAACATCCCAAAGACCAAGCGAATCAGTTCCAACCGCACCCACGACGAAACTACGCTGGTGACATATAATGGTCAAAAAAGGAAGCCGCCAATATTAGGCCCTGCTTTCGAATACTCCTTCCGGTACCTGTGACAAGTAGGTACCTCAAATACCGTAGCAAATAACAAGGCAATCAAGTACCAGTATGTACCCCAGCAAGCGACAACCCACAACCAGCACCCCAAGCGCGGACCGCAGAGAACACCGGTAGCGCTTCCAGCGCTTGGATACTCTCGCTTCCCCGCCAGCACTACAAAGCCATCATCCGTTTGTCCTTTCTACTCGTACCCCTCACTTTCATATTATCAGGGTTCACCCTGCCTTGGCCTGATATCGGGGCGGGTATCAGAAAATAGTATGTAGCACAAGAATTCCTGTCGTCATCATGTACCTGAATGTCTTTGATGTGTGCTTCCCCCCCTTTTATTCCCCCACCGCTCCTACCGGTTTTTACTGTTATTGTGACTTGGACGTCCTCCCCTTTTTTCTTTTCTTTTCTTTTCTTTTCTTCTTCCTTTTTTTTTCCTTCTCTCCTTTCCTTCTAGAATACCGGTAAGTTAAGCCTTATCTCTCGTATGATGTCTCACTTGTGGGAAACCTTTTCTTTTCTTCTTCTTTTGTATTCTCTACCGAGACATGTATCATATCGTACCGGGAACCGTGCTGTGTGGCGCCTCCCCCCTGTTTCTGACCTGATCATTGTTTCTCACTCGGAGCGGATTTGATTGGTTGGGGGTTGCGGCGCTCCCATGTAAATTTAGCCTGGCATGTTTTGCCGGGGCAAGGTAAGGGGAGGGGGGCGTGGAGAAGAATGCTTTATTTATCATGATAATTGTACAAGTGCCATGGGTGATGTTTTCGTACAAGAATTGCCAAGTAATCAGTAGGGTAATGGGTAAAGCAGGTAAAGTACTGAACACTAAGACATGGGGCATCGTGACCTGAGAAACACCAACAGAACA
>Ga0307509_10001204_pt1 | contig 44071 bp, 47 predicted proteins | sample 10_EM_MG_FD_202245 | JGI IMG/M metagenome (GOLD analysis project Ga0307509, IMG submission 202245) | Populus trichocarpa ectomycorrhiza microbial communities from riparian zone in the Pacific Northwest, United States - 10_EM | ecosystem: Host-associated > Plants > Roots > Unclassified | place...
TGAAGCTTTCAGCTTAACGATATTAAGTTTAACCGTTTTGATTCTTCGTGAATTATTTACTCTATCTTTATCTTCTACTTTGAGTTTTGGTGCGGTCGCAACCTTAGAGTTCACCTCTCTACAGGGTCCCACCGTTACACTCGGACTCATATGTCGCCCTGAAGAAGGAATCTAGGGCAATTCTCCTCCTGTATTGGACCTCTCTTGCCTACCCGCCTCCGGACTATACGTACCTCCCCTCTCTTACCCCTCACCCCATTATGGGTCTTCCCAAATTCCTTGCTGGCCACTTCCATCAGATGAGGTCGGGCAAGAGCTACCTCGCGGCCCATTCTTCCTGGTACAACCGGGACACTCCCTCCACCTGCCCTAGGTGCCGCACCGCGGCTGAGACCTTTGAGCACACCATCCTCCACTGCGAAGCCCGCCACAGCCTGAGAGAGAGCCTCCTCCCGGCTCTCACCTCGCTTGACGCCCCCTCGCCCCTATGGTACTCCGATCACGACATCGCCACTCTCTCCAGATTTATTTCTCTCACGGCCACTGGTTTTCCACCCGACATGTTCCCCCCGAGCCCTAGTTCCTCTATTGCCCACAGCCCCGCTCCCTCCCCCTCCTTCACCCCCTTGCCACGCTTCAGGTTTTCTTCTGTGGAGGATGATTAAATGTGGTTGGTTTATTTCTTTACTTACTGTTCTTGATGGAGATCGTGAGGTCTGGTGATTTTGGACTTTTCTTTACTAGTTTATGATGTTTTCCCTTGGTTGGTTTTCGCGTCGTGGTTTAGTTACGCTTTGGAGAATTGTGTAGTTAGGATTTTCTTTTGTTAGTTATTTGGCTTTGAGGTTTTGTTTACACCATAGCTTACCGCTGCATGCGAGTTCTTTGTACCTTTAAACAAACGAATACATGACTTAAACAAAAAAAAAAAAAAAATTTTGTTAAGTTTAGTTTTACATGTTTATTATTTTATTTAGGAACACAAGTGAAGGAACGGTCATGTAAGCTGACGATAGCATTGAGGCAGTGTTATGACTCTTAGGTTTCATGTAGGATCACAGGACATGCAGGGCAAGGTGCACTGCCCGGTAATGATCGTGGTTGCAGGATATCTGATTACTATCGCTCTGGGAGAACTCTTGTATTTAAACTCATCTCCTGGCTAGCAGGAGAATAGCAGACTTCAGCAGACCCTTGATTTATGAATATACTTGGTAGAACGGCGATCTCAGAGTTCCACTTGCCCTTTAAACTATTATCTCTCTTTCTTCTCAACCTCTCTGAAGACTCCCTTAGATCTAGCGCTTGCCGGACAACCGCTAGCCCTCTATTGTACCTTTTCATTAGACCGGAGTAAACCTCTTACATTATCGTAAATGGAGATTGTCTAGCAAGGCTCAAATACTAAAGTAAAGGTAGGTAGAATAACATAAGATTTCTAGCATAAACATTTTATATTGATAAGATCTCTTCTCCGTTGCTTGATGATGTTCAAATAGCTCAGGAGGCACCTTGATATTTATCTGCCATGTCAGGGTGGTGGCAGGCTACATCTAGTTCTCATACTAACTAAGTATCTAGTAACAATTTCCCACTCTTTCAAAAAGTGCGAACACCATTTGACCCTGACAATTCTGTTATCTCACTTGACTTCTGAATCGCAACTCCATGAGCTTTCCTGACCGTGCTCCCACACATCAGTCTATTCATTATGATCTATCTTCGTCAACATGGAGTCTTACTTACCACTTGCATACGCAGAATGGTCTCCATGATCGAACGAACAAAAGGGCCAGCTTTGTTATTGAACCTCTCTGCATTGCAGAAGTATTCTGCACCAAACAGCTGCGAGGCATAAGATAGACTTGTCCTGACCATCGTGCTAATGGCGATTATCTCTTGTTAGTTATATCGTTATCATATAGTTTCACCAGTATCCAAAGAATACTAGTAACGTGTATGAGTTAGAGTATGTTCGATTTCTCACACTACTTCATCCAACAACAACATTCACTTCTGCGACTTTCATCGCAACAGCATGGAGTATAGAATGGAGTTGCTTAACCATTGTACGCAAAAACGTCCCGTTACTTAGTGACTACTTTCGCGACTATCATCTTTAGTGTTCAGCAGCAACCTTATGCGACGTCAACCAATTTGGCTCAAACCACTTGCATAGGCTTGCCAAACGTCTTCTCTCATGTACCCTGCAAACAGGATCCGGTCAGTTGGACAGCCGTGATCTATACAAGGTTATGAGGAGGGCTCCAAAGTCCACATCCTTGGTGAGGGGACGCAACTACGGCGGTGTCTGCTGATGTAGTGCTCTCCCAATGCTAGTGCGGGACTGGGGTGTTGGCTGTCACCTTTTGAACTCAGAACCTAAGGTAGGGTAACTATAGGTCTTTATTCACTAATAAATGGCTGAGCCTTCCGGTATGCCTAACATCACCCATAACCGCAGTTTACTCTATAAGCGCCTGGAACGTCCAACGTATATAGCACATAGGGTGCTCCCAAGTACAATCTATTTATTTTGCTTATAGAGGTCCACTCCCAACAAGCAAGTAACTTGAGATTTGTGCATTCCATTATATGCATTTGCGCGTTGCCTCTCATCACTGTGACAACAAATATGGTACATAGTTGGTATCAGAACTAAATTGATCTAGATTAGATAGCCTCTTAGGTGATCAGATTACTCATTTCGATAATTACATACAGTTCATATAGATTAGCAAATATAAGTGTAGGGTTTATTTTGCTCAGTTGAGGTGCTGGTTGAAGGGTGGTGAGAATAACAAGCTCAACCCTTTTGCTATAGTTCTAAAAATGCAAAAGAAAAAGGATTTTCCATTCAAGACTAAGCTGACCCTTGCTAAACGAACACTTCATCCTGCCCTTGGGGTGAGGAGAATCTACCTAGAGAGTAGCTTGGTAGGTCGTGATTTCTGAGACTAAATCTTGGGAAAATCTATTTTAACCTTCCTTCTATTTGTTATAATCTGCCTGGATAAGAATGTGGTGGGTTTGGAAAAAGTCAGAGCCAAGGATATTGACATCTTGGAAATGACTTGTTGAGGGAAGAGAAGTCCACAAAACATGTGTAGCTACTAATTGTGATATGCACATTTGGCATATCGTCCCTCAGATGAAGTACCTTCCAAGCCTACACTGTTCAGTATTTGACAATTTTTGTTATAGGTAGGTGAATTTAACTTAGGGCAAGATTTGTCTGAGGTGAACCTGTATCCACCAAAAAAAATAACCCTGCAATTTCAGCCCACTTTTTCTCCCCTTCTACTAGTGACCTTACTAACGACAACGGTAGAGATGGACATGATTATAATCAAACATATAATGGGGGACATGCTTGACTATGATCTGATTGAGGAGAACCCATGATGGAATAATTAATCAAATAGATAGAGCCTGATGTAGTGATCGATCATGTCCACTGCTCTATCATAGTTAAGTATAGTCAATTATTATTGATTATGCTCCAGAATAATCCCTTTTATGTCTATCAGGAATAAGATATTCATTTAATAGAGACTGTTATCATTCATACTTGTTATAATAAGAGTAATAGATTCCTACCTTATCGTCCAGCTAGTATATTATAATAATTTGTCACTGATTCAGTTTGGTTGTTAGCATTCATGAGCTACCATAGACTTAACACAACTGGAGTGGTGACATTTGGATAAAATCAGTAGTCAGGATGGTAGTTCACTGACAACTAACAGCATAAATGCCCTGTTGAAAGAATTAGTATCTATTACACACATAGACTCCCTTTATATAAACTTATAGCATTATCCAATCACTAAGATTAGTAGAGTGATCAGGCATGACTTTGGATAATTGAGTATACTCAATAATAGGTGAACATGATCAAGTAGTACCCATGATTGAGCAGACTATTGTCGAGCAAAACTTAATCATAGGTCTCCCACTGTGAGCAAATATAAGCCCCCCTTGGCTGTCTGGACAGGCTTGGTGTCGTACTTGGACATCCTTGCTCGGTATTCCACCCCGAACAGTTTGCAGAGTTCAACCTTTAGAGTGGAGTAGCGGATGTGCTGACTGGCTCGGGTCAATTCCTTGCTTGCTGTACTTGTGGTTGGAGTTCTGGAGAGGAGGGGGATTGGAGGGGGGGGAGGAATTGCTGGGCTGGGCTGGGGGGGTTTGGTCAGTGGTGGTAAGATTGGTGAGTGGGGGGAGGGAGATTGGTGGGTGGTGAGGGGAGATTGGTGGGTGGTGAGGGAGAGGAAGGAAAGGAAAGGCAGGGGAAGTGAGGAAGAAAGTGGGAGGAAGGAAGAGAAGTGATCCATGTTGGCTTGGCAGTCAGTGTTAGAACAATAACGTACTTTACGGCATGATGCCTTATCCAATAGATACCCTACAGTAAATTACTGTAACTTTTACTAAGCAGATAAAATACTCGTGCTTGCTCCCCTGCTCAGTCATCTTGTCAGAGTTATAGCTATTTCCCTCTTTTCCTAAATTTTTCACCCTTTTTCAATATCGTCGTTGTTTAGTCTTCCTAGGTCATACCAGATGATTGCTTTATCAGTGAAGGGTAGAATATGATTGTGCCCCTTGCAGCTTTTAGTCCTCTGAATTTGTCAACTACCCCAAGATGGCCCCCGCCGGGCCAAATAAATAGTTTGGCAGGCAGCTCTCCCGGTTCTAAAGAGCTGGATTTGTGCACATTGACAAGATCAGGCTAGGCTGCCTCTCAAATTTTCCTTGATTGAGAACCCTATCCACCCGAGGAAAAGGAAAGCAAAGTGCATCCGTAAAGAAAATCAGGTGTGCTAGACTGCTCCCTAGAGGGGGGCACTTTTTTTCCTGTCCACCAATGGATTTTCACCTAAGCCACACCTAAACTTGTTGGAAGATTTTTGTGGCTCAGCTCACAGCTCAATTGGTGACGGTTTAGGGGATCTTACTGGTCAAAAACAATATGGCACTTATTATACAAGAGGGGGCAGGTTGCCCTGGGCTCGGATTTAGATGCCATTGGAATACCGGCACAGTGCTTAGATTCTCAACACATCATCCCCACTCTAGCAGCGGACATTGTTTTTATTTATTTTTCACTTCTATTATCATACCTCATACACCCCATCTTTCTAGATTACCAACACCTTCTTTCGTTCTCATTCCATCCCTAGGGCTTTCGACCCAAGCCAACTCAAGCCCCAGTGGCGGAGCAGATGATATCAAACTAGGCCCCTGGGGCCTCGTCCCAAGGCTCGGGATACTCGCACAGAAGCGGGATAGCCTTTGTATAGTAACTTACTGTAAAAACTCGTGTTATTCATTATCTCCGCCCGGTGTCTAATCTCCGTGCTCAGAGACAAAAACCCCTAGGGAAGGATTAGTGTTTTCCTCACACAGTCAAGTCAGAATGTCCTGGGTGTGTTGGACCTCATTAACTGGCATTCGCAACTCTGTTAACCTGTCAAACTAAGACTATTGGGTTGAGGCAGGGATTAGTGGAGATTGGAAGCTAGGCGGAGATAGTGGATAGCACGAGTTTTCATGGTATCCTGTATCTGGCCTCACATCTTTGAGCGATCCTACCTACGGCACTGCCTCTCAATAGTGGCTCAATTCGCCTGCAGCCTGTAGAACCTGCCAAGTCCTCCTGACCCTTAGCACAGCATCCCACATCCTATTATGCTAGGTACGGTAGCCTACATAACTGGAAAAAGAACAATTACTTTCCTTGGGCAGACAAAAGGCTGATCATTATTTCTAAGGAATGTCATTCTTCATGCTCCGGGCACAGTGCTGAGTGGCCCCCCCCTTTATGTCTCTTATCCCCCCTTGTCCCGGTTCTTAGCCCTTACGCCCCTAAGCCTACCCTAAAGTGTAAAACTCGAAACAGCTTCGGTAATAAATTTGACAAGAGGGTAGTCTATGGCATGAAGCCATAATCAATGTCTAGACTTGGTGCCAGCCTCATCGACCATCACTCGAGAGTTTCATTCTGTATTCTGTTGGAATTGGACCTTCGGATATGCACTTTTCATATCCACAGTACGACACAGCTAGTCATTCACTCTTAGTGTCGGTTTACAGTTCTCCGTATTCCACCTGTTCGACTTCACCCTTTGCTCATATCACCTCTTGGTCTGTTGACCAGATATGAAATCATGTCTTCATTTGGTTCTTTCTTTTTCTTCTATATTGTTTACTTTGTTTCCTTCTCCGTTGCCAATGTATGGTGTTGCCTCACTGCATAAATAGTGGGTCTGCCTGACCATCTTAGATAGAATGAAGTTCATGCGCATTCTCATATGCTTCCGGTATACTTCTCAGCCTTTGGACAGATTTTCAACATATTCCGCCACACTGCGCCCCTCTTTGATTTCTACAATAACTTGTGCCACAGTTACTACTCCCCAGCCATTCACATATTAGGCCCTCCACCTCTGTTGTAGACTGGCTTGCAGGAACTAATCGATTCTGCGCCCGAATTTTAGATCCAACATACGCCGGCCCACCTCTCTCGCTAGCTTCGCCATCGATTTGAGACAGAGAACATACACCCTTCAGCCGAGGGGTGCCAAGATACGAACTAGAAACAGGCGATTTTATATGCAACATGCTCGCAAGTCGCCCAAGTGCAATGTCCCCGCAACAGGGAGCTAACCTATGTATGGAACCGAAATGTGGGGGCTTGATACGGAGGGGATTCCTACTCGGGTACCGGTAGATCAGTAACGCAGAAGGCAACTCGAATGGAATGCCACTAGCAAACCTTCGATGAGCTCAGTAACCCTAACCCTATAGCACTGTGAAGCAACTGTATGTACCCCGCCCGCACATTCGTCGGCCGACCCCTTCAAACGAGAGATTAGGGATCTAATTCTTCCAGGAGTGGGTGAGGTCACGTTGTAGACATCTCCCAAGTAATGCCCCTTCGCCCAGCACAACTCTTGCCCCTGGATGAATACCCGGAGCATCGCCGGCGAACACGCACGGCCAAGAACATACAAGGGAAGCGCCGGGTAGTATTTGTCACCGAGTAAGGCTTCCCGGCCTCCAAAGCGAGGCGGGATACTCGCACCAGCGGAGGGTGCCCGACCGGATGTCACATTATCCCTGTAGCGGGGAACTTTGAATAGAGAAACTTCCAGGGCTCAGCCATTGGGGAAGGGGAAGGCATATAAGTAGACTATATAAGTAACAGAGGGTCTGAGCCTCTAACCCGTATTCGGAAGATAAACTCAAACCATGGTTTACGAATGTGAGCGCCATGCCACGCTAGCCGAAAATAGTAGTTTTTAACTTACATAATCCACGGAGAGACCTCCGCAAAGATCTTTCGTGCAACAGAAGACTGCCCTAAGGCTGATGGCGGAAGATGGGGAGGGGTGGCTAGAAAGATGAGATCTCGCAGGAAGGTCCCGACTCGAAGTAGCCGAGTTCTCGAGCACGAGTCGTTCGCACTGTGCATAACTCGAGAGACCAATCGTGCTCGAGGACCCATACGGTACAGTTGCCCTCCGCTTTCAGAGAGAAAAGTCCGTCCCAGCACCTAGCTCATCGCTATTTGGGGAAACCTGGAAGGAGGGCCACCTGCCGCATGAGGTCACACTGTTTCAGATATTCGCTCAGTCAGGTTGCAATACCGTAGTCTTGATGCACCAGCCAGGCACAGCGATGTCGGCACGATAAGCAACTCTGAAGGGAACATTCGCCAGTACAAGTACGGTACTTGTACTGAGTAAAAGTCGTTGGCCAGGATAGGGGATATCGTATCGCAGGCGTGAAGTAGAGGCACTAGACTGTTGATCGAAATCTCCAAGCGCTCCCACGGTACTGCAGGCGGCTGGGATGGGAAGAATTTCCTGGTAAGATGACGCCTGCCCACCGGCCAGCACTAGAATGTAATCTAATCATTTTCCAACCGGTTTTTCAAGAAAATTCGGCATATTAGGCGGTTTATCTATTTGAATGCTATACTGCCGGTATGACACTGGGCATCCTGGATTGCCACGGGACGAGAAAGGACTTTAAACTACTGTAAGCGAGGAACCTCAAGTTTCAAAGTTGAGGAAGCGGGCTTCTGGAGGGAAGGATTAGGAAGCTCTTGAGGCATTTTTATTTTTGGTGCAACCTTCCATCATTATTTGGAAAGGGATAAAGGCTGGAGATTTCAAAAATTGCGGCCATCGTGACCTCCGTTGATGATAGCGGGAGTTCGAGCTCCGTGGGATGGTGGTATTGGTTGTTCCCGCGCTTCCCAATCGATAATTTTCGTAAGGTGTTCGCGATGGCATGAGCATAGTAAAATAGATCGGTTATGATTGAATATCCCCTTGTTCAGGGATAGCGCCTTCAGTCCTTCCGTTTCAGAGATTACAATTGCTACAGCGCCTCCTTCTAAAGTCCTACCATAGTCCCTCCTCTGTCTCTACGCCTTACGGTACCCTGCAAAAAATTAATGATGAGAATGGAGAGGGAAGAAATTAAGAATTCCCCATCCAGTACTTAAGGGTATGACATGATCTGGTGCGCTCGCTTTGCTCTAGCACGCTAGTTTAAACGAACTAAGCGAAATGATACTAGATGAATTGGGCAGCGAGTGCTACTGCACCGGTATTCTTAAGTTATGGATGGTTAATTGTTCGTGCCGGCAGCGGTTGTTGTTGCTACCATAATTACCCTTGGTCTACCGGTAGTGACTTGGCTGCAGTTAAACTTGACCGTGGCGGTGCACTTACATACACAATTTCTAATACGCCAGATCGCCCTTGGATACCGGGGGAGGGATATCGAGTATATTGCTTTATTACAGTCTGCCTCTCTTGGAAATAAACTCCTATGACACGATGCGGCGGAGAATAGCAATGAAAATCTACCTCCTCCTCAACTATCCGCGAGTGACCTCTCATGACATCCGCGCTAAGGTGTTTATGCTACACTGCCAGCACAGGGCTTTGCATAAAATCTCATCAAAGCCTTACCCTAATTTCCATCCTGCTTGGGTACTGTATCACATTTTCTGTTTTCTTGTCCCCTCTCTGCCGTTCCTTATTTAGTGGGTCGCTATTACCGGTACCGTGACAGTATTACCATCTGAGTCTATCGGAAGGACGAGAAGGAAAAGAAAAAAAGGGTGGGTGACACACAGCGGTGATGGCCCCTTCTCGCCCTGCGCACCTGTTCAGGACAGTCCTCGAGCGCAGTTCCGTATCCTGCACCGCATAGCCTCCGAAGAAGGAAATACTGATTGGTGGTGGTGTGCTGGGCCTGGGACTTTGACTGGGCTGGGCTCGCCTTTTGGGTGGGTGATTATGGATGTGGGTAGTTGTGTGGGGTGTGGTGGGGATGGCCTTACGGGTATATTACTTGCGCCTAACCCACTTCGAGTTGAACTCCTTCTGTAGGTTTGTATCGTCACTTGGAGGATTTTGTGCGTACGAAATCTTTCACCATCGGCCGATCAATAAACTTACGAACATACACCTCTCCACCCTTACTAGCCAAACTGTCTGATCTACCACCACCATCCGGCCTAATCAGCCAACTACCACCATAATCGCCTGTTGGCACCGCTTCACAAGGAAGATCAAAAGGCATACAGAAAGACAAAATGCCCGCTCTCCTAACCCGCTCCTTAACATTCCTGAAGCTATCTCCCGCCCTGCCGAAATCCCCTTCAGAGGAGGACCGCGCGAGCACAGCCTGTGAGATCGACGAATTCCTCCGCTGCTTGCCACCGTCCCCGCCGGCACTTCCACCTACCCCGCGCAATCACCACACCTCACACCATTCACCAAACCCATCTACCTCTTCTAATCTTTCCGCCTCGGCAGTCATCCTCCCGCCTTCTCCCCCGCCAACGGATGTTCCACCAGTGCCCCCGCCATCTTATAATTCGCTGGAGAGGGGGTACTACAATAGCTCTGTATGCGTGAGCCCGCTGCAGCATGTCTATGCCCATCGCCACGAGCCTATGCCGGCGCCAGCGCAGGCACAGGATAGGCAACAAGCGCAACCCCAGCACCAGAGGAGTTCCTCGAGGGAGAAGAACCGGTTGTTGAATCTGAGAGTTGAGACCAATCTCGATTTCGGGAGGAGTGAGGAGCCAATTTTGGTTTACCAGGCGGCATCGGTCGAAGAGCCCCGGAGGGTGGGGCAGGAGATTATTCAGTGGAGTTGGGTCTAAGTGGATGGGTGTTAGCTGCGTGGTGTATGATGTTTGCGTTCAGCGATATACCAACTGAGCGACCGTGGATGGGGGCACGGATGGGGGGATTTCGGATTTCGGCGTTTGATTTACAATTGTTCACCTTTATAGTCATCTACCGCGATATCGCTAACACGACTGCTTGCTTGCTACCTTGACTTCTTCATCCCCTTCTTATTCTCTTTCTTCACCTCTCCTCAACCCTTTCCTTTTCCTTTCTCCAATTCTCTTTTTTCTTTCCTCCTTAGAACCTCCTCCATCCTCAGCGCCACTTGTCACTCAACATGGCATACGTCTATACTGTACATCTAGCCCTCTATCTTATTTCCTTTCCTCTTCTCTTTCGCTTCCTTTTCCTTTCATTTCATTTCTCAACGGTGCAACGTCATTGGAGTGCTCAGGGTGTACATTTCGGGTTTTTCTTTCTTTCCTTTTTCCCGGTGTTTTCTTTTCATATGAATGGAGCAGGTAGTATCATTTGATTCGCAGCTAGCTAGAAGAGGGAAGATGATATATTTTGTATACAGAAATATGATAAATTATTATTACAACAGCTCGCAAGTGAACTCCTTGGTGAATGCAATGAACGCCAAACGCAAACCAATTTTCCACTTGCAGTCACTCGTCCAATAGAGGCAGGAGTATTGTGTGCAGTACTACTTTTAGTTATCATAGCTATTATGCTCCGCTCCACCCGTTTGTCCCTTCCTACCCAGAGCGAGGAAAGCCGACAACACCCCACTCAGCTGCTACCATGGAAAGGGCACTTTGTTATTAATTTGGTTGATTGAAAGTGCACATTCCTCCTAACGTTCCGTATCGTATCCGCGAGTGCGGGTTCCCCCGTGCGGCGCCGGTACCCATTACTCACTACTCTCGAGCCGGGTTTGTTCGGGGGTGTGCAGTGTCGGTTTGTGGAGGCTTAGTTTTGTGGTGGGCCGGTGCTTGTGCTGTCGGTCCGCAGTGAGTGCTGTACGAGTACTGTGCTAGTCCTGCTACTATCTGATTCACAAAGCATCTTGGCGTCGGGCTATCAGGATGCTCCGCGAACGGGCTAGTACTACTCATGCCTCGTGATACTCAAGAGCTGAGGTGGAAGAGGTAAATACCGGTATGGTAGCGCATACCTTTGGTCGAAATCCATTATTCTATTTAGTTCCGGCTGCAGCGTGATCCCGGAGAGCACTTGAGGTTTGTGCAATGCGGCTGTTGTGGTGATGGGCTAGCCCGGTCTGGGAAGGCTGCCAAGAGCGTTGCTATTATTATGACTGCAAGGCTTGCTTATTGGAGCCCAATCTCTTATTAAATTCTACTAAACTCTAGAGCACTGTACCATACCGTACTGACTGACTGCTTTTAGTACCCATTCGAGGGCCGAGCGAGATACCACTTGCCCAAGGCACACAGTAAAACACCCGTACAGCGCAGTGCTGCGCCTGTACTGTACAGCGTGATCCAAACTCGAAGTAAATATGCCGTCAAACTTGACTACTGGACTAGCTACTAAGTTATCGAGAAACTGCTAACTTATTCAATAATCCAGCGAGCAACCCGCGACAGGTAAAGTTTCCCACCGGGCACACTAAGCCCAAACTATCCTGCAGCTGACATAACAATTCTCAGTCCTGATAAGAAGTAGGCTCTTCGATATTACTCAAGTGACCTGAGTCAGCATCTTAGCAACCATGACTCTCCAACTGATCACAACACCATACTCGGGTGCCCCTAAAGACGAGATTAGTGTGCCTGGTCGCGACTCTTCCGGTCCCAGATCGCCCAAGCGATAGTGATTCCTCTCCATCCTAAGTCGTTGTATTACCTCTGCTTAATTGCCGCTCGCAAACTTACTATGCTCTTACCTTTGCAATTTTTACCGTAAAAGTATATTAAAGTGTGAGAATAGATAGCCTAGCGGTAGACAGTTGAGTGAGCGGATCCGATTGGAACTTGGGAACTATGCAGGGGGGGTGGCATATTCAACAAGTCCACTACCCTCGAAATTAAGCTAACGGTAAACACACGTGCATAAATAAGACGTAAGCATCGTGGTCCTTCTGGATCATCACAGCTGCCGGTATCCTCTGGGTCTCCACGCATATGTCTATATTCCCCACTCCCGTGATAGGAAAGGCAAGGCGTTTCAGGAGATTCTTCCCCGTAAATGGCTAGACTAAAGCTCTAAAATAATCCATACGCTTGTAGACAATATAATACTCTCCCAACTTCCTAAACCAGTTACAACCTCTACTCGAGTAAGGAAGCACATGTGCACGACTACACACCCGCATCCCCAGAACGCTCGCCACGCTGTGGGCTCGCTTCGTAGGGCACGACAAAGGTCAGAAAACTGTGTAAACAGATGGGGGACAGTGTTTACATGCATAGGTATTATATAAATAACTAGTTTCTAGAAAACTTTCCGCTTAGGTTTGGTGCGGGTGCCCGGACTAAAACCCTTCAAACTAATGAATCTTAGTGCAATGCGCCCAATCGCCAAGATTTTTGCCTATCCGTTGTGCAAAAGGTATTAAGACTGGAGGAGGGAGGCGTTCGGGACAGAATGAGTACTATAATGAACAAGCACCTATTACGAGTACAGCAGATTTGCACTTCATGCTCTAGGCTGTGGCTTAGCTTGGTATCTCTAAAACAAAAGTATCTCAACACACATTAAAAAGCTATCGAAACCCGTCTATGAACGAAAGAAATCACATAGTGAGGCTCTGTTTCACATGGATCACCCTGGGGAAATTTCGGTTCAAAAGTCAGGCCAGATTCCGGGTTGAGTTCGCTGGCATGTGCACTGTGGAGGGAAGTACAGTACGGTACTTAGTATCTTGGGGAGGGGGGGGCAACAGGAGAGAAACAGCCCGCACGAACGGAAGCGTTCTCGGGGGGGTGCAGCAGAGGAACAGGGGAGATGCTTTTGCCGATTCCGTCAAAAGCTTTATGGGTACATGGGTATTTCTTCCGATTTTTTTTACAAAAACCCTAGATTGTATCGTCTAAGCTACCAGTACCGTATCATACTTCTATACCTCAGGAATAGCCATTTCAGCTGCAAAGAACAGAGACATAAAGATTATTCTAGAAGATCGTCGGTATTTAAGAAAATTGGTCGCTGCGATCCCGATAGCCAGGTTCGCCGGGGAAACCTGAAGAAAAGCTGGTTACACCGTCCTTCCGGGCTTTATTCCGTAGGAGCAATCACTACGTGAAACAAATCTCTTGCGGATTATATTGGCAGTGTTTCGGGTCTCTTCAGGGAGCTGGGGAACGGTAATAAAGGTACGTGATTCATATGTAACTGCCCCCTAGTACCCCAAAACTGCAGGTGAGCAGATGGTATTGGGTCTTAGTTCTCTAGGAATGATGAAGAAAGAATTATTCCGGCTGTCTTCTCCAAACCTTTGTTTCTAGCAGCATATTAGGACTGTAGTTGAAATTAGTTATATTACTGATCCGCGAGCACATATATTTATTCTTCTAAGCCAAACCTAATCTAGAGTTTAAACTAAGCAATACATATATACTGTTTAATATGCCCCAGTAACTAACAACAAGCGCCTATGGTAATTCGCTGACAATGAAGCCTGGCCCACTAATGACATTAGCCCCGCCAGGTATATTAGATTTCACCTAATCCCACCAAGACCCCACTGCCAAGACCTTACCTACTACTCGTATCCCCGGCATCGATTGAATTCCAACGTCACCCCACCCCACCCACCTCCCCATTCAGACTACAACGCAAACAAACCAAACCAACTATGTCCCAAACAGCCATAAAATCCTTCTTTAAATCATCGCATTTTGCCGTCGTAGGCGCAACCCCAGACCCTAACAAATACGGCCACAAAGGTTTCCTCCCCACCCCCCCCTCTCTGCTTCCTCGTTCCTCGACTTACCCTTCCAAGTATTCGCCTGGTACCTTTCCCACTCCCTCCCAGTAACAGGTGTAAACCCGCGAACCCCTACAGTCCTAACCCACGAAACCTTGGCCTCTCTCAAAGACTTGGAGAACCCGAAGGGCGCCTCGGTGAGTTTTATAACCCCACCGCAGGTGACTCGGACCACGTTAGAGGTTGCAGCAGAGATTGGGATTCCGGCGGTCTGGTTTCAGCCGGGGGCGTATGATGAGGAGTGTGTGAACTTTGCGAAGGAGAATGGGATGGTGGTTATCGCCGGAGGAAAATGTGTACTGGTGGATGGGGGGGTCGGAGTTGAGGCGAGGGGGAAGTTGTAAGTAGGGGACCTGATGACGAGGAGAGAGGGGGAGAAAGGGTGGGGTGGTAAAATTGATGAATTATACCAAAGTTTACATAGTATTGAATTGTCAGGTATGGCAGATATCTGGCATGGCGGAGCCTTAGCTGCTCCTGGCGGCTTTGAAATACGCAAGCTACCGCTCGAATATTAATCGAATGAAATGAGACAAGTGAGTCTAGGAAAAATAGGGAGGCTTCTGCAGCTTACTCTCTGCATCCGGTGTATGTGACGCCCACGATTTCCGATAAATCATCACACTCGGAATAGCACGCAGTTTGTGTCACAGTAAGGTACGGTACTGTGTGCGATGACTTCATCAAGTGATGAGGGCTTCTAGTTTTGGTCGCAGTATTTGGTCGCAATATCCTCCTTTTACAGTGTCAGTCTGTTACATTCGGCCTGCCGCCTAGACATGTCCGATCAAAAAGGCCAAAAATAAAGACTCAAAACAAGAACAACACTGTACATTCTAACTCGCTGCTTAGCTGCCTGCCGTAGGCTTGTTATCTCGAGGCACCCAACGCCATAAGATTGCGATCCTAGAGTTAGGAAGGCGGCGACCGGTGGGAATGTCCCTACAGGTTCAGTAAAGAACCACAGTAGCTCCATCGCAATTATTACTGTATGGGATGGGTTCTCTATGCCTTAGCTTGGAGTAAATATACTTAAAAGAATTTTTCTCTAGTTCAAGTCCAGGAGCTAAAAGCGGCAGACTCTAAAGGAGTGATCCCCCAGAGTTCATTCAAGGCAGGCTCTATGAGTGCGTCAATGCCGCCTCTTTTAGGGAGAATTTGTTCCAAATTCCCCACCTCTGCCTTGGAATCAGCCATGACACTGCGGGTATTAGAAAAGGGGGAAAGGCAGGAGAGATAGATTAGGGGTATCTATTTTGCTATCTCTCTCTCTTTTTTTTTTTGATTGACACCCCCGTCTTCTGATTCTCCGTCCCATCTTACCCACCCCCACTTGCCACCTGAGGGATATGCACTCCACACTTGGTAACCGTGCTGACCTCGGTCACAGTGTCATGCAGAATTGGATAATATCGTCGCACAGCATCCTTGTAGAACGTGGTGAATTGCCCGAAACCTTAAATTCGGTTCCAAGCACTTATTTAGGCTCCCGGTTTCTGTCGGGCGGGGTTTTTCTCTCCTCAAGCCCACCCCCTCAACATCATTATCAAGACCGAACTCCTAAGCGCCTACTAATTACCTAGTCTTACTAGAGGTGATAAGTCAATAAACTCGTAATTACCACACTAGCGAGATATATCACACGACTTTATGGTGGGAAGAGGCTCTTATCTCCTAGAAGAGCGGGGCTAACTTTGACGATAAGATAGGAAGAGTGCTAGCGGCAATCGACCGATCCCTCGGAAGGGGGTTTCGGTAACCTCATGAAGCTAAATGTGCCTCCTAGATCGTACTCGTACTCATGACGCCCTTCTTCACATGACCATCCCAGCCCGCCCGCCCAAGTCGCCACTATTTCCTTCGATATCCCTTTGCTAAACATATGAGCCCTAACTATGGTTTCCCTTCCACATTCCGCGCGCTAGCACCCGACAATATGCATATCCTACCACTCATAATTCAGGCACAAGGGCTATAATATCACAGCACGGGGAGCCATAGACTTCTGGGAACCGGCATAAGGAAATTGCGAGGATGCTTTTCGAGAGGCGCGGTGTTAACCCAGAAGTAACGGATAAGGGAGGGCAAAAACCATTCTCGTGAGCTAAGTTACTCGGAAGGGGCGCGAGGGAGTCTCAAAGGACCCCTAGGATGCGAGAAGGTCAAACCTCACCCGACGGGCCACAATCGTAGAACAACGTTTGTCCCCCAGTGTTAATAAACCTACATAGGTAGTCTATCTTATGGTACACGGAAGTTTATATAGAAAGGTTTGGGCATGTTTATATAAGCTGTTGTCTAGTCTTATTGTCCGAGCATTGTATCTGGGAGAGGAGCTATGGTGTTGCCCGGCGCGTCAATGGCCATAGCATAGATTACCATGAGCGAACTACCCATAGGACACGCACCCCAGGTATTGATCATATACTTAAGCCTACTACTTTCTCATGTATCTCATCAATAATAACTCCCCCCCCCGGTATCATACAATTGATGTCTCTCACAATACCGGCTCACATACAATGGGCATGTTCTGTATTGCGGTCACATGCTATCACTCGATGGAAGATGAGGCTGGGCTGGTGTAGCTTGGCACAATCACTGCTAAGCTGTGCTGTACAGTATAGACTTTGGCCTACTTACGCTACCAACATAATATCAGTGTTTTAGATGTTCAGAACAGATAGTCATAATTAAAAGGAAGAGAGTGTGAGAAGGGTCCAAACCCCATAATTCATCATAAGCTCCTCCGATCTCATATCAACTCGCTCCGCTCTGACGTGTAGGCGTATACATATCTAACTTTGTATTATAGGCTCTAGCTACTGCTCTAGCGTTTATCATCTAAGATGCGCGACACAACAGCCAACCCAGCCAGAGGGGAAAAAAGAGAGCCGGGAAAACTAAATTCAATAAGTGTATATGGGAGAGAGGGGATGAGACTCTATTCCGGTGAACCATGACCAACAGGGCCTTTGGGCGGCAGCTCCGATGGCTCCGGTGAGTGAAGTTCTGTCGATTCAATTCTGCCAGTTCTCTTGGGCTGGAAAGGCTAATTGATATTTCGTACCGAGATAGGGAATCGATAATCAATCTTGGGAAGACATCTGGGAGGCTCTCGAGATAAGAAGGCGCTCCAAGCGACCAATCGCTGGGGGGAGTAGATAAGGAACAGAAAACATAATCTTGAGCCCAGAGACTTTCGTGTTAGGACACGTCATCAGCAGATTCCCGGTATTTCTCAAGGAACAAAATGTCGGGATAAGAAAAGGTGTTCCTTTTCATATAGGGTAACCCTCATCAGAGCAAGTTCATAATCTCTTGAGCCAAGGTAGGGCCGGTATAGAGATTTCTCGTAGCAAGAGTCTACCGTGCAATATCAGATCGACATCCTCAAGGAAATTGTGTTGGAAGAGAGCACAGACTATCTCCTAATCTCTCTGAGGCTGAGTGCCAGCCCATTCCACCTCCGGCGCCTTGAGGTCTACACGCAGGCCAGGGAGTAATCCTGTAAGTTACTTTGTATCCAAGAATCTTGCCTTACTAATTTGCATTGATTTGTTGTCAGATTAGCATGTGTTAGTAAATGTCGTAAGTTCGAGTCAGTAGGATAACTGAAGGCGCTGTTATCCGTGGGTTCCCATTGGCTGCAAGCCACTGCATTGGTAAGGAAACCCAAGAAGATAGCTAACCTTCTGACGGGTGGATATCTCACCCTAGCAGAACAGTTTCTTGTCATAATTTTCTACCCGCGACCAGCGGGGAATTGCGGTAACTGAGGAACAGCTTTGGCCGCAGGTCGGGCATGGATAGTTCAGGCTAAAGTTGGGGGGCATATGACCACCACGATAATGTGGTAACACAGGTGGCTAGTACTGAGTACAGTATATTCTGCGTAAACTCAACCAACCGCCATACCGTATTAACTTGGATGCCCCGAATGTTTACTGCGGGGTCGCCTGGGGGAATACAAAGTAGTTACTCGAAGAAGTTAGAACAAGGGTTAGACTAGGGTTGTGCTGCCCACCAGTGTAAACAGTCTTAAATTCGCAATCCTGACATCCAAAACTTATTCTTTACATTGAAGATTTAGGACTGATCACAAAAACAATATGGGGTATCAACTGGCACTTGATAGCCTGGAACAATAGTGTGTCTGTCGTGGGGTTTGGGAGGGGGTTTGCACATTTTTTTACAGCCTGATTGATCGAGAATCTTTTATGGTGCCTCCTGCACGAGCACCGTCCAGCACTTGACACTGTATCTCCCAGTGCTGGGGGAGACTGTACGGTACATTCAGGGCATTCCAGCACACTGGCATCTAGCAAGAGACCGGTGTGCTATGTCGTTGGGGCTGCCCCCCTGGTAAGGTCTGGGATTTTTTTTTTTCCACTTCCCTCTTTTGCTGTGGTTCTCGCTCCTTTTTCAAGGTAGGGAATTATTGACTACATAGCACACCATTCCCTTATTCAAGTTAATACGGTACTCCTTAAGGTAGCCACTAATCCTCTTAAAGACTGACGCCGTGGCGAATTCGTCTTTCTGGGGATGGTAACTACCATATAGGTAATAACGGCAGGTCGGGTTTGCCCAAAACCTACGGTAAATGTCGATCACGAGCGTCTCGTTCGGGGGCGTCGAATGTTCTCGAGGCACTGTGGCTATTAGCAAGGATAACGTGCCTGGGTCAATATTTCTAGGATAGCCTAGAAAGTAGGAAGTTTCGGCGCTGTGCTGGCTCGGGTGGTTTGCACTTGGGTAATTCAGACGAGAGTTCTGTGTTTCTAAGGCTGGGTATGATATAACTAATTAAGTAACCCAGGCGAAAGCCAGAGGCCCACGCTCAGCGGAAATACAAGTAAGGTTATCTAGTTATACAATTTTCAAAGGCAATTTTGGCCCACTTTATTGCTGCCCACTTGCGCCTGTCTCCCCTAACTCCTCCGTTGAAACACACGCGTCAGGAAGTATGTATAAATATCTCTTTCTCTTCCTCTCTACTCGCTTTCTCTCCTTTTCAGCGCGGTCATTACCCGCCCCAGCGTCACCGCCCATCAGGCCCGTGGTGGCAATAGTATTCGGGTGAGTATTTGAGGTCGGCGAGAAGTGCGCGTCGTCAAGTTGATAACCAACGATCAATTTGCACCTTCCGCATCGCCATATCCACCTCTTTTCGAACCCATCTTCTCGATCGATAATTTTTGCGGACCGGTCTTTGGTGAGTGAAAGTAGGAGTGTATAGTCGTCTTTATCTCTTCTCCGGCGAGTAGCAGGAGGTTTAGGTGGTGAACCGGCACCGCCTTTAGTTGCCTCAGTGTCTTCGACTAGAGCAGTTTTCTCTGGATCGAAAGGGGCGGTTGGGGGTGGGGGCTCTTTGAGACTGAGCTCATCTTGCTCTGTGGGGTTGTCTGAGGAGGCTTCTGGTTTGGGCACGTCTTCTGCCTCTGCTTCAGATTCCGATTCCGAAGACGAGGAGCTTCCCTCAGATGATCCAGCATCGGAAGGACCTGTTTCCTTTTCGGGCTTTGGCGGAGGGGGGAGAGGAACTATTGTTGCCCTGTCACGACCCGGGGGCTTACGCTTCGGAAGTGTCTTGAAGTCGTGTGTTGAGGCTAGGAAGAGATTCGAACAAAATTTGCAGTGGTAGGTATATACCCTATTTCGCTGTCAGTATAATTTGGGCTCGGGTAAATGAGGGGATATTAGACTTGCCGTGGTGTCGACATTGTTGCTTGTGTTAATGCGATAAAGAAAAAGCTCCGAGAGAGAAGGTTGAGGTTTGGGAGATGGTGTGCTTATCGAATTAATAATCTATGTGCTAACTAAGCTATGATAGGATTAGATCCCAGACACCTGCATTAACCATGCCTCAGCAACGTGCCAAGCCGGATCCGCGGCCGCGTCACAGTCTCTACTGGGGGCCCAACGAAACTTTTGATTGCAGCGAGATGAATCGAAAAGGTTTCACGAAACTGGGCGGGTGACGAACCGGGATTTAATGACAAGTAATTTTATGTAACCCTAACCTTGACGAATCCACTTTTCCCCCCGTCAGTCACCCGCTCCCTTGGGCCGCACAGACTGCACCATCTGACCAGCCTCCCAAGTGCCTGCCTGCCGCTTTCAGTCGTGCCTTCGCCCCATCTTTTCCCCTCTCAATTCTATTGACCACCGAGGGCATAACAACACCCTTATAACCTTCAGATAAGAAACTTTCCTTCTTTGTTACAAGACTTGCGAATAAACCGCAATCATGAAGTCACTTATTTCGTATTCACTTTTCTCACTTGCGTCTATCTCGCAGCTCACAGGAGCTATCGTCATTCCTTCTCCGGAGCAGGAATCCGTGTTTGTCACTGGAAAGTCCAGAGAGATTTCCACACGGGAGACCCCGGATAGGAGGTTGATCCATCTTAGCCCTACTGAGGCCAAGTGGGTAACCGAGGACGAGAAGCTTGAGCTCAAGAGGGTAAGGGTCTGGCGATCTCCTAAGTTTGTCATAGCTAATGGTTGTGGTTTGTCTGTTTGTAGCAAGGATTCAACTTTATGGACGTTACCGACTACCAACATCTTGGATATGAGAATGCCTTTAGAGCTGCGTTGCAAAAGAAGCCGGCCGTCAAGTACCCTCCCAAGCCTAAGCAACAGAAGATAGTCAAGCCGCTCCTGGAGAAGCTTGAGAAGAAGAACATGCGGGGAAACCTGGAGAAGTTTACCTCTTTCCATACTCGTTATGCTAAGGTAATCCTCTTTAGAAACGACTTTGTGTACGCGCACAGTTGCTAACAGCGTATAGTCGGACACCGGCCGCCAATCCTCGGAGTGGTTGTTGAAGAGGATCAATGAGACCGCGGCTCACTTACTACCTTCTATTGAACTTAAGCCCTTCAAACATACTTGGGAACAGTCCTCTACCATCGCTAAGATTCCCGGAAAGACTGAGAAGACTGTTGTTATTGGTGCTCACCAGGACTCCATCAACCTCTTCCTTCCGTCCATCCTCGCCGCTCCCGGAGCTGATGATGATGGTTCTGGAACCGTTACTATCCTCGAGGCGTTCCGCGTTTTAGTTACCCACCTTGCTAAAACTGGCGAACAGTTAGAGAACACTGTTGAGTTTCACTGGTACTCTGCCGAGGAGCTCGGATTGTGGGGAAGCCAGGCTATCTTCAGCGCTTATGAGAAGCAGGGACGCGAGGTTGTTGCCATGTTGCAGCAGGATATGACTGGGTTTGTCAAGAAGACTCTCGATGCTGGGAAACCCGAGAGCGTCGGTGTCATCACCGATTTCGTCGACCCTGCCTTGACCGAGTTCATTAAGCAGGTTATCACTGAGTATTGCGATATCCCATATGTCTTGACCGAGTGCGGATATGCTTGCTCCGATCACGCTAGCGCTAGCAAGGCCGGGTACCCTAGTGCCTTTGTTATTGAGAGTGCCTTCTCCGGTTTGTCATTACTCGTTAGCTGGGTTGAATTTATTTTGCTAACATACCTCAGACTCTGATGATCACATCCACACTGCTCAGGACAAGATTGAATACCTTTCTTTCAATCACATGCTTCAACACGCGAAGTTGACTTTGGGGTTGGCTTATGAGTTGGGACAGGCTCAGTTCGGTGACAAGGGCGGATCCTCGGTTGAGTTGTGATAACTTATTCGAACCATTATATCTTTTACTATCTGCGATGGTTATTTTTGTACTTTTAGACCTAAACCCCGATAGGTAGGTATTATATCTGTTTGGCCATAAAGAAGTATGATTTAAGACCGGAATATCCATCTTCCTAATTTTGAATTGATCCGTGGTCGGCGCCAGGGTAAGGGAAAAGATTTTTTTTTCTTTCAAAAATCCACCGACTTCCATAACAGGATATGTACGCAACTCTGGAAATTCCATCCATCCATCCATCGTCTTTCACCACTTCTGCTGATATCACACCCCTAATGGTTCACTTTCGATTCCGCCTCAGCCTTTGCCATAAATTCCCTATTTAAAACAATCAGCCAGTCAGTCATTCCACCCATTCAATAACCGCTCGTTGGTCGAAAAAGTAAAACACACTTGATGAACTTCTCCTCGTCGCTGCTACTAGCTTGAATAGGAGGGGTAGTCTCAGTCTTCTTCCCGCCCATTGATAACGCCGTTAATGTGAAAGCAGTGCCGAGGGTTGCCATTGCGAGCTACAAGACGGTCAGTCTCGGCCTGAAGAGAGGGGGGGATTACGGGCACATACAACGTGAGAACCGACTTGTCGGCCAGCGATCGTGTACATTGCAACCATTGTGAGAGCGTCGGTGATTTTTTCGATGTGTTGGTGGTGGAAAGAGGGATCAATCAATCAATAGATAGATGGAAGAATGGGCGATTGCGGATGAGGGTGGAGTGAAACGGATGGGATTGGGACTTGATGTGTCCTGTGGCTGATCAAGTGGATTAGTCATGTGGCTGGGCCATCTGTCGGCAAAATTAAGGCCAAGACAGTGCCGGCGTGACCTTATTCCCGGAGAGAATGTGCTCCGGAGCGTTTACGTCATAGCGGCTTCTTCCACCTACCGACCTTTTCCATTCTGCCAGATCTTCTTCCCGCCCCCTCCCCCACTACTTACTTGTATTTTACATCAACCAACCACTCACTATCCATACAAACATTTCAACTCAAAGTCTACAGGACGAGCAAAATCCATCATGCCCGCCCACGCCCCAGAAAACCCCGACCCTCCAAAAACTGGACCTAATGATTCAATCTTCACGAAGATCTATCAGGGAGAGTACGTATTCTTCTCCTTTCCCCCTCTCCCATCAATCCCCCTCTCCCATCAATCCCCCTCTTCCTCACCATCCTCCCTCCTTCCCTCTCCCCAATCACAATGCAAAAAATTAACCTCCCCCTTCAAGGGCCCCGGACACAACTGACACCAACATCCGCTGGGCCGCCTACGCAAACCGTATTCGGACGATCATGCGCTCGGCCCACAGATACGTAGCCTATACCTCCGACATCGGCGAGTCATTCCGTCCTGTGGCATATCCGACCCTAGTCCGTTCGGCGTACGGTATCTCTTGGGCGTACTTGACCGGGGATGTCATGAACGAGGGGTACAAAGCCTACTTGGCGAACCAGGCAAATTTACGCGGGGGATTAGGAGTGACAGATGTGCCTATGTTCTTGCAGCCGGCACACATGATCAAGAACCGGCAGAGTGGGAATAAGGAGGAGACCGTGCCGGATAAGGATGCAGGGTACGCAAAAGTGGAGTTGCATCCGAAGGGTAATGTACCGTTTTTAGAGGACTACAGGACCGTGATGGTTCAGCGGGCGGTTTTCCAGAGTTTGGCAAGTATGGCTTTGCCAGCTTTTACTATTCATTCGGTATATATTCCTCCTCTTCTCTCCCTCTTCCTTATCTTAGTTTGCTCGTGGAGTTTGGTGTTAATGGAGTGATGGTAGATCGTACGCTACTCTGGCCGCGCCCTGAAAAACCACAAGAATCCGAAGATTAGGACTTGGGGTCCTGTCGGACTAGGCCTTGCAGTTGTCCCCGCGCTTCCTTATATTTTCGACCATCCGGTCGAGCAGGCAGTTGAATGGGTATTTGAGAAAGGGTACCACGTGGCGACAGGCCGTAGCGGTGTTTCAGAAAAGGAGAAGGAGCTGTAGAAGAAGCTTTCAAGCAGGGATGCAGGGAATGAGGGAATGGATGGTGCTTTGGGTTGATTAGATCTCTACTCTCGATGTAATAATATGCCTCTACTAATATACCGTACCAATGGCGCCTTACGGGTCGGTATCATGGTTCGATTCTTTTTTTCCCCCTTTTATGTGATGGTGATTTTCTGGGAGGGTATAGGGTTTGAGTATGAACTCTAGGTGCATGACCGGTTGAGTCATTGTGACTCACTCGGTACTTTTAAATCCCACCCGAATTTCGCAAAAATTATTTCAGGAGCGGTGAGTTTATTGAATGATATATAGCAACTCTCCCAACTTGGGAGCACAATTTACCCTCCTATAACCTGTTCCATATTAAGCAGAGAGTAAACTCCCATCCAACATCATAAATCTCACCCTCTAAATCGACAAAGGGCCTATCCCCCACATCCAACCTGTGAACTTGACCCCTCAAGCCCGAAGCCTCACACTCCCACTGCGGCGAACCCCCAGTACCCCTCCGCAAGCCCACTGCCGAAGCATGTTCCTTCCCGGGAATACAAAGCCCCCATATTCACGATAACAGCGCTCTAGTTCCATGATTCTCCTCGCCCCGCGCCAGAACAGACCGACCTTGGCCGAACCAGTACGCCGCTGTTAACGCTTCGTCCTCCTCTTTTCCTAGAAGGGGGGCTCAGTGGGGTTGTAGTTGGAGGGGGTGTGGGAGATGCATAGTGTCTTATACTAGGTTTCCTAGTGGATGGGTGGCGCGGAAGGTTGGTATTGTTGGGGTTGGGGTTGGGCGTGTGAGGGGTATTGGGTCAAAGACGGGGAAGGTGGGGAGGTGGGAGGGGCTGGATGGCTGAGGGCGAGAGGGGTATATCCTGTGATAGTTTAGTTATCTGAGAGGTAGGTGAGGGCCTGAGCGCGGAGTTGGTGGTTGGGATTTGCATCGTGCTTTGCTATGGCAAGCGCTGTGCTGCACTGCAGTTTGTGTTGAGATTTTGGCTGTCCCGAACTTTGTTTTGTGAAAAGTTTGGGGTTGTGACCGTGTTTGAAATGTTCCCAGATAGTACCCTTCCTTCCTTCCTTGCACAGAAAGATCAATGCCTACCAACAGCAGTGGAATAGCAGGAGCCTCTTAGATAACTATTTTCAGATATGCCCTTCAAAACCCGTTAAAACAGCAAGAAAAGATACTTCGGAAGCCCCTTTTCTTAGGAGATGATGGGGTTGCCACAGCTAGTTTTGGGGTCCCTCTGATTGTCTGTGCAAGCGTTGGCCGGGCATTCAAATGTAACAGGAAATGATTGGAAGGGAGAAACCTACTGATTCCTACTTGGGGCTGGCTGACTCCTACTTGTATAGTAGACACTCGATCCCATACAATAACTCTATTGATGTATTGGTAGTGTGTAGCAGCAAGTTTTTCATTTAATTCTCCATCAGGCCCGTCTTATGTGCCGTTCGCCCGCACACTAGGCGTGGAAAATTGGCACTTTGGCCCTTTAGCCCCTCAGAGTGATGGGAAAACACTCATATCGTACCTCCATTGACTCAACAGAATTGATATTGACCCCCAGAGGGCTTCGTAAAAACCCTCAACTCGTCTCCAGGCATAACCGCGTTAATCATATCCGGGACTCTTGAATCTGTACCAGAGATGTCCCACATTACCCTATGGATGCACAGACACCGCGAGCTGTGGAAATTCCTTTGCAAGGGAATGTGCTGGGTCTCCCCGGTAAAGTACATGCCTACTTCGAAAGAAAAAAGGTGTCGCTTTTTCCTGGGAGGGTTTGACATTTCCATTATCGTGGCTCTGGATTTCGAAATAGATGTAACGAGGATTGAGGTATTCTCCATACAGATTCGGAGGTAGGATTTATCCGTGGTATGCTTTGTAATGCCCCTAACTCCGAGCCTTCAAGCCGTCCCGAGAAGCACAACCCTAGCAGTTCATGTCCACTGATCTCCTGGCTGACTGACTAGGTCTTTAGATGGGTATGATAGTTATCATACTGCCAGAGGCTTTGTTCCCTACTCGTTAGGCTTTATCCTAATTCATCACTTCGCATTCCCCCCCTTAGGTTAACCACACCCTCGGGAGTCAACTTCAAGTTGAATAAACAGGAAGAAATTAAATTTAATAGAAATAATGGACAGGAATAATGGAATGTGGAATAGCTATATAGCTAGATAAAGGATTATGTGATAGTAGTTGAAGTGGAGAAGGTGCAGGAAATGCGAATTCTCGACGTTTCACTGGCCGCTTATTTACATATCATAGTGAAACACCTTGCTTTCGCACCCCTCCTAGCTTAAGTTGTCTTTTTTCACTCGGTGTCCACTCGACCCGCCGTACAGTACCACTCTTGGGCATCAAACAAGTGTATACTGAGATACTCCTTCTCAAGCAGACACCCTCCAAACATGGCTTGAAGGTTACGGTAGGCTATCTGGAACTGTGCAGTCCTTGGGGACAGATGAAGCTACACGTTGGAAAACCACAAAACGCCCTCAAACGCACTCACAAGCATCGGATTATTTGTGGGTAAAAAAAAAGCGGGAAAACTAGAGTCACTTTCGCAAAAATCAACTAGGGACCCCCAGGGTTAGATGCCGGGAAAGCAATTATATTTTTCGTATGCGTATACGTTTACCCGCTCTCATCGTGATTGCCATATAGGACGGAAAAGGGCTATGTGAGTGATTATATATGACACATGAAAGATTGAGCTTGATCAAGCCTCACCTACCGTAGAAGCTAGCTGTTCGAGACTATATCTGACAGGCCGAGTTGGCTCGACTATAAAAGGATGAAGGATGAAGCTACAGTCGATCCGTTATATTTTATCCTAGCTAATCTAGTTCTAGCTATAATACTAGTATCTAGTATACAATAAGGTAAATCACAAATAACGAATAACATAGCCATTGGCGAATTTTAGCCCAGAATTGACCTGTAAGTTGGGTGTGGAAAAGGGATATGCCCCCGGAACCTCTCCCAGAGCATACCGGTATTCTGGATCCTTACAAAACGGAGTTACAATATTTGCGCACTCAAAGCACTGCCAAATATCATATCATCCGAGTAGATCCAACCTTGGATCAGCCCTTGCTCAGCGGTTTAAGAAAATCGCTAGGAGAATGTTTACTCCCTTAGCACACACACTGCGCTGCATGGGGCTTAGGAAATTTTGTTGACCTGTATATATATCATACAAAATATGTCAGATCTCGTGTCCACCTAAGCTCTCCCAGATCACAGAAAGAGGATATCGCTGGGCACAAATGGTACTACCAGGTGGACACCACACCCCCAATCCATTAATTCCGCACGAAAAGCCAAAGCTTGTACTTGAGTATAATCGAAAGAAAGAAAGGTGCAATATAGCGAATGATATCAGAATTTCAATTCAGCACAATCAAGCCCTCCGGCACACCGACTTCGCCACTCCCATTATCTGCATCAAAAGAAGAAAAGAAAATCCCAGGCAGAAAGCCCGATTCCGAGAAACTGACAAGAAAAGAAGAGAACAAAATTCCCCCATCGCATTCAACGAAAGACACCCGGCGGATTGCAATCATCTAACTAATTCTACATTACCATTACTCTCCTTGACCCCATCCAACCCAATCACGCCCAACAACCCTCCAGACTTTGACTTCCCCGCTGCGCAAGTCACCTATCTTGAAGCTGTCGATCTTGACCTTTCTACTCTCTCTACCCTGATCGTAGGCCCTGACCTTCTTTTTTGTCCCGTCCCAGTCCACAACTATCGCGACATGGTCTGGCTTTCCAACATCCATAGAGTACTTTTGATGAAGTCCTCCTTTGTGTCCTTGGAATTTAGCATTCCGAAACGTTAGAATATCGCCGGCTCTGATCTCATCATTCAGTATAGTATTGGCATTAGCAAGGTTGGCGTATACAAGGGCACCATATGAGCGGTGACCGGCAGGACTTAATGCATTAGGAACAAGTTTGAATAGTTCGTATATCAATGCATGAGGCTCTCCATTTCCCACGACGGTATTCTCAAGGGATTTAGCCCCATTGTAGATGTTTGCGCCGTACCTGGCCTGCAATCCTTCGAGCTGATCTTGTCGGGGGTTTGGTGGAGGCTGCTCATGTCGCTGTTCAAGGGACGCATTGGCGGGGTCATCGCGATCATAGCGGGCGGTCACAATTGTCTGTGAATAATCGTGAAAGAGAACGTAGACATCCTTGGTCACTGTTGTTCTTCCACCACGCCTAGTTGATGTGGATTCTTCAACTTCAAAATAGAGATCCTTGGGACGATTCTGAAAGATAGGAGGAGGGGTGTTGGGGGACATCCACCACTGAGACTGATCTCCTAAATCAACATCACGAGCAACAAATTCTACAACTGGTCGGCTTTGTTCCATCGAGCGCCTACCGGCTGCGGGTCTAGAGGCATCCATAGATTGTCTACCGGTGCTACCCCGGGATTGGTCTCGTTGAGAGTGAGGTACCTGGTGTGGCGGCGGCGGAGGAAGCCCAGATGTAGGTGGAGGAGGCGGAGAAGCAAGACGAGGGGATTCATAGCCGCGGGGATCATAGCTATCAAGAGTCTCATACCTTTCTAGTTCTTGAGCCGGCGGGACCGGTGGTGGGGGAGGTGGTGCGGCCCGTGGCATATCCATTGACTGTCGTCCTTTCCTAGAAGGTGGGGGATTGGATGGTGGAGCTGGAGGTGGTGGCAGCGGTACGTTCCTAGGGGGTACCTGCGGGCCGATGACAGGTGAGGGCAAAGGTGTTCCCTCGTCATTATCGTCATAACCATCTCGCCTTCCGACCTCCTTGCCCTTCAAAGCATCTCTGTGCGCTACCTTATTTCCAATATCTGTATCATAATCCGCTTCATACTCAGTCACTTCTTCCTCAGTATCGGATTGCCTCTGGCTTCCTGCAACATCCGGCCGGGATTCGTCCATGCTGGCTCTTGGAGGGGGCCCAGCAGGGGGGGGCGGTGGGGGAGGGCGGGTCATAGAAGATGGAGAGCTCATGGGAATTGGAGGCATTGTACCTGCTGCCCTCTGATAGCTAGCTCGCTTGTTCTGACCTCCGGGCGTGACCGGCGAGGTGGCAGGTGAAGACTGGGCGTTGAAGTAACCTTGAGAAACACGCTTGCTCGTGGGCGACGTGGGCGATAAAGGATCGTAGCCAGATCCCGGACGCCCGCTCGGAATACCGGGAGGTCCGGAGGGCGGTGGGGGAGGGACCCCTCGAAGATCACCAAGCTCGGAAGTAGAGATATTGAGCTTATCTGTATGAACGGAAAGCTCATCATCGGAAACAGATCCAGCGGACGGCGTTTGGGTTGGTACAGGCGGCATTTGCGTGGTAGGCGCTGAATAAGGCTAATTAGCTTAGAAAAAGGGAGAGTAATCATAATAAACTCACGCTCGCTGGGAGGCGGAGGGGGTGCAGGTCTCTCATTTGGAACAGGAGGCGGTGCAGGCCGGTCTGGTACTACTTAATCAGCAGGCCAATTCATTATAATGGCAAGGCAAGTACTTACCCTGAGGTATTGAGGGGGGTGAGATCTGCGAATGTCTCTTCTCAAGAATTGGTGATCCTGGCATAGGCCTTGGTCCCTGAGGGTGTGGGGGGGTTGCCTGTTGGCTTTGCTGTAGCTTGATATCTTCCACATCTACAACCTCATCCCGTGAATGCTCTTCGGAAATCCTTTTGCTTGTCCCACTTATATCTCTAGCGAGCTCTTCAGCTTCGCTACCAGATCTCTCCTGCTCAGCGGCGGGTGGGGATTGAACTCTAGGCAAGGCAAACGGCAGGGCAACTGGCGGCGGTTGTGTGTAATCGCTCGGGCCATTGTTTTCATTCTCGTCACCGCCATCCTCAGACCTCCTCAGACTCTCACCCTCCTCTTTAGAAGGCATAGGAGTCGAGGAACTCTTCTTTTTCTTTGGCGGCGGCGGCGGAGGTCCCCCCATGGGCATACCACCAAACATCCCATGCATACCCATCCCACCACTCATCTTGGCTATTCTCTCCCTGATAGCCAACTTTCTTGCCACTTCAGGGTCAATCTCCTCGTCGTCCGAATCTGGGTTATCCGGGGTGTCATCATTCGCACCCTCGTCATCTCCATCATCCGATTTATCCTCCCTATGAGAAGAGGTTGGGGGACGGCCTCTGCTGGTAACAGTTTCTTCATCAGTATACCTAGAAGCAGAAGAAATGTCTGCATCACCCGCGCTTGATTCTTCCACAGTTGTGTCTTCGCGGGAAATATCAACACTCTTCTTCGGTTTCGGCGCTGCCTCCGGCTCTCCCCCCTCGGTAACCAGGGGCCTGGTAGAGTCATGAGACTTGCGTTCATGGGAGCCGTCCTCGGGGGCAGCATAAGACTGATCATCTTCCAAAGTTCTCTCGCTCTCATTTCTTTTCGGCTTCGGGGGTCTCTTGTTTTTCCACCCAAGTCCGGTAGGATCTAGCTGCTGATTTTGCAATAATGCCATCCTATCTTTTAACGTCATTTTTGGCCCTTCGTCTTCCTTCTCCCTCTCTTGCTCCGTGGAGCCCCTTGTAGGTACTTCCTCTGAATCCGGGCGGCTGTAATTGGAATCCTCATCTCTCCTGGGCTTTGGTATGTTCTGAATCGGCGGAGGAACATATGCGTGTTTGCTCGGGGGAGGTGGAACAAAAGGTTTCTTGATGAAATTGACGGGCGGTTTATGAGGATTAAAGGGTGCAATAGGAGCTGCAGAACCCTTATTAAACAATGCGAGGCGGTCCTTAAATGAAGATGGCTTCTCTAGAGGTGGGGGTTTAGACGATGATGGAGCTGATTTCTCAGCAGGCGGCACTGGAGTTTGCTTAGGAGGAGGCTTAAATGCGGAGGCCGCCTTTGCCACAGGTGGCGGGGGGGCAGGCTGAGCCGCCTCCGGTTCCCCCTGACGGACAGCGGTCTGGGCCTCGGAAGCCTTTAGGGTTGCGATTGGGGACGTTACGTGACTCTGTACAGCGGAAGCCGAAGGCTCGGGGACGGGAACTGGCGGAGGAGGGGACTTTACACGAGGAGTGTCTTCCTGATACTCGACCGGAGGCTCTGGCTGATGCTCCTCCACTATTTTTTTCCTACCACCCCCACTTCGAATTGGCCTAGGAGGAAGCTCAACCGTGATTCTCTCAACAAAATTTCTTGGGAAAATCCCCTGCCTCAAAATTCCCGTAGACTTATCATGATACTCCCCATAATACCAATCAGCATCTTCCTCCTCAGTGACAGTGATAACTTCATCAGCCAGGAAGTTGAGGTCATCGTCGTGCGGAGAGTTGTAGTCGAACAAGGCCTTGACCTTAAACGGCGGGGCAGAAGTATTGGCCATGGCAAAAAGTCAACCACCGTCCAAATGGACGCCAGGTAATGGAGAATAAGGTTGTAGGTGGTAAAAAGAATAAGAGAATAGAAAATGTGGACAGAGATGTCAAGTTTGATAGTGACGATTCGCTGTTTTCAGTGGCCTTTTTACCTAGATGAGAGACCCGGTGAACGTACGTCAGCGCGCCCCGGAAGCAATAACATCACCGATACCCCACCAAAACCACCTAAAGAAGCTCTTACCTTTAGCAGAAGTTAAGAAGAAGGGAACAAAATAGAACCGAAGGGTAGCATCGATGGAAAACGTTGGGTTGTTAAGGAAGACCACAAGGGGTGAATGTGTTTTCGGAGGTGAGGTAAGGAATTGCCAGCAATAACGGAGGTTCTTGCTGACAGAAAGAGTTGTATGATGGAGCAACGAGGGGAAATCCCGTTTGTATGGAGGGGAAACCGACTGGCCCATATCAAAAGATCTCGCAGAGTGGCTTAAAGCGGCGCTGGCAGCATCTGGTGGCGAGTCTTGGCGAGAATCCGCGGCAATTGTCCCGGTTCAAGGACAATGATTAGTCAATTTTGGCCCACTTCAGGGCAAAACCTGAAAGGGTTCTCTAGATCTGATAGTATTTATCAGATCATCCAGATAGGGAAGCAGGGCACGTGATTAGATGCACTCTTGAGACAAGAACAACCAACCCCTAGAGCAACCAACCTCGTCATCCTTTAAACGAAGCGAATGAAACCTCAACACATCATCTTCCATACCAGCACTCACCACCTATTACTCTTTCACTTTCCTCTCATCCAGACCACTGCGACCACCCCTGAATTGTGGTACTTGGATCATGGCCACCAGACAACCAAAATCGATTCTCAAGAAAACACAACAGCCTCCCTCTACCACAACAACTCTCGTGAACAGCACGATTGTTAGCACCGGTACACCAACATCCCAATCGAAACCCCTCCCAACTCCGGAGGAAGCACGAGCAATTGCACTCTCTCACGCCCACTCAATTCAAATCCGTAAAGTCCTCGAACTCTCGATTTTAACCTCCTTAGAGAAATTGGTAGACTTTCCGCTCACAGAGAGCTCCCCCACCGACCTAAAATGCCACCTCCGCTACTTCCAGCCCTCCGATTTCGATTCGTTAATGCAGGAACGGGGGATTTGTGACAAATGCTCATACCCACTATGTCCTAACCCCCGTAAGAGGTTAGCTGGCGGAGGGAAGTCTACCTATGCCCTAGTAGACAAAGGAAAGAAAACTATGAAGTTTGTGGAGAAAAAGAAACTCGAGCGATTTTGCAGCGATATCTGCGCTCGACAAGGATTGTGGCTGAGGGTTCAACTGAGCACTGAGCCTGCTTGGACCAGAGCGGAAATAATTAACGATGCTCAAGTTGATGATAAAGGTGCTGTTTCGGGGTTGGATCTCACGGGCGAGAAGTGGTGTGGTGGGGTTGGGACTAGAATCCTCTTATTGGAAGAAGCGGAGGAGCAAAGACGACAGGCAAAATGGAACAACATGAAGGAAGCAGACATTGAAAGGCTTGCGGAGGAGCTGCTGGAGGTTGGGATTAGCCTTGACAACGAAACCCGAGAACTGAAGCAAAACGACCCCCTGTCCGTCGATATCAAGGAGAGAAAGAATGAAGGAGGCACGGCTAAACCTCCAGAGTTAGTCCTGACAGATGAGAACGGCGACCGGGCTCGAGCGATCGAGGGGTATACACCAAAGATTGGGCCCGTATATACACAAAAAATTAGTATGGGCGGGGGGGAATAGTTGTAAATTAGAGCTTATATCTGGCCTTTAGGATAAGTTTTTTTTTTTTAGCTTGCCCTTTTTGCTTCCTTATGCCACGTAGTGTTACGCTACATCTGGCACAATATCAGTCTCTATTAATACCATCTCCCAATTCGCCCAGTGGATCTTATCGACCAAACTCCCCAGGCATTCTTCAATAGGTGATACCTCGTGAAAGATTCCCAATCCTGAGGTACGGTGTCAGTAGAGGTGCGCTCGAAAGCATCCATCCGGCGATCTCTAAGATACATGTGAATAACGCGCCATAAGAATTACAACAACAGCAATCTATGTCCCTTAGGTGGTGGAAATTTTTAGCATCGCCTTTTGTGCTAGCGGGAGGACACGGATCGAAAGAACATAAAGGGCCTGGAATCTCTCTCTGAGCGACTCATTATGACGACTAATGACATAGTACTGTGCCACTAGTCCCCGTACAGTACAGTCGCACCTGGTTATAATGAACGTCAAGAATCAAGGGTGCCGACGACTTTTGTCGTCAAGATCGTACTGTTCCTTATAGCCAGAGATTCGTTATAAAGAGGTTCATTATAGCTAGATACGAATGTATCAGTACTCGAGCCCGAATAAGACTTGCCCCGTTGTTTGTACTGCCTGCTTCGGGCCAATCTAAATACCACCTCCTGCACTATTGAAGATACTTGCATTTCTCTCATTTCCCCTTTTTCTTGTTATTGCTATTGTTCGCTCGACCCATTTGTCTCGCTCCCAAATAGTAGATAGTCAGGGTCTTTCGCCCTTCCCTTGGTGTTTCGTTCTTCTTAAGCAATCAAGCACTTCTTCACATCTCGCATCCATCATTCCATTCAATATTTCCGCGACAATCGCCGATTTCAAGCCTTCGAGTGATATTACATGATCCAAGCTGTCCTTTATTCGGACCTAAGCTACTCGCAATTCCCCCCTTGCAAACTAAGAAAAATTCCCTAAGCTAGATGATCATAAGTCAGGGGTACTACAGTGTTTTCATGCTATCATATATCATACACATATCAATGTATGGGTACCCAAAGGCCCCACCCGGCATCTGTAACCAGTAACCCCTCCCAAATCTTGTCTCACTCATAGCCAAACCCGCCCCCTTCCATCACCAATATTCCAGAAGCTATAATCCCTTTGTAGGGGGAAGGGCTTTTCTGTTGGCCATCAGCGATTAGCGTGTATAGTCTCTCACACGAGGGTTTACCTGCTCCAATGATAATACATTCAATGCTTAATAATATAGTCTGATATAGCTCATAACCCCAGGCCAGAAAGTCCGGCCCCATTTGCCAGCATAAGTATTCGTTCCCACGGTATGATACAAATTAAGTGAAACACTTATCTAGCGCACCTGTCAAAGTGTTAAGAGCCAGTTATCCCCTGTGGGATCAGCAGGAGCCTAGGGGCTGTTCCCCTTCCCCATGCTCGCCAGGGCACAAAGCCACTACACAAAGGTATCAAGAATTAATTCCAAAGAGTAATCCCTCCCGAGTATTTCCAGCAATCCCACGTAAAACCCCTCTAACCCTCTTACCAGAAAATGCGATTTCGACCCATCGGCTCCCACTCTTGTAAAGTAACACAGTCCTGAACGAAACGAGGAGCCCGTGCCATATATCAGAATCAGGAAACAAACCCTAGAGTGCACCATAGATTTCCATGACACTATCGGTACTGTATATGATAGCACATCCCTACCGACTGCTGTATAGTACCTCACGTATAGTATATGGCACGCAGCTAGAGAGACCATGGAATACTACCGGCATCATACTTTTGTATCGCCCTTGCACCTATATAACTCATGATTCACGTGCACTATTTTCTCACATCCTCCTCCAGCGGGGAAGTTAATTGCTACGACAGTTAACCCCTTGGCTATACCGCAACCCTAGCTCTGAAGCTTGGCTTTCGGGCGCTAACTACTAACCATTTCTACAAAGGTCAGGTCATCCACCGCGTATCTTGGGCCTGGCAAGGTCAATGATTTTGCCTGCGGCTTTTCTTCCCTTCCTTCTCGGGTCTCGCTGGAAAGGCGCTTGTTTTTTGTCGTGGAATGGTGGGTATATCATGGGGAGGAATAAACTATTGTATGTATGTGAAGGGCTTCGTATTGTATAGTATGAGATTTAGACTGAATGGGTTTTGTGTGGCTTGGAGCGGTGAGGATCCGGCCGCGATAGGCTTAAGCCGACACGGCGGGATTCTATGTCCCGATAGCGAGGGTACAAGTTACCATCCGGGTTAAACGATACTGTACCACTAATAATATCTGCCCACCGCCATCTACACCACACCAACCACCCCCCATCGCCCGTCGCGATAATGCGGCCCGCGTCTGAATAATATATAAACAAGCCACTCAACCCAAACCTGACTATTAACACCACAGCTACCTCACTCCGGAGCCCCGCCCATCCCAATCTCCTCAGCAAGGGCCACCTTATCCCGAGAAACAACACTTTTCCCATCTAAAAATCCGTCCGGAACCTTCTCAAGATCTACTTCTAACCCCAGCATCTTCCCGAGGATAACGTGAGCGCCAGGTTTAGACATTAGCGCGTTTCTCTCATGACAGTGTTCGCTCTTGATGCCTACATAATGTCCTATCAGCAATCCACGCCTTAAATAACAACTTTCAGGTGCAATACATTCAAAACACCCATCTAAACACGCACACCTTTCCATCCTCTCGATCGCATGCCTAAGCAAAATATGGACAGACTCGAATGCTCGAACAGTATACACTCCCGTAGCCCCCACATCATAAAACACCAACCTAGCCGGGCGTGTTCTAGACTTCCTCTTCAATGTGGGCTTCCCCTTTCCTTTTCCTTTTACCTCCTCACTCTTAACAGCACTCTTGCACTCTGTCTTAACAGCGCCCGGCACGCTCGTTACGAAGTTCCCAAAGAGGTTCAAAATTGCATGTTCAGCTGCGTGCACCGCCGCTGCAGCATCTATGTTTTTAAGCGTTAGGATGTCTAGTGCGGAAGCTGGTACATCTAACCACATCCCCTTTGCCAGCTTTGTAATGGGTGGGGAGTCAATTTCCACAGCGTCGAGGACCTGCTTCGCTCTATCGATTTTGAGAAATCCATAGATAACGGTGTGAATGCGGATGGTACCGTAGAATGCTTTCGACAGGGAGCCCGGGATTATGTGCACGACGGTGGTTTCGATGGGGTCTATGTCTGTGTAGTCCTGCGGTGTTGTGGTCCAGTCTACTGTTAGGCTTTCTACGGCCGCGTACTTGCTGCTCAGGTTGACGTTTTTGACAATGTATGTTTGTCCCTGAGAGAGGAATATACCGCCTTCGTAGAGGGTGAATGTTGCGTGATATGGGTCTAGGATTTCGATGACTTGGTTGGTGCTGTTTGTAGTGTTTATTACGGATATGTGTGTTTCTGGGTCGGGGCCTTCGCGGATGGAGACTAGTTTGGATGGATATGGAAGATAGCGTTCGTGAGGATGGTAAGATCCGGCGTTTCCCCGGGTTAGTTTGGATCCGGCGAAATCTTCGAGGTTGGACCCAAAGAACCGGATGTCCTCTAGTGAGTTAACGGGGACTTCGTAGGCGGCACACTGAAGATGGCCTTCCCGGATTACGGGGTTTTCTAGGTCGACTTGGAGCTCGGCGTTTGGTTTGGTGAATATTTCATCGGGATTGTCCATGTAGAATTGGTCCCGGGGGGTCGAACCTGCCACTAGGATTGAGAGAGAATCTTTGTTCCTTCTGCCGGCTCGTCCACTTTGCTGACGTAGGCTGGATATTGAATGTGGGAATCCGACCATGATAACGGCATCTCTCATGTACGTTAGTCTATGTGAAGGGCTTTTATCAGCAGATAGAAATACCTAAGCTACCAATGTCCACCCCCAGTTCCAATGCACTTGTTGCCACGATACCTAGCAAATGCCCCTCAAACATTTCCTTCTCTATCTGCCTTCTATCCTGCGGGGTATATCCTCCTCTATAAGCCATAACCCTAGGCGCAACCTCTGACCGATCCAATCTCGCGAACTCACTCTTCACCTCCTTTATCAGCAGCTCGCAAGCATTCCTCACCCTGCAGAAGGCAATAGCTCTAATACCACGCAATATCAATTGTGCAAATAACCTGGCACTCTCCGAGACTGGATCCACACGCCCAAGCGATGGATTCTCAGGGTCTTTACAGGGTGAATTCCAGCAAAGGAACTCTTTCTTGCCAGCGGGAGATCCGTCCACATCAGTTAGCTTGACGGAGTCGACCCCAAATATAGTCCGCATGTGCTAATTGAATTAGCTATTATCCTGGGCAACCAAGAGAGGGGAGTATTCACAGCTTCGGGATTGGCAACAGTTGCTGAACAAGACACAAATTGCACCTTGGTATTACCAAATGAGGCACATACTCGCCGGAGCCTTCGCATGATAAATGCAACGTGAGACCCAAATGATCCATTATAGACATGTAACTCTACCAATAAATTAATCTTTTAGATTCATTTCACATACTGCAGTGGAAACACGCACCGTCAACTATTACGTATTTCAAGTCTTGAAGAAACTCCTTCCATCTATCCCTATTTGGCAATATACTACAGTGTAGCATATCGGGATTGGTGAATATTACCCTGGCATCTTGTCGTATTTTGTCTCTGTCTTCCAATTCCGTGTCTCCATCATAGGCATCAACTACCACTTCGCCGAGAATATCCGTCATGTACCCTAACACTTCCATAAGGCTCCTCTTCTGATCCTGTGCCAGCGCTTTAGTCGGAAAAATTGCCATAGCCCTTGTGCGGGCACTTTTTTCCATCGCATGCAGGATTGGAACCTGATAAATTAACGACTTCCCAGAAGAAGTAGAGGTAGAAACAATAACATTATGTCCATCGTGTAAATTATTAATTGCTTCCACTTGGTGAATGTATAATCGAGTAACATTGCGTGCAGTATATAATGCGTTAACGAGCGCTTGTGAAAGGAGAAATTTGAGGTCCCCGAACGCAGCCTCCTGTGGAGGGATCACTCTATGCCCGTTCGGTACGATCTGTTGACGATAAAGGTCTAAGCCTTTTATTTCTTCGATGATCTCAGCGACCGGCTTGCGTTCCTTGGGAATTTCGATATCGCCTCCCGTTGACAGTGATTCCTGGGAACTTGACTGAGGATGCCCCGGCAATCTAGGAACATGCTCGCGACATCCATCCACGAGGCGCTCAACAGCATCAACCCCTTTCTCAGCACAACCACTCAAAAAGTTGTTCACTGCTGCAACAAAGTCCTCATTCCGCTTCTTAACAAGTGCCAAAACCGCCTTCTGAGAAACCGCCGGTGTCTTCCCGCTCTTCTGTTTAACTTCTCCATCCAAAAACTCCAAGAACAAGACCATCCTCGGTATCTCCCTCCCAACTTCATATATATCCTTCGCCTGCCCCACAACGTGAATTTGCAGCAACTCCTCATCGACATATGCAAACCGCAAATTCTTCGGCACAAGAAACTTCATCTGCGCAACGTCCTCGACAGTCAATTCCTTCTTTGTCTGACCCTCGACGGCAGATTTCAGCATATCAAAGGTCGTCACGGCGTGTTTACGCTGTGCACAAAAGGTGTATATAAGGTTTAAGGCTTCGTGGAGTTTTTGGAGGTTCTTGAAATGTGGGGGGCATAGTGTTGGGACTGAGGCTGGGGGGGTTTCTTCAGCAGGCACTTTTCGAGGCTTCTTTGCTGTGTTTGGTTTGGCATTTGAGGCGCGCTTTCGCTTTAATTTGGGGTCCATTGTCCTTTGCGGTTCGAGTGGGTAAGGAGGTCACGGCTACAAGGTAATTCCGGGAGACGCGTTAAGTGACAAGGGCCGGGACTTTGCACGTGATTAAAGCATATTGTTTTTTTCAAGATCCCTATCTGATTGATCCCAACCTGCGCAATATTATGCAAGCAAACTAGCAATCCCCCCTCCATCGAAACCCCGAGGGCATGCATATCGGATTTATAACTATTGGGAATTTTCTAGATGGAGTGAAAAAATGTACGTAATTCTCAAGATAAAAGTGTTGAAAATTAGAATATAACAGTGCGAGATACAAGATCTTATTACGAATTGTCTGAATCATAAATCTTCACCAATCCAACATATCACGATTCTGCTGCAATAGGAACGCCACCTATGCTGAATGCCGCAGGCGACAAGCTGGCTATACTAGAGAGTATAGGGGGAAGCTAGCCATAGCAGAAAAAATACCTAAGCAACACCAGAACAAGACTGGTAGGTTAGGAATTGTGAATGAGACCAGCAAAATACAGCTGAAGGCACCAGGTATACGTGGAGACAAACATTATTCAGTCGAAGAACCAAACCTCAAGAGAACCTAGCAGCCATCCCCAAGCTACCATACGGTATGTACTACAACTGTCAGAAATTTGGTGAGCGAGGCAAGAGAGCGAAGTGAAAGTAAGGACGGGTCGACCATAAGAACAAGGTGGTTTGTAGAGGGAGAATAAGAATTGACAGATGTCTCTTGTACATTGCTACTTGGGTACCGGCGCACCGCATTTACACCTGTAAGAGGTATCTATATACAGAGCCGACTAGTATCTGATTTCCACTGGCACTATTGCCGGCCAGATATACTTTCGTCACATTGAAGCCATTTTAACAACAACATCATGGACGGCCTCTACGAGTGATGCTTCATGAGAGCCCTCACCACGTGACTACGTACCCACTTCCAAACATACGCACAAACAGTCCGACGGACACAAACATTCTCAAACCAAACTTCCGCTTTACCAATGCGGTATTATACTCGAATGCCCTGCCCATCCAACCATTGATCAAGCTCCACATCCGTCCATCCCTCCCCTCGACCACCAGCTCCACCACCATCACTACCACCACCGCCACCCGGCGCCGCAACCACCACCACCATAGCAGCAATGCCGGACGACACCCCCACCAAAACCATCCTCGTAACAACCGGCGCGACTTCCCCCTTCCCCTCGCTCCTTTCCGCAGCTCTCTCGGCCCCCTTCCTGGCTACCCTCCAATCACTCGGTTATACAACCCTCCGCGTTCAATACGGCGACTGCCAAAAGCTCTTCCAGACCCTTTCCGCCGCGGCGCTGCCGTCTTGCGGCAGCATCGAGCTTACCGGCTTCAACTTCACGGACGACCTTCGCACAGAGGTTGCCCATGCGGAGTTGGTCATTTCGCATGCTGGCAGCGGGAGTATCCTTGATGCGCTGAGGTTTCAGAAACGACTGGTCGTTGTGGTCAATTCTGCGCTTATGGATAACCATCAGAAGGAGCTAGCGGTGGAGCTGGGCGGAGTAGGGTATTTAGTTGAGGGGTTTGTCGAGTAAGTTTTTTCCTTTTGTCTCTTGTGGAGCTGGAAGAGGTTTGTTATGCTGGGAGAGGTGTTGGGGCGAGCTGGCTAATGGCCGTATTTCTGGGTAGGAACCTTCATGAGGCTATCACAAGGGCCGAGACTTTCGAGTTTAAACATTTCCCCGGTAGCGGCAGTGAGAAGTTTTGCAGTATCCTAGATGAGGAAGTTGGGATTAATCTCGATTGATTCAGCACCCGGGGGGCGGATTGGTGCGGTTCCTTTAAATAAGCTGATCTTTATGTTTAAATATTAGGCACCTGGACCCATGTCATCTCCTAACTTGATAACAAAAAGCCAAAATCATGATATACTGAAATTGAGACTACCGGATAAGTGACGGGCCATGGTTGAGAGCTAGAGGGTATAAATACAAGATCTTAAAGAATCAAAATGGAATGGTATACGAAATAAAAAAGCTCTCAAATACACTTGCGGTCCCAACCCACCCCGTTTGTGTCGCATAAAGAAAAGCCAATACATTTGAATTCCCAAACACCCACTCTACAACAGTAGTAGATCACCCCCCTGTTGGGGAGAATATATAGGTTGGGGCGCATTTTGATTTACAACTAGACCAGAGGTTAGCAGTAATCCGAGTAGAGGCGAAAGAGGGAAACAAACCATATTGCCCGCCACCAGCTACTGGCCCTCCACTGACTGCAAACGGGTTTGTCCCTGATCCTCCTCCACTCCCGGAAAAGTAATCATCAGCGGCATCAACCGCTGCCGCGAGATCACCGCCAAGTAGATTTCCCATGCCCTCTTCTGAAGTCCTCTGTTCCACTAGCTGCTGTTGCTGTTGCTCAGGCTGGAGCGCTCTTCTATGTGCCTGCTCAGCGATTGTTGTTGGGAGTGTGTGTCTTTGTAAAGCCGGACTATCCGCCAACCTCTTTGGACGGGCGGTTCGGAACACCTGGTTAACGGGCTTGAGATATACCGTCGCTAGAGTACCCACGTTCAAGCACATTTCCTCAAGAGTAGTGGGGTCCAGTTTCTCAGTCTCCGCGGTGATAGGCGGCTTCTCACCCATCACTATCTTCTTTGCTGTTGCAGGGTCTGCCGAGAGCAGCCGCCAGTACATGTAGCCTCTGTCACGAAGATCGGGGTTATCTGTTTCTTCAGTCGCCCATTTAAGTACTTTTGGTACTAGATCTTGTCCCTTTGTTGGGCGTTGAATGAAAAGTTTTACAGTTGCCGTCAACAGGGCAAGTTGCACTTCTACTGGTTCGTCTTGAAAGGAGAAGAGGAAGTCTTCAAGAAGGACATCACTGTTCTCAATTCTATCCGCATATTGGCCAATAACCCAGATCATGGCAGCTTTAGCTTCCGGCTCGTCCAGAGAGTCGAGATTCTCGCAGAGTGTTGAAATTATGGATTCGTATTGATTGGGATATTTGCGAAAGATATTCCGGATTACTACGGTAGCTTCTTGCACAATATAGGAGACTTTTGTTGAGACAAGCTCAAGGAGAGTGTTGATGCATTGGCGAGCGGCTGGCTCAATCTTAATAGCCAATTTCCCAATCGCTCTGACTGATTTGCGGACGAAATGAACATCAATCTCAGTGGCATATCTGTGACCGTTGATTTAACATCACTCTAAAATAAGGTGATGGGGGAGAGCAAGAGGATACTCACTCCCGCAATTCTGTTAGGACCTCTTCGATGTTGTCCTCGTTTGCCAACATAAATATCAGCTCCAATTTAGTGACCTTAACATAGATAGGATCATTGTATTTGCAGAAAAATACTCTGATATCATTCCTGAGTACTTCTGGTCGCCGTTGTAATATCAGCAAAGCATTCCTTAGCGCAAGATATTGTACTTCGGGCCCTTTCGCTAATAAAGTAACGAGTGGTGGTGATAGCTTTCGACAAAGAGTTGAAATCTCCTTTTGATCCGCAATATAATTCATCAAGTAGAGAATCACACGGATACAGGTAAGAACCACAGCAGAGTTAGAGTGTTGCAGCCGAGGTGAAATCCGCTCAGCCATTATGACTGCTTCGGTAGTTTCTTGAGGAACGTAGGCCATTAGCGCTTCTAGAATATATGTTTGGCCCCACCTAGGGAAGTTAGCCTCTCCTTAACATAAGAATACAGAGCCGAGGCGACGCTATCAAATCGTGGGGTCACACACTCTGAGCAATCTGGTAGAATCTGAACGATTTTGCTCGCATTCGTATGATCGATGGTGAGTTTTATACTCTCGTTCCTCTCCCAGATATCCATCAATGCCACCAAAGCACTAGCAACGACTGTCGGGTTATCGTCCTTCAAAAGTCCGTTCAACCCTTCAATTAACCCTGGCTCATTCCCGCTCCCACTACCCTCTACTAGGTCCCTATCGTGGTCGTAAAGCTTGGCAACACAAAATGCCGCCGTCTTCCGGACGTAGGGATCGCTATCACGGAGGAGATGCCGTAGTGGGGCAACTGTAGCTTCGACGAACTGGGGAACGTGGATGTAGGACATTGTTCGTAGCGCCAAAGCTCGCACAAGTGGACTATGATCATCCATATCCTAAACGGGTCAGCTAAGAAGGAAAAGGAGTAACCATCGTTGCGGGAGCGGTACCCTGATCAGAATTGGAAGCGCACGCTGAGCCATCTCGGGTTTCATTCGACCGTAGTTTACCAAGAAGAGGAAACACCTGCGATTCAGACTCCCATATCAGCAATTCCGCAAACCATCCGGCCTCAAGCTCGCACGCCCTAGCTAGGGAGGTGCCTCGAACATCTTCTTAATCTCCAGGGCCTGTATCTCCATGCAGTTTATTATGTCTGGAAACAATGCTGCCATATCATTGTTACTCATAGTCATATTTGCTACGATTTTCTTAAGCGTAATTTTTTTTCTGGCGAAATTCTTGTCCTTCTTATCACTGTTGAGTTCAGCGCGGAGCTCGGCGACTTTGCCCTACAATTTGCGATGTTAGAAGGTACACCCCAGAGCGTAGTGACAGAGAGGAGCATACTCGCGCAAAAAAACGAGCATCACCTCCGCTAGCCATTATGAAAAATGATGAAGTAGGAGATTCTGAGGAGTGCCGGCAAGGGTTATTATGGGGTAGATGTGGGGGTAGAGACACCGAGAGTATTTTAATGTAAGGAGCGAGTTTGGGGGAGCTTCACTTCCTACTCAGGCGGAAAAAGGGTTGATTAGTCAGCGGATGTAGCCGAACGGCGGGCCGTTTCTTTGCTTTTGACCTCAACCCTCAGCTCATTGTCCCATCTCTCTCATACAACTCAACTCCTCGCTCCGAACAAACTCCGCCATCCGGGTACCTGTTCACGATACCGACCGATCTGCTCCTTTCCACATAATCCACCCTCAAGCGATAGCTATGGCACCTCACGGCCCTCCTCGTCTCCCTCCCCCGCCCACCCCCCAATGGGTGATTGATCTGAACAACCTTCCGTCTTCTCGCCCTAGGCCTAATCCCTCCATTCCCGACCCTCCCGGCTTTTCTCAGGGCTCCGCTGGCAAAGTATGCTTTATGTACCCTGTTATGATTATCATAAGTGAGTTATACTTACCTTTGTTCTAGGGAAAATCAAGCAAATCTCACCCGACCCCTTCGCCCACCGAAACCGATGATCTGTTTCTCAAGAAAGCATGGGAGCTCGCCCTGGCACCTGCAAAGTCTATCCCTATGAACGCTATAATGATGTACATGTCCGGCAATACACTCCAAATCTTCTCCATCATGATGACCGTCATGTTATTCATGA
>Ga0307509_10001205_pt1 | contig 44049 bp, 30 predicted proteins | sample 10_EM_MG_FD_202245 | JGI IMG/M metagenome (GOLD analysis project Ga0307509, IMG submission 202245) | Populus trichocarpa ectomycorrhiza microbial communities from riparian zone in the Pacific Northwest, United States - 10_EM | ecosystem: Host-associated > Plants > Roots > Unclassified | place...
TTTCATCGTCATCTTTTTGTTTAGTTACACCTTCTTTCTATATTCTTGTTCGTACAATAAAAGTTCTTTGTCGTCCGGCAAACCAGAAGTGCAATCCACTGCGAGCTTCCAGCCTGTTGTTGAATAGTGAGTATATGCCAATCGGACATTGTAGATATGAGTGGGTGGAAACTACTCACACTCCGCTGTATGAGAGTAGGGTGGGGTGGTAGAGAAGTGAATTTTTAGGGTTTAGTTATTGCCAAAATTTGTGTAAGATAATATTCCATTAGGTTTCTATAGGGATTGAATAGGTGACTGCGGTTGAGAGGGTTCCTGGCGGAACAACCTTTCACGTGCGTGTTTTCTCCTGACAAGTTAAAAAGAACTGAGGGAGACGACTAGGGAAACAACATCCTTCTACTCGAGAAAAGACCAACACCAACACGACGAGAATCGGTCGCCTTTTTTACTCATTTATCATTGGAGCTTTTGTTTTGTGAGATTTTGTGAAGCGTGGGATCTAGTTCCTGTAGGTTTCTCAGTGAGCACTCGGCTCAAAAGCAAACACGAATTACTTCCTTGACCGTTTACAGCATTATTGTACGCTGACTCCGCCATTTATTTGGGAAGGGCTGTTCTGGTGCTTCAATTAATGTGTAAGCTGACATGGATCCTTTCAGTGCAGTGAAGATGGCTCTAAATGGAACGGACGATAGTTCCTACATCAGGGAGGGATTAACACCCCTTTCATGGGCTGCCAAGGGTGGGCATGAGGCAGTAGTTCGGTTGCTGCTGGCTCGAGACGATGTGAACACTAACACTCCTGATTACCTGAACCAGACACCAATCTTCCTAGCTGCTAGCGAGGGGCATGCAGGAGTCGTGAGGATACTGCTTGATCGAGGGGATGTCAACCCCAACACTGCGAACTCCTTTGATCAAACGCCACTCTGGGGAGCCTCCCAGTGGGGGAATGAAGGAGTTGTGAGGGTATTACTAGCATGGAATAATGTCAATCCCAATACGGCGGCTGCTCGTGGACTTGCACCGCTCCACATAGCGGCCCACGAGGGGCATGCAGAAGTCGTGAAGAGGCTACTAGAGCGGTATGATACCAACCCAAATACTGAGACTGATCACGGTGAAACACCACTGCTCATGGCGGCAGATGGGGGATATGAAGCAGTCGTGAAGGCGATACTGCGACGAGCAGATGCCGAGCCCAACATTGCGAATGAATGTGGACAGACGCCACTCTGCAGGGCCGCCAAGAAAGGGTTCGAGGGAGTGGTGAGGGCGCTTCTCGAGCGAGTCGATGTTAATCCCAACGGCGTTGACAATAAGGGCAGAACCCCGGTATTCGAAGCAGCCTGCCAAGGGCATGCAAATGTCCTAAAGATACTGCTGGAGCGAACAGACGTCAACCCCAATACTCCAGGTCCATTCGGACAAACGCCACTCTTCATCGCCGCCAAGAACGGACATAATGCAGCCGTGCAGATGCTAGTAGAAAGAACTGATGTCCTCCCCAACACTACCGACAGAAACAATGCGACCCCACTCTTCATAGCCGCCTACTGGGGGCGTACCGGGCCCGTTCAGATGCTACTAGAACGCATTGATATTAATCCGAATGCTACAGATAATGATGGTACAACACCACTCTGCGCTGCCGCCGGGTTGGGGCGGGAGGACGTAGTGGCGATGCTCCTCGAGCGCAATGATGTCAACCCCAACCTTGCAGATAAATATGGCCAAACGCCTCTCTTCGAAGCTTCTTGTGCTTTGCATGAAGGAATCGTAGAGATGCTGTTACGCCGGGCGGACATGAACCCCAACACTGTGGATCATCATGGTCAAACCCCGCTATTTGGAGCCGCTAGGCACGGAAGAGAAAGAATCGTGAAGATGCTGCTGGAACACGATGGTGTCAGGCCTAGTATCGTGGACCATTATGGCCGAACGCCGCTCTTCGAAGCCTCAGTAAGAGGGCATGAAGGAATTGTGAGGATGTTGCTTAAGCGGAACGATATTAACCCTGGCATAGTACTTCCGTGTGGCAAAACACCTCTCTCTGCAGCCGCCTGCAATGGACATGAAGGAGTTGTGAAGATGTTGCTAGACCGGCTGGATGTCAATTCCGATATGGCAGATCTCGCTTGTGAAACAGCGCTTTCGGGGGCTCTGAGCAATGGGCACCATGGCATTGTGAAGTTGCTATCCGAACGCAAAAATCCAATCACCCAGTCAGATGGCGAGAAATCCACCGCTCTCCTCTCTGGGCCGTCCAATCCAAATCAGCACCCCTCCAAAAGGATCCGCAGGCTTTGACTCTCGACACCAAAAGCTCACAACGTTTCCCTGTTCCTGGAATTTTTTTTCATTTGATTAGCCGCTAGTTCGGTCTGTAACGCTCCTACCACGTGTCCTTGGCCTCCTTTTATTCCTTGAGTTGGTTTTACAATGACGCGCTGTCGTCGCTGCGCTGTTCTTGCTTCCGCTATGCAGGGGAACTCTGCTTGTACAAGTAAGCGTTTAAATCTCGCATTCGAGTATGATACCCACAAAAACTAGCTATGCAAACCCCCAGATTGTGGCGCTCTACTAGTACTTGTAATTGGCCGGCACGACGGACGTGCGTGTTTTGGGATCTTGGGTTATGTATGGTTTTTCCCGATTTTAGATGCGAATGATGACAACCCCCCCCCCCCCTTTCAAATCCATTTGATCAGCACAGTTCCAGACCCCCTCGCTAAGTTACGGTGGTACCGTAATATTAGCGAGGCTTTCTGCCCATTATCTCCCGAGAAAAAGAGACGTGGCAACCAAATATGCAAAATAATGGCTGATTCGCAGTGACGTGAGATCCCCGGGCGTGAGCATTTGGTAGAATCTCTCTCCAAATTTCTCATCTATATATTACAGTTTTAGAGGTTGGGGTGGGAGATTTGGTTATGTTCATTATTTTGTTCTAATTCGAACACGTTGACTACGAGCAATGGGGGGGGGTGGGTTCCATATTTCCGAAATATCCGTCGTGTACAAGTAGTTGTCTCATACACCATTGTGCCGATGTTTGCACAGGACAGGGTTTCACCGTGGTTAATACTAATCTCTGAGGCGGATTTAGGTGACTTAGCGAGAATTCAGCGAAACCTCCAATGTGTTTGCATTTCTTTGGCGTGAAGGTGACTGGGAAGTTGTTGCCGCGGAGGGGACTAGAAAGCCTCGCTCTCCAGCTTTGCTTACAGGAAGTTGTAAACTCCCCCGTTAACCTTCCATATTTCTCTATCACTTCTACCCACACAACCGACATTTTAGACCAAGAATTATGGCCCAGATTACAAATACATACATGCTCACCATTGGCGACGGCAATATCAACACCGGCAACATAAAAGATAGTTTCAACACCACCATCTATTACACCGACGAAGATGCAAAGGTTATGGATTGGCTTTCTCTTCTAGAGTCAGAGGACAGATATCGTAGCGTGGGCGCCGAGCGATGTGAAGGTGTTGGGAATTGGTTCCTGGAAACAAGCGAGTTTCGGGAGTGGAGTGGCGGCGAAGGTGGCGCCGACAGGCCTGTATTGTTTTGCTTCGGGGATCCGGGAGTGGGCAAGACACATCTGAGGTAAGTAGCAAAATACTTTTAAAGAAGCTACCACTAATGGCTGGAAATACTAGTTCCCTGGTTATCGACAGCCTGTGCGATCAGGCACGGGAGGAAGATATAGTGGTTGCATGGGTGTACTGCGACTTCAACGCTCAGCAAGAGCAGACAGTCATCAACATCATGGGAGCAATTTTGAAGCAACTGGTCGGCAGGGAGATCCCTCAGGATATACGGGAGGCATCCAAGCGAGGGAGATGGCCACTACTTAAGGACGTGATGCAAATGTTGAAGAGCGTGATTGCTTCGTTACCAAAAGCTTTCATCTGTATTGATACATTCGACGAATGCCTACCCAAGTATCTTCCCGATCTACTCGAGTCTCTAGAACATATTGTTCAGGAGTTCCCGAAGACGAGAATATTTCTCACAAGGAGGCCCCATGTCAACTCAGCCGTTCAGAGATATTTCACCGCGGCGGTTGCGATTTCCATCAGCCCTAACCAAGATGATATCAGGAATTGTCTGGAGATGAGGCTAGGCTGGGATGACGAGCCAGACGCGATGGACAGTGATTTATGGGCAGAGATTGTGGCAACTATTCAGGAGAAGATGTCCAATATGTAAGTTGGCGTTTCCCCTCTATCAATGGCGTATACTTACCAACGACTCTATCTAGATTCCTTCTCGTTTCGCTTAACATCGAGGCTATTCTGGGCGAGGTGACGATTAGTGGGAGGAGAGAGAAACTTATAGAGATGGCGTAAAGCAACTGACTGCGCGATGCCTACACTACAACCCTAACCCGGTTCAAGACCCAGAAGGGAGGTAAATCTGTACTCAGGATGAAGGTCCTAATGTGGGTGCTCTATTCTGAACGTCCGTTACAAGCCAAAGAGCTCTGTCATGCCTTGGGAGTGAGGGTGGGTCTGCGGGTCTCGACCTCGAAAACATTCCTGCGTTACGGACACTGGTAGCATCCCGTATAGGCCTTGTCACAGTCGAAGCGTCTTCGTCCACAGTCCGACTAGTGCACTTCACCTTGCGGGAACATCTTTCAAGCGATCCTACCTTATTCCATAGTCCCCACTCGACAATTGAGGAGGCTTACTTGACATATCTCAATTTTGAATCTGTTAGGGGTCTTTCGCCAGCTCCGGACTCGGCCCCCTCAACAATGCACCTCCTAGAATATGCTGCTATTTACTGGGGGGAGCACACGGGCAGGGGGGTAACGGAAAATATCAAAGTACTTGCACTAAGGCTTCACGGTAGATTACATGAGCATATATCTGCGGTCCTGCTATTGAAAAGTTCTCGACATAGAAACCGGAACGCACTCTCGACGCTGCAGGGAGGACACCCAGGAGATTTACAGGACTCCACGGAGCAGCATTCCTATGGATCGTCGAGACTCATACTCATTTATTGGATATGAAGAAATGGGATGTTAACGCAGTCGACTTCACGGGGAACACAACTCTCACGTGGGAATCCCAAATAGGGCGAGAGGAGTTCATAAGAGTGGTGTTGAGGCGAATGGACGTCAATCACGATCATACAGAGACTGAATATGCCCGGACATCAATCTCACAAGCCGCTGAGAAAGGACATAAGGGGGTAATAAAGCTACTTTTGGAACGAGGGGAGGTCAATCCCGAACGTGCAGACAAATCTGGCAAGGCAGCACTTGGCTGGGCGGTCGTGAGAGGGCATAAGGGAGTAGTAAAGGTGCTTTTGGAATGTGGGAACTTCAATCTCGACCGGGAAGACAAATCAACCAAGACACCACTCGCTTGGGCGGTCAAGGAGGAGCACGAGGAGATAGTAAACATACTTTCAGAACCAGAGGATGTCAATCCCAGTCAGGCTCAGGAGGAGGTAGTAGAGGCGCTGTTGGAACAGGTGAGCTTCAATTCCACTCGGCAGTGCACCAGGCGTGGCCGGGGGCTCTCGAGGATGGTCAGGACTGATGAGCAAATACTGAAGCCACAGTGCGAACTTGGTCTGCATTCAGAACACGATTGGGAACCGGATTCGGAACATGATTCGGAACAAGAGTGGGAATACGATTCGGAACCTGGAGGCGAACCTGATTGGGAACCTGAAGGGGAACCTCATTTGGAACCTGAAGCGGATCCTGAAGCGGATCCTGATTCGGAGCCTGATTGGGAGCCTGATTTGGAACTGAAGGGGAATCGGATTCGGAACATGATTCGGAAGCTGAAGGGGAACCTCATTCGGAATCTGATCTGGAACCTGAAGCGGATCCTGATTCAGAGCCTGACAAGGAGCCCGATTCGGAAGCTGAAGGAGAACAGGATTCGGGAGTGAGGGGAACATATCTGAGGTAAGTGGTCGGATTCTGTGAAAGAATCGAATATGGTTGACGGGCGAGAAATACTAGTTCTCTCGTGACCGACACGCTGTGAGATGAGGCAAGGGGTGGATATATCGCCGTCGCAGGCCTGTATTGTGACTTCCTTACCCAGCAAGAGCACATCATCACCAATATCATGGGGGCTATTCTAAAGCAGTTGGTCGGTAGGGGTGAAATCCCCAAAGGTGTGCGTGAGGCATTTAAAAGGGGGAAATGGAGTTTGGTGGTAGAGGGCCACTGCTCGTGGATCGGATACGAATGTTTAGGATCCCTATTGCCTCGTTACCCCGAGTCTTCATCTGTAGCGATGTCTTAGACGAATTGCTACCGAAGGGTCTACCAGAGTTTGTTCACTGGGCTAAGGGAGATTGTTCCGGAGTCCAGTAAGAGGGAATATTCCTTATCATGAAGACCAATTCCAAGGGAGCTGAAATCAAACACCCATGCTGTATCCGCCAAGCGCTATACTCTAATAATGAACAGTTAGTTCTTAAAGTCCAAGCTATACGATGGTGGTCCGCTGTAGTCGTATGTGTGCTTCCTGTTGGCATCGTGGGGTGGTGGAGCTGCTCGTTTAGCAATAAATAAGGCCAGATGCCTCTCTTGTTGGCTACTGAGTATGGGCGGTCAGGAATGACCACTACTCCTGGGAGATGAGCCGAAGTCAATCCTAACAGGATTGAGAGATGAAGCCTCATTCAACTGACTGGGAGGTCAGGAAAGGACATTGGGAGTTGTGAAGATGCAATCAAAACGGGTAGATATCTGATGTAAGGCAAGGGATATCAAAGGCCAAACACCGCTGTTGCAGGCCTCTTAGGTGGGCATGAGCAAGCTGTGGTGGTTCTAATGGAGTGAGTATATGCCAATCAGACATTGTAGATATAACTGGGTGGAAACTACTCGGACACGTCTGTATGAGAGTAGGGTGGGGTAGAGAAGTGGATTTTTAGGGTTTAGTTATTACCAAAATTTGTGTAAGATAATATTCCGTTAGGTTTCTACAGTAATTGAATGGGTGACTGCGGTTGAGAGGGTTCCTGGCGGAACAACCTTTCACGTGCGTGTTTTCTCCTGACCAGTTCAAAAGAACTGGGAGACACGACTAGGGAAACAACATCCTTCTACTCGAGAAAAGACCAACACCCACACGACGAGAATCGGTCACCTTTTTTATTCATTTGTCTTTGGAGCTTTTGTTTTGTGAGATTTTGTGAAGCGCAGGGATCTAGTTCCTGTAGGTTTGTCAATGAGCACTCGGCTCAAAAGCAAACACGAATTACTTCCTTGACCGTTTACAACATTATTGTACGCTGACTCCGCTATTTATTTGGGAAGGGCCATTCTAGTGCTTTAATTAATGTATAAGCTGACATAGATCCTTTCAGTGCAGTGAAGATGGCTCTAAATGGAACGGACGATAGCTCCTACGTGAGGGAAGGGTTAACACCCCTTTCATGGGCTGCCAAGGGTGGGCATGAGGAAGTAGTTCGGTTGCTGCTGGCTCGAGATGATGTGAACACTAACACTCATGATCACCTGAATCGGACACCACTCTTCCTAGCTGCTAGCGAGGGACATGAAGGAGTCGTGGGGATACTGCTCGATCAAAGGGATGTCAACCCCAACACTGCGAACTCTTATGGTCAAACGCCACTCTGGGGAGCCGCCGAGTGGGGACATGAAGGAGTCGTGAGTGTATTACTAGCATGGAATAATGTCAATCCCAATGTGGCGGCTGCTCGTGGACTTGCACCGCTCCACATAGCCGCCTACGAGGGGCATGCAACCGTCGTGAAGAGGCTACTAAACCGGTATGATACCAACCCAAATACTGAGACTGATAACGGTGAAACACCACTGCTCATGGCGGCAGATGGGGGATATGAAGGAGTCGTGAAGGCGATACTGCGACGAGCAGATGCCGAGCCCAACATCGCGAATGAATGTGGACAGACGCCACTCTGCAGGGCCGCCAAGAAGGGGTTCGAGGGAGTGATGAGGGCGCTTCTCGAGCGAGTCGATGTTAATCCCAACGGCGTTGACAATAAGGGCAGAACCCCGATATTCGAAGCAGCCTACGAAGGGCATGCAAATGTCCTAAAGATACTGCTGGAGCGAGCAGACGTCAACCCCAATACTCCAGGTCCATTTAGACAAACGCCACTCTTCGTCGCCGCCAAGAACGGACATAATGCAGCGGTCCAGATGCTAGTAGAAAGAACTGATGTCCTCCCCAACACTACCGACAGAAACAATGCGACCCCACTCTTCATAGCTGCCTACGGGGGGCATACTGGGCCCGTTCAGATGCTACTAGAACGCATTGATATTAATCCGAATGCTACAGTTAATGATGGTACAACACCACTCTGCGCTGCCGCCTGGTTGGGACGGGAGGATGTAGTGGCGATGCTCCTTGAGCGCAATGATGTCAACCCCAACCTTGGAGATAAATATGGTCGAACGCCTCTCTTCAAAGCCTCTCGTGCTTTGCATGAAGGAGTCGTAGAGATGCTGTTATGCCGGGCGGACATTAACCCCAACACTGTGGATAATGATGGTCAAACCCCGCTACTTGGAGCCGCTATGTACGGAGGAGAAGCAATCGTGAAGATGCTGCTGGAACACCATAGTGTCAATCCTAGTCTCGCAGACTGTTCTGGCCGGACCCCGCTCTTCGAAGCCGCAGTACGAGGGCATGAAGGAATTGTGAAGATGTTGCTTAAGCGGAACGGTATTAACCCTAGCATACCACTTTCGTGTGGCCAAACACCTCTCTCTGAAGCCTCCTACAATGGACATGAAGGAGTTGTGAAAATGCTCCTAGACCGGCTGGATGTCAATTCCGATATGGGAGATCTCGCTTGTGAAACAGCGCTTTCGGGGGCACTGAGCAATGGACATCATGGCATTGTGAAGCTGCTATCCGAACGGAAAAATCCAATCACCCGATCAGATGGCGACAAATCCGCAGCTCTCCTCTCTGGGCCGTGCAATCCGAATCAACACCCCTCCAAAAGGATCCGCAGGCTTTGACTCTCGACACCAAAAGCTCAAAACGTCTCCCTGTTCCTGGAATTCTTTTCATTTCATTAGCCGCAGGCTTGCCGCTAGTTCAATCTATAACGCTCCTACCACGTGTCCTTGGCCTCCTTTTATTCCCTGAGTTGGTTTTACAATGGCATCCCCGTTTTCTTGATCACTTTTTTCTCTCCCCTCTTTGTAATTTTCTTCTTTTCCCTCACAATGACAACTCCCCATAGATGCATCTCCCGACTCAAACATCGGTGGAGACAATTTAACGGGGGGCTTCGATTGTATATAGTGTGCTGAGACGACTAAGGAAGAACCAATGCGGGTTGTTTTCTTTGTTTGCTCACTCTGTACTAATGTTGAAACAGCCTCTTACTGAATTTTATTTCTGTCATCTTTCTTCCACCCTATTTTCTACCGAGTATTCCTCTCCGACATCTATATCTTCGAGACATTATCTTTTACTTTCGTCCTTTTTCCTGTCACACAAAAGGCCCTCCCCTCCAACTCCTTTCTTATCATCTTAGTGTAGAAACGGTGCAAAACGATCCAGGTTTGAAGAAGCACCTTGTATAACCTCTAAGCATATGTACCATACTCTCGATGACGGGGATCCGAGTTCACTTTCCTTTTATTATCCCTCTATGCCTCTATACCTCTATACCTCTATACCTCCTCGTTTCTTCCCGCGGCAGAACAACGGATCAACAGTTTGACTGTCAACGGACGAAAGCAAATTGGGACAGGAAACTACAAGAGGGTCTCTTGTGCATAGATAGTCGGATATCTGGGCAAGGTTGGACTTTCACTTCGCTTAGACTCTTTTCGTCTTCTCTTTTCTCTGGGCTTGTCTTTAGTGAAGGTTTGGGAATTAGCTTAAGAGACTTCAGTAGATTGTGAATTGTCAGACTACTTTTCTCAGGCGGATTCCCCCATCTATGACAATTGTGGAATTGTGGTTTCATGTGCGTCCGAGGATAGATACAGTTGCCCGAGTTTATTCTTTTCAGTACCTCTCCAACCGTATAAGCGCACTCAACGGCGGGCACCACCCCGAGACGGCCGCCCACAGGAAAACGTGCCTTAAGTTTAAAGTTTTTCATCTCCCAGTGCTAGCAAATTACGGGTACTGCACCACCCCAATTGGTGCTCACCTGATAGGGAGGGAGGACGTAGATCCTCTAGTTCTACTCATGCGATAGCATAACCAATGAATAGACCAATTAACATTGCACAATTACAGTAGTTTCCCGTCTTGCCAGCTATGGCTCTAGGGACTGCAGTTTGTGATTGAGTGCAATATAATCGCCCTTTCAAGCTGAGAAACACAAGCTAGGAAGTTCTTCAATGCCATATATTAGTCCTAGACGCTCCTAGGATAGAGGTGGCTGAATTCCGCTCAAACAATGTCACACCATGATCCACATCGCCCATCTTTCTTAACATATGTTTAGAGAACGCCTCCCCTCTGTTAAAAATCACTGGTGATTAGTCCACAGAGGCATCTCACCTCGCACATTGCCTATTCTACTGTTCATTTGTTAGTCGTTTTCTTTGTCACCCATTATCATGCAGAGAGGAGGAAGGGGTATACCTGGTGTATACTATATATCAGGATTGGCATAGATGGCCGGCCCATTCCCCAGAGGGCCCCCGTAAAGGTCGGTGGGGAGAAACGGGGGACCGTCCAAGTGATGAGCGGGGACCCGCCCCGTAACGAACTCTACCGGAAACTAGTACCGGAGGGTAAAGCGAAGTATGCATTAGAAGGATGCGCGTGATGGGCACCGGATGGTTTTCCGGACCTAGGATGCGGACGCTCTTTGTATTTTGTACTATATAAACCCTCTGTATAGCCGTACATAGAACCATAAGAAAGCCAGATACGAATCCGGGGGGTATACAGATCTCCCCTCCTTGACTTTTTTACCCTTCTTCATCGCTCCAGCCAGTGCTTCTTCTTTCCAGATCTCATATCAACACCCTCTTCCCCGCCTATACTGTTGCAAATCACCAGTGATCACTTCTCTCACCCTCACCTTTCCTTTGTACCTTTCCTATCTTGTTGACCTAGTTTCACTAGGTATCTTTGTCACTTATTATCGAGCGAAGAGGTGGAGTCAGTATACCTGGTTATCAACTAAATCAAGCATTGCGCATGCATCGCCGACCAACATCGGAAAGCAAAGCTGAGCCGTGGGGTTACGAGAATGTCGGAATCAGAGCATCGTGATTCCCCTGCTGCGGTAGTATCACCGGATCGGCTTCTTCCATCCGAAGAAGTTACTAGCACATTCTGCCTATCCTGGGAACCAGAGTACTGTGTCCGGGAAAGCTGTTGTATATTCTATATAAACCCACGGGTTCTCCTGAGATACAAAATTAACCAAGTTGGATACAATTCTTAGTATTGAAAAAGTTCGATCCGCCTTGGCTTCATTCCACCTCTTTCTCCACCTCTTTTTAGTTGAAACCTTCAACATTGATATCTCATAACAATATATACAACTACAAATTGTCCTGCCATTTCTGTCTCTAAAAATCACTCAGTACAGAATGCCCCATACTCCACAAACACAGCCGTTCAACATCGACGATGGCAATTCCAACTCCTGCATCGTAACAGGTAGTTTCAGCACCACGCTTTATGGGTCGGAGCAGGATGCGCGGGTCGTTCGTTAGTTCCTTACGAGAGCCCAATAACAGAGATTACGGCGTAAAAAACGACCTTCTAGCTTGTGCCGCGGATTAGGTTTGGGAGCAAGAGAGTTCCGGGACTGGAGGGAGGGTGAGCGGAGAGCTGATAAGTCTACCTTGTTTTTCGGTGTGAACCCGCCACTTTGAAGATACATATGAGGTTGGTGGCAACATCCCTTGTAACTAGCGACAAGGCTGATGGTGAGAAATATTAGTTGACTAGTTATCGCCCGCTCTGGGTTAGATAAAAATATGCAATATTAAAAGCTAGATTTTTCCCAATACCTATATTCCTAGAAATACAATAGTATTTTTGTTTTAACTTGTAAGGCCCTGTTCAGCGAGCTAGGAATACTATACTTCAGCAAAAATAAATTCCCGTCAGATTTACCTACCTTGGGTTTGGACGCGTGTTGCTTGGGTTTTGTGTCTACAGTGTGTGGAGTATCTGGAGGTGTATTGCAACACCAAATTGCGTCCGGATTGCATCTGGAGGGTGGTTGCCATAATAGTTTGCTTCTGGGCACCCTTTACGATACCACCACTCATCTGAATTCACCAATTATCAATTCCGGCCTGTGATTCTACTTTCAGAACCTGCTCTCTCTGAGGGCAAAAATGCCACCACACTCCAATCAGAAAGTGAGTGATAGCTATTGCAGTCTTTCATCAGCACAGTTTGTTGTAATCTCTCGGCACTTAGTCTTACAAGTGACGTGACTTATTAGTTTTTGCTCTGATCACATACCTATTCTTGACTATGGACTAGCCTGATGACTCCACCACAACTACTCCATCAATTCAGAATCTAACACCTGCTTCATGGTAGACCCCACCACAGCTACACACTAGTATAACATCCATCCTGACCAGACAATTATTCATGGAGTCACCCTTCTGCCGGGTTTTCTTAAGGAGTGGAGGGAGCGCGAGCTTTGAAGAGAGATTCTACTGGTGTAAGATATGCGATCATGATACCTCTTTGGGATATTATAGCTATGCAACGCAGTAAGAGACCTCCCACTACGACAGTTTTCCATGGTCCTATGTGTAACAATCCTACCGAGGGAGATATTTATACAACAGGATATAAAGCTCCTATAGGAGGATTACGAACTGTCTTATAGTCCTTTCACTTACTTAGACTATGATATAGTCTTTGTTTGTGTTTAGACTATCTTATAGTCTATCGTATCTTAATCTCTTCTCATGTGAGAGAAATGTGAGACTGTCCTTGTCTTACAAGATCGTGGTTGCTGTGAGGCTAAGAGCTAAGGTGCTTGCATACAAGTGAGAAGTTGAGGTAAAGGTTTAATGTAAAGAGATATTGTAAGAGAGTACTTAGATGGTTGCTTGAAGAGCTCTAACTACTGTGAGCATTTTTTTTCTCTTTATTTTATTTTTTTAATCTTGCTTAAATATTGTTTCTTTCAGGGCAAACGCACAACTGTGCTCATCCCACGGTGTTAGGTACAATGGACTGTCAAGTAAGCAAGGCCTATGTAGTCCAAAACCTCCAACTACAGTCTATCCCACTATGCCCAAGCTAAGACCCTCTGACCCTGCCCGTGAAAGAAAACTCTGCCCGGTGCAAAGGGTAGAAACTACAAGAACATGAGAAAATGAGCCTGAGTACAACGAACCAAAAGCCCCACGAAAGCCTAGCCTAAAAGAAAAACATCCTCAACAGAATGTAGACCCCATCAACAAAGTTAAAGCAAACACACTCACCCAAATCAAACCACATATAAGCTAAACTGAGGTAAAACCCCACTAGGCCCAGCTCCCGAAGGAATAGGGCCTCCTGGATGACGGGTCGCAGGGATACAACGAGGGGAAATAGCTCCCGGAGGCATATAGCCCTGCCAGCCAAGACTAAGAAGGAGTAAACGAGTTCGAGGGACATGCTGTCCATGAAATGAGGGCTCATGGCAGTTGGAGGAAGATCCGGTCGGCTATCGCGGGAATTAGGACCTGAATAGCGATAGATAAAATGTTCCCCTAGTCCTAGGAGATCAGAAGGGAACAGAGGATGGGTGTGGGCATAGAGCCGCGTGTAGTAGGATTCCAGCTAATCCAAGCGTCAGGGACGTGGAGGGTGGAGGGTTAACCGACATGCGAAGTGCGGGGAAGGCTGAGGGAAGCGGAGTCACAAAGTTTTAAAAAGTCCGACCGTACAAGCAAAGTCAAAAGGAGAGTGTGCAATACCAGAGACCAGTGCCACCAGGGACAACTACTTTACCGATTGACCGAGAATAAAGATGGACCACTGACAGGTGAGAAGTTGCCAACAATTGAGGGCTGCCTAAGCGAGCCTGGAGAAGGGGGCGTGAAGGAAAGCTCAACCACCCTCTAGGACAAGCTCGCCAGGCCTGACGATTAGAAGAGAAAGGAAGATGGGATGGAGGGAGCTTCACCAGAGAGAGGTAATGTAGTGTGTCTGGGAGAGGGGGGTGGATGGAGATGACGATGATTTCTCTTGGTGTTGAGATTTCAATCGCCAGAGGTGTAGCAGAGACGGAGGATGAGTAACAAATCTGACCTTTTTTTTTTCTTTTTCTTCTTTGTTTTTTTTTTTTTGAATCTCCATTATTAATTGTTTCTATCGGGGCAAATGCACACCTGTGCTCATCCCACGGGCCTAGGTACAACGGACTTTCAACCAAGCACTGGCCAAATAGTCCAAAACCTCCAACTACAGTCCATCCCGCCATCCCCAAGCTAAAGCCCTCTGAAGCTGCCCGACAGAGAAAGCCGCACCCGGTACTATGGGTAAAAACTACAAGGAGATGAGAAAGCGGGCCTGAAAGCTACGAACCAAAAACCCCTGCGAACTCCTAGCCTAAAAGTAAAACTTCCCCAACCGACTGTAGACACAACGAACAAAGGAAAACAAACCCACTCCCCCTAGCCAAACAACCTATAAGCTAAACCGGAGTAAAGCCGTACCGGGCCCAGCGCCTGAGGGAATAGGGACTCCTCAATGATGGGTCTCGGGGACACAACGATTGGAGAAAAGCACCCGGAGGGATATAGCCCCGCCAGCTGATGCTCAGGAGGAGCAGCGGAGTTCGAGAGAATGCCGCCAAAAGGAGGAAGGCGTGTGGCAGTCTGAGCAAGATCCGGTCGGCCATTTCGGGAATCAAGACCTGGAAAAAAGAATTAAACATGTGCCCCTAGTCCTAGGACATCAGAAGGGAGCAGAGGTCTGATGGTGGGCATAGAGCTATGAGCAGGAGGGTGCCAGCTGATCAAAACGTTGGGGAGGGGAAGGGCGGAGGGCTACCAGACACTAGAAGTACAAGGAAGGACGATAGAAGTGGGGTCACAAAGTTTCAACAAGTCCGAACGTACCAGCAGAGCACAAAAGAGATAGTCGAATACCAGAGAGCACTGCCACCGGGAACAACAACTTTACCAAGCAACCGAGACTAAAGACCAACCGTTGCCGAGTGAGGGGTTGCAGACCGAGGAGGGCTACCTAAGCCAGCCAGGAGAAGAGGGGGTGAAGGCAGACTCACCCAAACCGCTAGGAACAAGCTCGGCAGGCCTGACAATCAGAAGGGAAAGGAAGATTGGAGGGAGATGGCTTCCATCAGACAGAGGGAATATGGCGTGTCTGATGAGAGGTGGCTGGATGGAGGTGACGATGATTTCTCGTGGTAATGAGATTTCAATCACTGGAGGTGTAGCGGAGAAGAAGGATGAATAACTACTGTGAGGTATTTTGTATCTTTTTTTGTGTTTTTTCTTTCTTGTTTTTTTTGATTTCTTGATATTAATTGTTTCTATCGGGGCCAGCAGGCCAAAAGAGACATATCCCGCAGTGTTAGGCAAAGCGGCCATTCGGCCAGAGTGAAGACCATGTCATCCAAAACCTCCAACTACAGTCGATCCCGGGATCCGCAAGCTAAAAGCCTCGGACCCTGCGCGACAAAGAAAACTCGGCCCAGTACTATGGGTACAAACTACGAAGAGATGCGAACACGGGCCTGAAACCAGGGAAACAATAACCCCCACGAAAGCCTAGCCTAAAAGAAAAACATCCCCAACCGACACTAGACACAAGCAAAAATGGAAAACAAACCCACTCCCCCAAGTCAAACAACATGTAAGCTAAAGCTTAGTAAAAGCCCACCGGGCCCAGCTCTCAAAGGAATAGGAACGCCTGAATGATGGGTCTCGGGGATACTCGAGGGGAGAAAAGCTCCTGGAGGCACACAGCGCGGCCAGCCGAGGCTCAGGAAGAGCAACCGACTTCCAGAGAATGCCACCAGAGAAATTAAGGCTCGTGGGAGCCGGAGAACGATCTGGTCGGCTATTTCGGGGAATGGAATCCGGAAAGAAGGTTTAAACATGCTCCCCTGGTCTGAGGTCATCAGAAGGGAACACAGGTCTGGTGGTGGCTGTAGAGCTGCGAGCAGTAGGGTGCCAGCCGATTTAAACGTCAGGGATGGGCAGGGCAGAGGGCTAACTGATACAAGATGTGCGAGGAGGGCCGACGGAAGCGGGGTCACGATGTTTCGAAAAGTCCGACCGTACCAGCAGAGCATACAGGAGATAGTGCAATACCAGACAGCAGCGGTACAGTGGACAACTACTTTACGAATCAACCGAGACTAAAGACCGACCGTTGACGAGTGAGAGGTTGCCGACTGTAATGACCCTACGATAGGTAGCTACAATAACTACCACCTTAGCCCAAATGGTATACCAAGAGGTAGTCAAAGGTGGTATGGTCTGGTATATTAGTATACAAGAATGCTAGTTCACCTAAAGGCAAGGCATAGGGAACAGTAGAGTGGCATTAGGCACTCTATTAGGCAGAGTAACCTTTCAGGAGAACATTCGCATAAGACCAAGAGAATTATGGGAATGTTACACGGATCTCGGGGACGACTTCTGTGGTTGACGGGAGGACTTCCGGAGCGGTTACAGGCATAAGAGGGCAAAGTTACCCTACCTTGGGAATTAGGTCATTATGCCCATGGACCCCAGTTACCCTACTGAGGTGTTCAAGTTACCCTACCTTCACCAACACAGTCATCCTAGAACAAGGAGGTCGATTGCCTCACATTCTATGGGCTGGGAGATGTTCTTGGGCGTACAGGCATCTGTGGGGGGAGGCCCCACGCCTGTGTAAGGGTGACCCGAACATGCTATTGAACTTGGGCGGGTTTTGCTAACACCGCCCTGTGGCCCTAGCGTTGGGACGGCGCGTCATAGGCAGATGGCTGTGTAGTTGCTCGTTATCTAGTTAAAAGAGGTCATTGGAGCAGCTGCCATAACACAGTATAAGTCGTCGCCGTCCGGCTGAATGAATGTCGTTCGCAGGATATATAAGGAGAGTATGGGCAACAGCCAAAATGGGGCTCGCCCATATATGGTTTCTCGGGCACCTGGGAGTCTATTCTAACCTACGTGTAGTAGGGTAGTCTTCCTAGTGGTACTCAGGTAGTCTCAGAAGGCCAGGGTGCTTTCGAGACAAATATCTCAGTAACTAGCCCGGACATTCTCCCCTTGATTTCTAGCATTACTATGGATTGTTATTGGACTCTAGAGGTATGAGTCTTATTACAGTACATTCTGTCGCGAGAGGCTGGCTATGGGTAGCGCCAACTTAGCCAACCATTGGCTACATCTCACCGGAGGAGCTTGCATGTCAATTTATCACATTGAATAGTCGAGTAGATTAAATGATGGACTGCATAGCTTGTATAGACGAAACTGCCACTGGGCCAGTGAGTCCACCATCTAGGTATTGACTCTGGTTATTGTAATAACACTTAGCCCCTGGTAGGACTTCGATACAAATAGTTTTTCCACCTGCGGTTGTATTGGAGATTCATTGCAGAAACTCATGTGCTATTGACGGAGTTAAGTATACCCGAGTTGGTCCGACACTTCCGGCAGGATATATCCTGATAGAGGGTAGACCTCTGACAAACCCTGAGAAGGAGAGGGTGCTCGCACAAGGTCGGGAGTAGTGATGAATGTAACAGGCTTAAATCTGATATCTACTTATGTTTAAGTGTTTGGCATTCTACTTTGACAACCAACTTTTCCTTGAGAGAACTAAATTGAGTGCAGCTTCGAGCTTAACTATATTAAGTTTTACCGTTGTTTCTTCTGAATTATTTTACCTTATCTTTATCTTCTACTTTGAGTGTTTGGTGCGGTCGCAACCTTAGAGTTCACCTCTCCTTACTGTGCCCCCGTTACAGTATATAGTTGAGCGCACTTGCTTAACTCTGTTCTGAGAATTGTTGTTTTAGCTTACTGTTTGGACATGGTTTGATTATCAGTCGCTTGTCTGGTACAACAAGCATCGGGTGGAAAGAACAATGTCTTCAACTATGGCTGTGTCCCGGTTGCATTCTCATCCGGAGCGGATGACTGGTATTGCTCGAGAAATATCTTGAACCGCTGCCAGAGCAGACCTGAACAGATTAGAGTTGTGGCTAATCCAGCAGCTCCTGTCATATGACATTGACAATGACCCGACCTTTGAGATTGAAATATCTCGTACGGTCTGCGAGATGGTGATTGAAGACCCTTGCGCCCTCCTCCAGGGTTTCACTCATGACCCGTCGGTAGGACCGACAATACCCGACAATAGAGGACCGAAGATGACTTGCGCTGATTTCAGACAAGATCCCCTTGAACTATACATACTGGAGGAAATCACCAGTCACATGCAAGAGGCACAAAGCCAGCTCCTCAATCTTGCTGAAGAGCATCAGCATGCATTTGAAACTGAGATTGTGGAAAACACTAATCGTTGGATGGAATACCAGGGGAAAAACTTCCGCTAGTTAGCTATGTCCGATCAGATGATTCGGAAAAGGGTAGAAGCCTTGGAGCAGGCCGGTGCCCAGGGGTACTCCATTGACGCTGAGAATGACGTGGTTATGAATGCTGCCCCTGCCCTTCATTAGGGAATAGAACCCCTCCTCATTATGCTGCTGAAGTCGCAGCCTGCATGATGAATGAGAAATATCAACGTTGGTTGAATAACGGGGTTAGAGAATACATCGCAGAGCAAGAGCAGCTTGCCCTATTGGAAAAGCCGGTGGCCGAAGCACAAGACGGTCGAACCCTTCCCGAAGTGGCCTTCAGTGTGGTTGTCCGCTCTCGGGGAACAACTCCTTCGGTGAAAAACCTCCGGCCATCGTCACGTCCTCTCGGGGTTACAAAGTCTAGCTCCATTTCATTGGGGACATCATCGAGACAGAATTCTCCACAGCCGCCACCTCCGGAGGCTGTCCCAGAACCCCCTCTCTCTTACCACGATCGTCGATAGTACCTTCCCCTTGGGCAGTGGAACAAAATACGCCGGCGATACATATCGAACGAGAACCACCCTTTGCGGTAGCAGGGCAAACCCCTCTACCCAACACTCCACAAGTCCCAGGTGCCTTTGTTTCGGCAATTCAACCACCCGCACCAGCAAAGGCTTCGGGTAATGTTTGACCTCCCGGTCTTGCCCGAAGGTCTGAGGCACCAGCGCCTACAGGTGTTCATTCCCCTGACTGTCGAGTTGTGGCCGAAGGAAGCGATATTCACTATGCGCATAGGTTTCCATGTCTGAAGAGTGACTTCGAGCCAATCAAGATTTGGTCGAGACCTTGGAACGACGCTCCTCAGCCAAAGTCAAAACAGAACCGATGCGGGTACTGTGAGTGTGTGAGGCACACTAGGCATAGTGACTGCCCAGATTTTTTAAGAGACTATGCGGTTAACACTCGTGCTGCTAGACAACAACCTCCTCCCCCACCGTCTAACCCATTACCTGAGAGAATGGAAGGAGATGTGCCGCGCGAAGATGGTTTTAGTAGGTATGATTCCCCTAGGGAAGGCCCCAGTGGAAATGCTGGTGGCAGTGGAGGAAATCTTCCGCCCCGTGGTGGAAACGCTGGAGGCGGTGGAAACCCTGGTGATTCCGACTCCTCGTCAGATGGCGATTCTGACTCCTCCCTTCCCGATCCCTGGAAATTCCTAGGAAGCCACAAGTCCCTCTGGAATGATGCGAGGAAGGAATAGTATGATTGGCGGTGTCATCAGCTTGCTGAGTATCTTCGGAAACAACGCAAGGGTAAGAAGTCAGCGCATCGACCGAGGAAACCTGAGAAATTACTTGTCGATCCGTTCAAAGGTGACTCTACCGATACTCAACACTTCATACAGGATTGCGAAATCAAACTGGACTACTTTAGGGAATCCCTCCGCAAGGACTGGGATAAAGTCAGTTTGGTAATCCCCCTTCTCCAAGGTCCTGCCAAGAAATGGTACCAGAGCATACACCCTTACTTTAGTGAAGAGGGTGCCCGTCGAGAAGGTATTCCCTTCGACCTGAAAAATGTACTTCGCACTTGGGATCGTTTCCGGCAACGGCTGGTGTCAAGTTTTGGTGGACACTCCCATTGGGATTGTGCTCTTAGCGAGTCGAATGATTTTACTATCAAGTCCGGCAAGATGGATCACTTTTGTGACCAGCTGATGAGACTGGCTTTAGAGTTGGGATATAGCCGCAATTTTGTCAAGGACAAAGCCCGCGTAGGTATAACTACAGACCTTCGCAATGGATGGGCTTTGAAAACTCCGCTTCCCGACGAATGCTTCGAATATATCAATCTCCGCCATCAAACCGGCCATCGGTTGGAAGATGTTGCTTCCTTCAACCATACGGTTACCAGTGAAAAACATCATTCCAAGCCGGAAAAGAGCGATGATAGGCAATCGTCCACTAAAGGACAGCGAAAGGATAGGAAAAGCTCGGGGCCACGCCAACAGAAACCGCGCAACCATGCGTCTGGGTCTTCAAGACCTCAAGAAACAGAGCACATGAAAATCCCTCGTGATATGACTTAGACTCTGAGTCACAAACGCAAAAGGTTGAATCAATGCTCTCAATGTTGACAAGCTGGTGAATACTGGGCAAAGTCTCGTGCGGCTACTCGAGTTGTTGCGTCCTCTCGAATTAATTGAAAACGAGGTGCCAGTGAAGCTGGATAGGAAGCCACCAATGTCCCGAAATCGGGACACATTGAAGCTGCTCCAAAACCTGCTGTTAAGCAAGTTGTAGCCGAGGTGCGCGGATCACCACCTCCAGATTTGGATATCTTGGAGATTGATAACGTTGTGGACGGATAGGTGAGATCTATCCCAAGAGGTGATAGGAATGCAGAAGCCAACTCTAATCTAGTGCCTAGAAGGGCTGATGACATAGATGACGGGAACGAAGCAGTAATGTTCCTCACCAGAGGTACAACATATTGAAACTAATATCTGGCTATAGGGATAGCGAGATTGGTTGGGTTTCTTTTCTTATATTGGAAATGGTTGCGGAACTTTGTTTTGTGCTTTTGTTTTATTTTCTTCTGTGATTTTGCGAAAGTGTTAATTGCTTATCTTATACTGTTGGGAATTTTGGATTGAATTTGTTTGGGTAATGTGTTTATTTCGTCAGGTTAGACTTGACTTAGCAATTGAAGTTATGTTGCAAGTTTACCTGAGGAGGGTTGAATATGCGAAATCATGCTGGCGTGATAGTAAACAGCCAAGCTATTGAAAACCCGTAAAATGCATCAAGTGATAAAAGTTATTCACGACCAGTTGTGGCCACTCTTGTGTCGAAACGCAAGAGAAATTGATTAGCTATTGTAAAATCATACCAAATTCTTCTGGAAATTTGCTAACCGCAATGTTTAGGGACAAGAGACCCGATAAGCGGTTGCGGCTTGCAGGCCCACCGCCACATACAAGATCCATTCACGTGAGAGTGAGACTGAAATGGAGCCACAATCAAGAGAGGCTAAGTGGTGAAGCCCTCTTATTGTTGGATAGTGGCGCTACGGGGGCTGTATTAAGCAGTGATTGGGTTAAGAATGCCCAAGTACCTTGTGTACGTCAGAAGGAACCGACACCGATTTGATATGCAAGTGGAAATCACCCTCCTGGCTCATTTCTACACTATACCACTACAGTGGATATGTACATAGGAGACCATATGAATCAAATGTGATTTGAAGTCGCAGATATGCCGGCAGGCAAAGTGAATGGTTACCTGCCAATGTCGTGATTAAAGGACCACAACCCAGACATTAACTGGGAGAAGGGGAGTCTTAAGCGGCGATCAGAATGCTGTAAAGCCCACGGCCTAAGGAAAGAAAGACTCTTAGAGTTCATTACAGAAGAGGAACTCTTAGCCGATGACCCAGACAATATCTTTGTCATGGGCATGGCCCTTTACACTGATGAAGATGGTGAGGACATCAAGATTAAGATTCTCCCTGAATATAGAGACTCCGCAGATATATTCAGTCAGTAGAAAATCAATGCTTTACCTGAGTATAGCAAGTATGATCATCGTATCGACTTGAATCCTCAGGCCAAACTACCAGACAGGCCTATTTATCCCTTGTCTAAGAAGGAATTGGACGCACTTTGGGATTATATTAGGGAAATGGAAGACCATGGAAAGATGAGAAGACTTTCCTCACCAATAGGGGCTCCTATATTATTTGTGCCGAAGTCTGATGCAACGCTTCGGTTATGTGATGATTGCTGAGGGTTAAACAAGATTACAATCAAGAATAAGTATCCGTTGCCCTTGATGAGCAAGCTTAGGAGTAGGCTTTGTAAAGCCACTATGTTCACAAAATTGGATCTGAAGAATGGCTATTACCTTATTCGGAGGATGGAAGGTGAAGAATTGAAGACCGCCTTTAAAAGCAGGTAAGGTCTTTATTAGTACACCCTGATGCCCTTTGGGTTATGTAACGCAGCATCAACATTCCAGAGTATGATCAATGATGTATTCCGTGACATGTTAGATGTCGGAGTCATCGCCTATATGGATGACATATTAATCTATACGGAGACAGTTGAAGAACATGTCGCCCTGGTAAGGTGGGTCATGGAAAGGCTGAGAAAGGCACGCCTTTGCGTTAGCATTAAGAAGTCAAGCTTCCATCAACGGGAAGTAGAGTTCCTTGGGTATAAGGTATCTGATAGAGGAATCTCTATGACAGCTAGAAAAGGTTGAAGACATCAGGGCATGGTCAACGCCCGAGAAGGACGTCGATGTGTAAAGCTTTATGGGCTTTGCCATTTTCTATCGTGGGTTCATGAAAGGTTTTAGCAAGATAGCCAAACCATTAACGGACTTGACAAAGAAAGGTATCAAATGGAAGTGGACTCCTTCATGTTAGGATGCTTTTGACAAATTGAAGGAGATGTTTACCATAGGTCCAATTCTGACCCAATTTGATGACGCTCGTCCAAGTAAGTTGGAAACCGACGCTAGTGACTTTGGATTAGGAGCCGTATTATCTCAACTCTGAGAGGATTAGAAGTGGCATCCTGTAGCATTTCATAGTAGAAGATTCTCACAAGCAGAGCTAAATTATGACGTCCTTGATAAGGAAATGGCCGCAATAGTGGCAGCCTTTAAGGAATGGGTATCTATGTTGATGTCGGTTGATGATCAGATATTGGTGTACACTGATCACAAGAATTTGGAGTACTTTAATACTACAAAGACTCTAAATCGTAGACAACATTGCTGGGCGGAATTTCTACAACAGATCAATTTTAAGGTTATTTATAGGGAAGGACGGTTAAATGAAAAGGGTGATGCGTTGTCAAGGCGTAGGGACTACCACCCTGAAGCGGGGAGTAATTCCGAACCTTTTACATGTTTTCGCCCTGGACAGTATATTGGAGAGGAGCCTGTAATCTTACATCCACATCTGTTGCAGACTTGCTAAGGTTTTCGGTTGCAGACAACATTTCATAAGGCTTTTATGAAGGCAGCCGATAGTGATCAAACCTATTTGGCAACGCTAAAGGCACTCCTCAAAGGCGCTAGTAAGGTCGATACAAATTTTGGTATCGAAAAGGACTTGCTCCTGAATAAAACAGGTGGTACATTCCAAAGGATCAAAGTCTAAGGCCAACGATCATGGAGGCACAACATGATTCAAAGATTGCTGGACACTTCAGAACATACAAGACCATTGGCAGGGTTAGGGCTAACTTCTCTTGGCCAAAGATAGATGAAAATATTACCGAGTATGGTCGCTCTTGCGATGTATGTCAACGTAATAAAGTCATCGGGCACAAGAAGTATGGACTCCTAGAACCCTTAGAAGTTCCTATGAGACCATGGAGGGCAATATCCATGGACTTCATTGTTGGGTTACCAAAGTCCGATGGGTATACAAAGATATGGGTCATCGTAGACAGGTTCTCCAAGATGGCACACATCATACCACTAAGGACTGAAGAACATATTAAGGAACTGGCCTTGACGTTCGTGAAAGAAATCTGCCGCCTCCATGGGCTGCCTGAATCAATTGTCTCTGACTGAGATACCCGATTCACGTCTAGGTTTTGGACAAGCCTGATGCACCTATTCCAAGTAAAGCTAAACCTCTCTACTGCATTCAACCCAGAAAGGGATGGGCAAAGTGAAAGGGTTAATTAGACACTAGAACAATATTGAAGAAGTTATTGTTCATATCAGCAAGAAGATTGGGTATCGCTGTTGCCTTTGGCGGAATATGCGTATAATACTTCAATATCAGAATCCACAAAGGCAAGTCCCTTTAAAATAAATTATGAATTTTCCCCACAGACTCAGTGGTCGGGGATAGTGTCGGATAACAAAGGTATACACCCAGATAGCGAGCTTGTTGTTAAAGATTGGGAAGGCACGTGGCAAGAGATCCGAGAAACTATACAGCAGGCACAGGAAAGACAACGGAAATGGCATGATCAAAAGAGACAGCCAGCTCCGGAAAATGTCACATTTGAAGATGTCATACAGGGCAGAGCTAAGAAAGCAGATAGGGTTATGCTAAACCGCAAGAACCTCCGTACAAAAAGACCTATGGAAAAACTAGACCATATGATGTTTGGACCCTTTGTTGTCAAAACCAAGGTGGGGTCTAGGGCCGATGAGATTGAGCTGGGAGAGAGATGGGACATCCATCCTGTATTCCCTGTTAGTTTGTTGGAACCCTCTTGTGAGGATCCAGTGGGCAGGCCTCAAAAGATAATACCAACACCTGACATAGTAGACAATGAGCCTAGCTATGTTGTTGCGGAAGTGGTTGATAGCCGATCGTATGAGAATCCTAAGTCAAAGTTTCCACACTGCTTTGTGCAATATATGGTTGGGTGGGAAGGGTATGGTCTAGAAGAGAATTATTGGGAACCGTTCAAGATGATGAAGATACCGCAATGCAAGCATTGCAACAGTGCCAGAAGAGGTATCCGTCTAAACCTAAAGACCATAGGGTAATAGACAATGCAAACCGTGGAACTAAGAGACGATGTTGACGGAATGAGGACTGACCAAGAGAAGAGGGGAGTAGTGTAACGACCCTACAATAGGTAGCTACAATGACTATCACCTTAGCCCAAATGGTGTGCCAAGTGGTAACCAGAGGTGGTATGGTCTGGTATACTTGGTATATACATAGCTGGTACACTTAGGATAAAGGGTATGGAATAGTTGAGTAGCTTTGAGGTACTCTACTAGGAAGGGTAACCTTTCGGAAGAACATTCGCATAAGATCAAGAGAATTATGGGAATGTTACACGGAGCTCTGAGACGACTTTTGTGGTTGACTGGAGGGCTTCCGCGGCGGTTAACGACATAAGAGGGCAAAGTTACCCGATCTTGGGAATTTGACCTTTATGCCCATGGACCCCAGATACCCTACTGAGGAGTCCAAGTTACCCTACCTTCACCAGCAAGGGCATCCTAGAACATAGAGGTAGATTGCCTCACATTCAATTGGCTCTTAGATGTTCTTGGGCACAGACGCATTTGCGCGGGGAGGCCCCATGGCTGTATAAGGGTGACCCGAACATACTATTGAACTTGAGAAGGTATAGCTAACACCCCCCTCTGGCCCCAGCGTTGGGACGGCGCGTCATAGGCAGACTGCTGCATAGTGGCTCGTTTGCTTGTAAAAAGAGGGCATTGGAGCGGCTGCCGTGACAGCATATACGTCGTCGCCATCTGTCCGACTGAATGTCGTTCGCAGGATATATAAGGCGAGTATGGGTAACCGCCAAAATAGAGGTCGCCCAGATATGGTCTCTCGGGCACCTAGGAGTCTATTCTAACCTATGGGTAGTAGGGTAGTCTTCCTAGTGGTACTCAGGCAGTCTCAGAAGGCCAGAGTGCTTTCGAGAAAAATACCTCAGTAACCAGCCCGAACCTTCACCCCTTGATGTGTAGCATGTCTATAAGTTGTTATTGGACTCTCGCAGGATGAGTCTTATCACGGTAGAATATTTCCCGAGAGCCCGGCTATGGGTAGTACCCACTTAGCCACCCATCCGCTACATGTCACCAGGGGAGCTTGCATCTCAATTTATCACATTGAATAGTTGAGTAGATTAAATGATAGACTGCATAGCTTGTATAGACGAAACTACCACTGGGCCAGTAAGTCCACTACCTAGCTATTGACCCCAGTTATTGTCATAACAGTGAGCCACTGGTAGGATTTCAATAGGGAGAGTTTGGCCACCTGCGGTTGTATTGGAGATGCATTGCAGAAACTCATATCCTATTGACGGCGTTAAGTATACCCGAGTGGGTCCGAGAGTTCCGGCAGGATAAATCTTGATGGAGTGTAGACCTCGGAGAAACCCTGAGAAGGACAGGGTGCTAGCACAAGGTCGTAAGGAGTGGTGAATGTAGAAGGCTTAAATCCGATATCTACTTAAGTTTAAGCGTTTGGCATTCTACTTCGACAACGAACCTTTCCTCGAGAGAACTAAATTGGGTGAAGCTTCCAGCTCAACTATCCTAAGTTTTACCGTTGATTCTTCTGAATTATTTTACCTCATCTTTATCATCTACTTTGAGTGTTTGGTGCGGTCGCAACCTTAGAGTTCACCTCTGTATAGGGTATCCTGTTACACCTAGGTATTGACTCCGGTTGTTGTCATAACAGTTAGCCACTGGTATGACTTCGATAGGAAGAGTTTTTCCACATGCGGTTGAATTGGAGATGTATTGCAGAAACCTATATCATATTGACGGAGTTAAGTATACCTGAGTGGGTCCGACACTTCCTGCAGGTTAAATCCTGATAGAGGGTAGACCTCGGAGAAACCCTGAGCACCACATGGTACTCGCACAAGGGGGGAAGTAGTGGTGAATGTCACTAACTTCCATCTGATATCTACTTAAGTTTAACCGTTTGCCATTATACTTCGACGACCAACATCTCTTCGTGAGAACTAAATTGTGTGAAGCTTCGAGCTTAAGGATATTAAGTTTTACGCATGATTCTTCTTGATTATTTTACGTCATCTTTATCTTCTACCTTGAGTGTTTGATGCGGTCGCAACTTTACAGTTCACCTCTCTATAGCGTGCCCCTGTTACAATGATAGGTAGCTACAATTACTAGCACCTTAGTCCAAATGGTATACCAAGTGGTAACCAGAGGTGGTATGGTCTTATATACTTCGTATATCAATAGTTGGTTAACCTCGGGAAAGGCCTAGGCAATAGTTGAGTAGCCTTGGGTAATCTACGAGGTAGGGTAACATTTCTGGAGTAAGTTCGCATAACGTCCAGGAATTTATGAGAACCTTACACAGGTTTCTCAGACAATATTTAATGTTGACAGGAGGACTTCTGAAGCGGTTAAAGGCATAAGTGGGCACAGTTACCCTATCTTGGGAAATTGACAATTATGCCTATGCACCCCAGTTACCCTACTAAGGAGTCCAAGTTACCCCACCTTCACTGGCAAAGTCATCCTAGAACCTAGAGGTCGGTTGCCTGACATTCTATGGGCTTTAGATGTTCATGGGTGCACCCACATCTGCGCGGGGATGCCCCACCCCTCAGTAAAGGTGGCCCGAACATACTCTTGAACTTGGGTGGCTTCAGGTAACACCGCACTCTGGCCCCCGCGTTGGAACGGCGCATCATAGGCAGACAGCTGTTTAGTTGCCTGTTTGCTAGTAAAACGAGGTTAGTGGAGCATCTGCCATAACACTGTATATGTAACCGCTTCCCGTGGGGTACCGGTCTTCCAAAGGGATATCGGTAGTGACTCTAACCAAACCCGTGGTATAAATGAGATCAAGTACCGGAGACGGCAACGAGCAATTGAGCAGGCTCTATTACTATTATTGAAACTACTAACAGAAAGCCAAGTACCTTCGCCCTGTGCGAAGTTCAAAGATTCCCGAATTGAACTCAATAGAAGATAACTGCTCAACCAAGTATATTGGAAACTCTGGCTGTCAAAGTCTGACCTCTCTAAGTCTGGAGAGCTACCGGTCTTTAAATACACTTGCGATAATCCATCTTGTATCAATCATATCCAAATCCTCAGGCATCAAATGATACCCATCCCATAAACAATCCAATAATAAACAAGCCTTACGAACTTCTGGAGTTCGTATTCACAAACAATACAGGAATCAAATAACAATGCTTACGAGTCTTCTGAGGTCGAATCCTAAAACAAAACATAAAACAAACTAACTAGGCAGACAAGTCGCCTGAACTCGTATTCTGAAACAGTACATAAAACAAATCCATACCTAAACTGGTAACCTGTACCGGTTACACACCAAAAACAAATAACACACTATTTGCTCACAACAAAATCTATCTTCAATCTGAACTGGTGCTATCGTAATCTGTTTCCAAGTAAGGGTCTCAAAACCACTTGTTAACTGGTTCTTCGTCCACATCTTTAGTGAGGCCTGCCTCAGTAGGTGAAATTCCGATGGTAATGCATCCTGAGTAGACTGGGAATTCCTCGCCAATCATGATATCAGTCCACCGTGCCTGTACCATGTCTTCCCTACGTTCCAATCCCTTGATGGGTTCCCAACTGTTCTCGCTCGCTGGGTAATCCTTCCACTTAACTAGGCACTGGCCTTATCCATAGTGTTCTCTGTAATCCAGAATGGCCTCAACCTCCAATGCAGGTTGTTTGATGATTAGGATTGGCACTGGCTTGATATTGGCTCGTCCTGGGAATCGTTCATGATTGTTCTCTCGATTGGGTTTGACCACAGAGCAGTGGAATACTGCCTCCCTTCAGCGGTACATCCTGGCGTCCATCTTAACTGTGTATTTCTGTGGGATATCATCATAACGCAACACTGTGAATAGTCCACGACAGTGGTATTCCAGCTTCTTCGATCGCGATGATTCCGTAGAGACCATGTCTCCAAAGACAAGTAGTTGTCCTCCAACGGGTCCAGGAGGGCCTGGTGTTCTCCTCTTACTTGCGCTACAGGTAGACCACATTCTGGCAACCTTTAGAGCTTGGTAGGCTGGGTTCCGGTGTTCAGTGTGTCTGTTGTAGTAATCGTCAGCAGCAGGTACCGAGGTCGCTGCTGTCCGATAGGAGCTACGTAGCGGATAGTCTCTCCCATACACCCCTTTGTATGGTGACATGTTGATGGTCTCTGAGTAAGCAGCATTGGTGTATGATGCTAGCTGAGGTAGGGACATAAGCCAGGTGGTCTGTCGTCTGTCGATAACCGTCTTCAAAGCCGTCTTCAGTTGCCTAATCCTGTGTTCTGCTTGGCCTTCCATCTGATGGTGTCCTGGGGCCGCCATGATGTGTTCAACACGCATAGTCTTCAGAGTCTGCCTCCAAAACATGGAGGTGAATCGTGGGTCAGCATCGCTGACTATCGCGGTAGGTACACCATGAGGTGTAAAGAGGTAGGTCGGTAATAGCTCCAGGGTAGTAATTGCTGTAGCTTTCGTAGTTGTAGGAATCAACTAGCAATATACTACTGCTCTATCGACCACCACTAGCACTGTGTCATAACTCTTAGCCTTGGGGAAGGATGCTATGAAGTCAATAGCAGGAGAGGTAAAGATTTCTCAAGGGAGGGGCAGCATCAGCGCATCTCCTGACGGGAGTATGCTTTGTTCTTTGCTGATCTGGCACTGTTCGCATTGCGCAACAAAATCTCGGAAGTCTTTTCTCATCTCGGGCCAGAATAGGTGTTCTTTAGTGTATTGAAGGTTTCTCTGAGCGCTATGATGACCTTTGTTGTGTATCTCACTGATAGCTAACTCTCTCAGGGTCTTGCCGTTCGTTATATGTCCTTTGGGTATGGAAAGAGATTTCTCCCCTCCTCTGGTGATGGCGTAGAGTAGACCCTTGCCAATACCATAATGTTGGGCCTTGCCCCCTCTCGCGGTAGCTGTAGAATCGTTTGCTAGTTTCCATACAGGGTCCTGCCTGTATTCTTTCATCATTTGTTCTCGCCACATGCCTTCCAAATCTGTGGTCACTAGGATAACATCTCTTTCATCCTATACTCTTTGCATACATGTGACGTCATCTTCTTCTTCATCTGTTTCATTATCATATACTTCATTGAGTCAGCATGAGTGGTAGGGGAGCTGCGATGGTTCAATGACTAAGATGGTAGCATTCGAGTGTATAAAAGTGCTGCTATAGAGGGGACGCTTGCGCTGGTTTCTGTGTGTCGGACAGCTAGGTTCGCTGCACTCCTGGTGCATGGTCTGGCTGCAGAGTACTGCATTCTCAAGTCTGCACTTAAGGACCCTGAGAGTGGAGCGTGATCTTGTGCTGACTGGCGAGCATGTCGCTGGTGGTGAAATCAAGGTAGACGTGGGTTGTTCTGGGTAAACTATCGGTCGACTGCTAGGCATACTGAGTGTTTGTTCTCGATAGGTATTGTCGTTACCATGGTACTTGCAATATCTATCATTACATGCTGTCCAGTGGAGTGCTGAATGTTCGATCTCATCATTTGATCGTGCGGTGTGTTAGCTCTCTTATCTTTTCATCCATCAGTACTCACAGGTCCCGTGGTGGTTGGTACTCGTGGGGCTTCTGTAATTGGTGGTAGACCTCCAGTGAGGTCTTCTTCGAGTTCAATATCATCTCGTTCAGTTGCTTCATTCAGGCTGCAGTGTGATCCACATTGTGAGTGCGCCAAAACTGGTAAAGGTTGGTATTGCAACATGGTTTGAAGGTCTTGATGTTTAGAGAATAAAGCGTAGATAGGAGTGGTATCGTCTTCGTCTTCTTGTGTAGGGTTTTTAGCGTAATGGGGGTTGTTGTCTGGTTCCTCATGAAGGCAGGATAAAGCGTCAGCTAAATAGTTCTACTTCCCTGGACGATAGACTATCCTTCCTGTGTAGGCACTGACAAGGTTACCCCAGCGGATTCTTCTTCCGCTTAGCTCATTGGCCCTTTTGAGGCATGTTAGCGGTTGATAATCTGTAACAATTGTAAAGTCAGCATCCATGAGTATGTGATTCAATGCAGATAGTGCATCGATTATTGCTAGCGCTTCCTTATGTGGTTTTCCATAGTTCTGTTGTGCATCGGTGAACTTCCTACGATGGAGTACTGCAGGTCTTGCTGTTCCAGGTGTGTCTCCTTGTCCTACCCATGCTCCATATCCTGAAACTGATGCATCGGTGATTAACCATATGAGGACTCTGGATTTGTACTCCACAGGTTTCATAATAGAGCTCCTGCTATTTGCTTCTTAATATTTGTCATGGCTGAATCATGCAGTGGTATCAAGACAAACTCCGCTGTTCCAGTAAGTGCCATCAGGGGTGCAGTAAGTGTTGCTATATGCGGTAAACACTTGCTACCATAGTTGACTACTCATAGGAACTCTTGTAATTGGCATTTGATGGTGGGGGTGGTCTATGCCTCAATTTTTGCAATCTTTTCAGGGTCTGGTTTCAACCCCTTATCATCGATGATGTGTCCTAGTACTTCTATTCTAGGTGCAAAGGACTGTGACTACTTTCTACTTGCGTAAAACTCTGCTCCCTTGAGCTTGTCACATCTGGCCGCAATGTGTTTCAAATGGTCTTCTTCTGTATCGGAAAATGTGAGGATATCCTCAAGGTATACCCAGACAAACCTTCCTAGGAATTCCGCCTTCGGGTCTGACATGATGCGCAAGCATGTTCCTAGTGCATTCATATCACCCTGCAGCATGACTTTCCTAACAAACCCCCCCAAGGGCAATTTGAAACTGTTCTTCCAAACATCCTCAGGCTCAACCATGGTCTGGAAGTAAGCAGGGCTCAAGGCGATCTTCCTGCGGTACCTGGCTCTTGCCAAAGCGTGCTGAATTGTGGTTTGATTGGGTATCGGTTCATTTTCTTTTAGCATAATTTTGTTCCTTTCTGTAAGGTCCACTAGCGGTCGGGCCCTTTTGCCATCTTTCTTATATTGGACAAACATAGGTGCCGCTTCATGAACTGCCTGGTGTCTGATACTTCTTTGTCTTTCCTTTTCTCTGATCCACTTGCTTAATGCTGCTGTGTGTTTTTCAGGGACGGAATAGGTTGGTAAAGTCCGGGCTTCAGCGTCCAGTTTCAGCCTGATCCTGTGATTGCTATTTCTCAAGTGTGGTAATCCTTCCGGTATTGACTCCGGAAATACATCCGCATGTTGGTCCATTATTTCCTCTGTAGATACTACTGCCGCTCTGAGATAGTTGCTGGGGGGGGTACAGTTTACCCTGACTCTCTGTTTCAGAAATTCGAGAGTAAGCTTGTGACAGTCTATAGATGCTTGTTGTTGCATGAGGAAGGGAATTCCAATAAGGGCATCGTATTTGGCTAGGTTTCCGATTATCATCTTGGTGTTGGGAACTCTCATTTTCCCAACCAAAATCGCTACTGAACATTCCTTCTGGCTTTCAGATCTCAACCCTTTCATAGCCACGTCAATTTTGGTCGGTTTTGCCATATGGATACATGGTATCCCATATGTGGTGACAAAGTGAGAGCCAACAATGTTGGCTCCAATCGTTCCAGTATCGAAAGGAACCGTGGCTTCCTTTCCATTTAGGTGTATGGTTCCATCTAGAGCGCTCTGAGGTTTGATGTTTGCTGGTCTGGTAGTCTGAGCTGTGGCATAGGATTCAATTTCGGTAGCGTGGATGTAGACTTCATCCATTGAGTCCTGCTGATATTCGACATGATTCGATCCTACTTTCCTGCTTGATGGTCTTTCTCTTGCCTTTCTTGTCATCCTTCTGAGCAGGGCATTCTTTAGCCATATTGCCCATTCCGCCGCAGGAGTAACAGGTTGGTCCACCTTTCCTGTCATCCCTATCCTGCATCTTGTATCCTTTGGCTGACTTGCCTTTCGATTTGTGGTGGTCCTCTAGTTTCGAGCTGCTTGATGAGTAATCCCTCTTCTCGTTCTTATAGACTCCTGTATCCCTAAGAACTGCGTCTAGTCGTTCGACATCCCTGATGAGTTGTTTGAAGGCGTTGTCTTCATCGTAAATTAACTCAGCTTGTGGTCTCAACTTCGGATGCATGCTGTTGTACAGTCTCTGATGGAGTATATAATCGGTTATCACCTCTTCTGACAGTTGGTTCTGGTACATCTTGAGATCCACAATGCCATCTGTGATCCTTCATACTTTTCCTTCTTTGATGACTTGCTGTACTGCGTTAAACCTCTCAAATAGGTTATTCTATTGTCAGGTGAAAACGTATAGATCCCTTAGATGCCGAACTAGTTGATCTCTCGTGATATCATCGCTGAACCCTCTAAGTTCTTGCTGACTAGCTTTTAGTGCTCGTCTGGTGGTATAGAGTATCCAGTCGCTTCCAGATCCAGGAGCATTTGTTGTGACTCCTGTTAGGTTCACGTTTAATCGAACCGAAGTATACCATATCTCAAAGGCTTCTTCATTGAGATGGTCTCCTCCGCCACTGAAGGTTGGAGGCAGGTGTAGCTTTGCTGCTAACCAGAGGGTCCTCTCAAGTACTGGGTGTGGAGGAGATGCCGGTTCCCCTTGCTTCTTTGCTCTCAATGGGAACTCTCCTGGTCTGGTGGCTGTCTCCTTCTCGAGTTATTTTGCTGATTTGGGTAGCACTACCTCTACTTCGTCTCAGGATACCTGGCAAGCTGCCTTGTCGATTTCGAAATGCTTGCTTGTTTTCTTCTGCTCACTTCGAGCCCTGTCCCTCATAGACTTCTCGGTTGACTTAGTGAGCTCTTCTGGACAGATCTCCTTGCCTGTCCTTGTGTTTAGGTTCAAAATCGTGTCTATGTTGACTTGCTGAAGTTAAAAAAATGTAACCGCTTCCCGTGGGGTAGCGGTCTTCCAAAGGGATATGGGTATTGACTCTACCCGAACCGGGGGTATAAACAAGATCAAGTGCCGGAGATGCCAACAAGTAATCGAGTAGCGTCTGTTACTATTGTCAAAACTACTAAGAGAAGGCCATGTACCTTGGGCCTAGGCGAAGCACAAAGATTCTCGAATTGAACTGAATCGAAGATAACTGCACAACCAAGTATATTGAAAACTCCGTCTTTCGAAGTCGGATCTCTCTAAGTCTGGAGAGCTACAGGTCTTTAAATACACTTGCGATAATCCATCTTGCAACAATCATATCCAAATCCTAAGGCATCAAACGATACCAAACCAATAAACAATCAAACAATAAACAAGACTTACAAACTTCTGGAGTTCGTATCCTGAAACAATACAAGTATCAAATAACAATACTTACGAGATGCCAGAACCCGTATCCTGAAATAGTACATAAAACAAATCCATACCTAAACTGGTAACATGTTCAGGTGACAGTATATGTCGTCGCCGTCAGTTCGACTGAATGTAGTTCGCAGGATATATAAGAGCCGTATGGGTAACCGCCAAAATGGGGGTCGCTCATATGTGGTGTCCCCAGCACGTAGTAGTCTCTGTTAGGCTAGGTGTAGTAGGGTAGTCTTCCTAGTAGTACTTAGGTGGTCCAAGGAGGCCACAATGCTTTTCGGGAAAAATACCTCTGTAACCAGCCCGGACCTTCTCCCCTTAATTTGTAGCATTAGTATGGGTTGTTATTAGACTCTAGGGGTATGAGTCCTATCATGGTAGAGGATGTCCCGACAGGTTGGCTCTAGGTAGCCCCCAATTAGCCAACCATCAGCTACATCTCACTCGAGGAGCTTGCATGTCAAATTATCACAATGGATAGTCGCGTAGATTAAATGATAGACTCCATAGCTTGTATAGACGAAACTGCCACTGGGCCAGTGAGTCCACCACCTAGGTATTGACTCCGGTTGTTGTCATAACAGGTACCTACTGGTATGACTTCGATAGGAAGAGTTTTTCCACGTGTGGTTACAGTGGAGATTGATTGCAGTAACTCATCCCCTCTTGACCAAGTTAAGTGTACCCAAGTTCTTCCGATGCTTCCGGCAGGATAATCCTTGACGGAGGGTAGACCTCGTACGAACCCTGAGCAGGACAGGCTGCTCGCCTATGGTCGAAGTAGTGGTGAATGTCAATGGCTTAAATCTGAAATCTACTTAAGTTTAAGTGGTTGGCCTTCTACTTCGAAAACTAACTTCTCCGCGAGCGAACTAATTGTGTCAAGCTTTGAGCTTAACTATATTATGTCTTACTGTTTGATTCTTTTAAATTATTTTACCTCATCTTTAGCTTCTACTTTGAGTGTATAGTATGGTTACAACAATACAGTTCACCTGCCCAGTTGGTGCCCCCGTTACAATAGATGGTATATTCCAAAGGATGAAGGTCCAAGGCGAACAATCATGGATGTAGAACATGATTCAAAGATTGCTGCACACTTTGGAACATTCAAGACTATTGGTAGGGTCAGGGCTAACTTCCGTTTGGCCAAAGATGGATGAAAACATTACTGCGTAAATTCGCACTTGCGATGTATGTCAACGTAATAATGTCATTCGCTATCAGAAGAAAGGACTCCTAGAACCCTAACAACTTCCCTTAAGGCCTTGGACGGCAAGATCCATGGACTTCATGGTTGGATTACGACAGGCCAACTGGTATACGAAGATATGTGTCATCCTAGAGTGCCTCTCCAAGATGGGACACTTTATACACCTAATGATGGAGGAATATATTAACGAACTGGCCTTGATGTTTGTGAAACAAATCTGGTGCCTCGATGGCCTTCCTGAATCAATTGTCTCTGACTGGAATACGTGATTCACGTCTAAGTTTTAGACAAGCTTAATGCAAATACTGCAAGTAAAGCTAAACCTCTCTACCGCATTGCACGGAGAGAGCGATGGGCAAACTGAATGGATCAATCAGACACTAGAACAATATTTAAAAAGGTATTGTTAACATCAGCAAGATGATTGGGCTTTGCTGTTGCCCTTTGCAGAAGATCCATATAATACTTCAATGTCAGAATCCACAACAGCAAGTCTCTTGGAAATAAATCATTGATTCTCCGGAGAGACTCAGTGGTCCGGGATAGTGTCGGATAACAAAGGAATAGACCCAGATAACGAGAGTGTTGTGAAGGCTTGGAAAGCCACATGGCAAGAGATCTGGAAAACAATAGGGCCAGCACAGGAAAGACAATGGAAATGGCATAATCGAAAGAGACAGCCAGCCCTGGAATATGACATATTAGAAAATATCATGCAGGGGAGAGCTAAGAAAGCTGATCGAGTGATGCTAAACCGCATGTAACGACCGTAGGATAGGTAGCTACAATAACTACCACCTTAGCGCAAATGGTAGACCAAGAGGTAGTCAAAGGTGGTATAGTCTAGTATAGTTAGAATACAAGAATGCTGGTTCGCCTAAGGGCAAAGCGTACGGAAGAGTAGAGTGACCTTAGGCATTCTATTAGGCAGGGTAACGTTTCCGGAGAACATTCACATAAGGTCACGAGAATTATGGGAATGTTACACAGACCTCCGAGACGACTATTGTGGTTGACTGGAGGGCTCCTGGAGGGGTTAATAGCAGAAGAGGGCAAAGTTACCCTACCTTGGAAATTTGTTCAATATGCCCATGGACCCCAGTTACCCTACTAAGGTGTCCAAGTTACCCTACCTTTACTGGCAAAGTCATCATAGAACCAGGAGGTCGATTGCCTCACATTCTATGGGCTCTTAGATGATCTTGGACACACACGCATCTGTGCAGATAAGCCCCAGGCCTGAGTAATGGTGGTCCGAACAGGCTATTGAACTTGGGAGGGTTTAGCTAACACCCCCCTCTGGCCCCCGCGTTGGAACAGCGCGTCATAGGCAGACGGCTATGTAGTTGCTCGTTTGCTAGTTAAAGGAGGTCATTGGAGCACCTACCGTAACACAGTATAAGTCGTCGCCGTCCGTCCGACTGAATGTCGTTCGCAGGATATATAAGGGGAGTATGGGTAACCGCCACAATGGGGGTCATCCATATATGGTCTCTCGGGCATCTAGGAGTCTATTCTAGCCTACGGGTAGTAGGGTAGTCTTCCTAGTGGTACACAGGTAGTCTCAGAAGGCCAGGGTGCTTTCAAGGGAAATACCGCAGTAACCAGGCCGGACCTTCTCCCCATGATTTGTAGCATTACTATGGGTTCTTATTGGACTCTCGAGGTATGAGTATTATCACGTGTAACGGGGCACCCTGTAGAGAGGTGAACTCTAAGGTTGCGACCGCACCAAACACTCAAAGTAGAAGATAAAGATGAAGTAAAATAATTCAGAAGAATCAACAGTAAAACTTAACATAGTTATGCTCGAAGCTTCAGTCAATTTAGTTCTCTCGAGGAAAAGTTGGTTGTCGAAGTAGAATGCCAAACGCTTAAACTTAAGTAGATATCAGATTTAAGCCTTTGACATTCACCACTACTTCCGACATTGTGCGAGCACCCTGGCCTGCTCAGGGTCTGTCCGGGGTCTACCCTCCATCAGGATTTATCCTGCCGGAAGTGTCGGACCAACATGGGTACACTTAACTCCGTCAATAGGATATGAGTTTCTGCAATGCATCTCCAATACAACCGCAGGTGGAAAAACTCTTCCTATCAAAGTCATACCAGTGGCTAGCTGTTATGACAACAACCGGAGTCAATACCTAGGTGGTGGACTCACTGGCCCAGTGGTAGTTTCGTCTATACAAGCTATGCAGTCTATCATTTAATCTACGTGACTATCCAATGTGATAAATTGACATGCAAGCTCCCCCGGTGAGATGTAGCCAATGGTTGGCTAAGTGGGCGCTACCCATAGCCATCCTCTCGGGACATACTCTACCGTGATAAGGCTCATACCTCTAGAGTCCAATAACAACCCATAGTAATGCTACAAATCAACGGGAGAAGGTCCGGGCAGGTTACTGCGGTATTTGTCTCGAAAGCACCCTGGCCTTCTGAGACTACCCGAGTACCACTAGGAAGACTACCCTACAACCCGTAGGTGAGAATAGACTCCTAGATGCCCGAGAGAGCATATATGGATGACCCCCATTTTGGCGGTTACCCATACTCCCCTTATATATCCTGCGAACGACATTCAGTTGGACGGACGGCGATGACTTATACGGTGTTACGGCAGCTGCTCTAATGACCTCTTTTAACTAGCAAATGAGCAACTACACAGCCGTCTGCCTATGACGCGCCGTCCCAACACTGGGGCCAGAGGGGGGTGTTAGCTAAACCCGCATAAGTTCAATAGCATGTTCGGGCCACCCTTATACAGGCGTGGGGCCTCCCCGCGCAGATGACTGTGCGCCCAAGAACATCTAAGAGCCCATAGAGTGTGAGGCAATCGACCTCTAAGTTCTAGGATGACTTTGCCGGTGAAGGTAGGGTAACTTGGGTTCCTCAGTAGGGTAACTGGGACCCATGGCCATAATGACCAAATTACCAGGGTAGGGTAACTTTGCCCTCTTATGCCTTTAACCGCTCAGGAAGTCCTCCAGGCGACCACAGAAGTCGTCTCGGAGGTCCGTGTAACATTCCCATAATTCTCATGACCTTATGCGAATGTGCTCCCGAAAGGTTACCCTGCCTAGTAGAGTACCTCAAGGCTACTCAACTATTCCCTAGGCCTTATCCTAGGTTTACCAGCTATTTGTATAAAGTATACGAGACCATACCACCTCTGGTTACCTCTTGGTATACCATTTGGGCTAAGGTGATAGTGATTGTAGCTACCTATCGTAGGGTCGTTACATCACAGTAGTGGATGTCCCGAGAGGATGGCTATGGGTAGCGCCCACTTAGCCAACCATCGGCTACATCTCACCGTGGGAGCTTGCATGTCAATTTATCACATTTCCCTAGTCGCGTAGATTAACTGATAGACTGCATAGCTTGTATAGACGACACTACCACTGGGCCAGTGAGTCCACCACCCAGGTATTGACTCCGGTTGGTGTCATAACAGTTAGCCACTGGCATGACTTCGCTAGGAAGAGCTTTTCCACCTGTGGTTGTATTGGAGATACATTGCAGAAACTCATATCCCATCAACGGATTTAAGTGTACTCGAGTTGGTCTGACACTTCCCGCAGGATAATTCCTGAGGGAGGGTAGACCTCGGACAAACCCTGAGCAGGACAGGGTGCTCGCACAAGGTCGCAGGAGTGGTGAATGTCAAAGGCTTAACATCTGATGTCTACTTAACTTTAATCGTTTGGAATTCTACTTCGATAACCAACTTTCCTTGAGGGAGAACTTATTGATTGAAGCTTTCAGCTTAACGATATTAAGTTTTACCCTTTTGATTCTTTTGAAGTATTACCTTATCTTTATCTTCTACTTTGTGTGTTTGGTGCTGTTGCAACCTTAGAGTTCACCTCTCTATAGGGTGCACCTGTTACACTGCAACAGCCTCTGTACAAAGAGGCCTATAGAAAAACAAAACCAACAAGCTGTTTAGACCCTTTGTTGTCAAACGCAAGGTTGTGTCTGTGTCCTATGAGATTCACCTGCCGGAAGGATCAGACATTCATCCTGTATTCCATGGTACTTTGTTGGAGCCCTATTGCAATGATCCTGTGTGCAGGCCCCAAAAGATAATCAAACACGTGACATAGTGGACCATGAGCCTAGCTATGTTTTTGCGGTAGTGGTTGATTACCAATGGTATAGGAATCCTAAGTCAAAATTTCCAAACCGCTTTGTGGAATGCATGGTTGCTTGGGAAGGGTAAGGTACAGAAGAGAATTCATGGGAACCGTTCGAGATATTAGAAGATACTCCAATGCAAGCATTACAACAGTTATATGAGAGGTATTTGTCTAAATCTACAGATGATAGGGTGATAGACAATCCAAGCTGTGGACCTAAGAGAGGACCTTGATGGTCTAAGGCCAGAACAAGAGACGCGGGGAGTAGTCTAATAACCCAACATTAGGTACCATTAATAACTACGACCTTAGCCTAAATAGTATCCAAGAATACTGGTTCACCTAGGGTAGAGCCCAGGAGACAGTAGAGTAGACTTAGGTACTCTGTTAGTCAGGTTAACCTTTCGGGAGAATATTCAGATAAAGACAAGAAATTATGGGGATATTACACGGATCTCTCAGACAACCTTTTTTGTCAATGGGAGGACTTCCGAAGCAGTTAAAGGTATAAGAGGACAAAGTTATCCTACCTTGGGAATTTGGCCATTATGCCCATGGGACCCAGTTACCCTAGTGAGGTACCCAACTATAACGGGGGCACCCTGTAGAGAGGTGAACTCTAAGGTTGTGACCGCACCAAACACTAAAAGTAGTAGATAAAGATAAGGTAAAATAATGCAGAAGAATCAACGGTAAAACTTAATATAGTTAAGCTTGAAGCTTCACTCAATTTAGTTCTCTCGAGGCAAAGTTGGTTGTCGAAGTAGAATGCCAAACGCTTAAACTTAAGTAGATATCAGATTTAAGCCATAGACATTCACCACTACTTCCGACCTGGTGCGAGCACCCTGTCCAGCTCAGGGTCTATCCGAGGTCTACCCTCCATCAGGATTTATCCTGCTGGAAGTGTCGGACCAACTCGGGTACACTTAACTCGGTCAATAGGATAAGAGCTTCTGCAATGCATCTCCAATACAACCGCAGGTGGAAAAACTCTTCCTATCAAAGTCATACCAGTGGCTAGCTGTTATGACAACAACCGGAGTCAATACCTAGGTGGTGGACTCACTGGCCCAGTGGCAGTTTCGTCTATACAAGCTATGCAGTCTATCATTTAATCTACCCGACTATCCAATGTGAGAAATTGACATGCAAGCTCTCCCGGTGAGATGTAGCCAATGGTTGGCTAAGTCGGCGCTACCCATAGCCATCCTCTCTGGACATACTCGACCGTGATAAGACTCATACCTCCACAGTCCAATAACAACCCATAGTAATGCTACAAATCAAGGGGAGAAAGTCCGGGCTGGTTACTGAGGTATTTGTCTCAACAGCGCCTTGGCCTTCTGAGACTACCTGAGTGCCACTAGGAAGACTACCCTACAACCCGTAGGCTAGAATAGACTCCTAGATGCCCGAGAGACCATATATGGATGACCCCCATCTTGGTGGTTACCGATACTCCCCTTATATATCCTGCGAACGACATTCAGTCGGACGGACGGCGACGACTTATTTGGTGTTAGGGCAGCTCCTCCAATGACCTCTTTTAACTAGCAAACGAGCAACTACACAGCCGTCTGCCTATGACACGCCATCCCAATGCTGGGGCCAGAGGGGGGTGTTAGCAAAACCCGCCCAAGTTCAATAGTATGTTCGGGCCTCCTTTACACAGGCGTGGGGTCTCCCCGAGCAGATGCATGTGCGCCCAAGAACATCTAAGAGCCTATCACATGTGAGGCAATCGACCTCTACGTTCTAGGATGATTTTGCTGGTGAATGTAGGGTAACTTGGGTTCCTCAGTAGGGTAACTGGGACCCATGGGCATAATAGCCAAATTCCCAAGGTAGGGTAACTTTGCCCTCTTATGGCTTTAACCGCTCTGGAAGTCCTCCAGTTGACCACAGAAGTTGTCTCAGAGGTCTGTGTAACATTCCCATAATTCTGTTAACCTTATGCGAATGTTCTCCCGAAAGGTTACCCTGCCTGGTAGAGTACCTCAATACTACTTAACTATTCCCTAGGCCTTATCCTAGGTTTACCAGCCATTTGTATAATATATACACGCGACCATACCACCTCTGGTTACCACTTTGTATACCATTTAGGCTAAGGTGATAGTCATTGTAGCTACCTATCGTAGGGTCGTTTCACCAACTTACCCTACCTTCACTGGCAAAGTCATTCAGGAACTTAGAGAGGTCATTTGCCTGATATTCTACGGGCTCTTAGATATTCTGAGACAAACAGACACTAGTGTAGAAAGGCTAGCAGGCTGAGCAGTAGTGGCCAGAACATACTATTCAACTTTGGCGAATTGAGCAAGCACAGCCCTCCGGCCCAGGCATTGGGACAGCGTGTCATAGGTAGAAGGCTTCATAGTTGCTTGTTCGCTATTAGAAAGAGGTCTTTGGAGCAGGTGCCATAAGAACCTCGATAGTGTCACCGTATATCCCACTGAATGTCATTTGCTGGCTATATAAGAGGAGTATGGGTTACCGCCAAAATGAAGGTGCCCCATATATGGTCTCTGTGGTACCTAGAAGTCTATCTTAGCCTCCAGGTAGTAGGGTAGTATTCCTAGTGCAACTTAGGTATTCCAAGGAGGCCAGGCCACTTGCAGGACAAATACCTCAGTAACCAGCCTGGAGATTCTGCCCTTGATTTGTAGCATATATATGGGTTGTCAATGGACTCTAGAGGTATAAGTCTTATCATAGTAGAGTATGCCCTGAGAGGATGGCGATGTGAAGCGCACATCTAGCCAACAATTGAATACATTTTACCATAGGAGCTTGCATGTCAAATTATTACATTTAGTAGTCGTGTAGATCAAATGATGGACTGCATAGCTTGTATAGACGAAACTACCACTGGGCCAGTGAGTCCACCACCTAGGTATTGACTCCAGTTGTTGTCATGACGGCTGGCCACAGACATGACTTCGATATGAAGAGTTTTTCCACCTGCTGCTGTATTGGAGATGCAATGCAGAAACCTTTATCCTATTGACGGGGTTAAGCGTACCTGAGTTGGTCTCATACTTCCGGCAGGATAATTCTTGATGGAGGGTAGACCTGGGACAACCCATGAGCAGGATAGGGTGCTTGCCCAAGGTCGGAGTAGTGGTGAATGTCATGGCTGAAATCTGATATCTACTTAAGTTTAACTGTTTGGCATTCTAGTTGGATAAGCAACATTTCCTCGCGAGAACTAATAGAGTGAAGATTGGAGCTGAACTATAAGAACTTTTACCGCTTGATTCTTCTGAATTATTTACCTTATCTTTATCTTCTACTTTGAGTATTTGGTGTAGTCGCAACCTTGGAGTTCACCTCGCTATAGGTTGCCCACGCTACATCGACAAGGTCAGGAAGGTCTGGGCGCAGTTCGATTTCGATAATAGAGACAAGTGCAAGTACAAAAGCCAGAGGCTCATGGCATTTGCTACCTCCTCATTGCAAGACCACCTGCCTTCAAATTGTGGACCAGCGTCTTTTGACAGACACAGTTATGAAGAGCAAGAAGTTAAGACATAATCTTTCAGTGTAGCCCCAAGACTTTGTTTGCTATTAGCCCACTTCAATTTTGCCTGGGTCTATGCAGACCCCAACTGTATTAGCATTTGATATTTATACATTTCATAGAGTACTTAGACTTAAAATAAATTGATTTCTCATAGCAAGGTGTTCTACGCAAAGCAGTTCTGCTTTGTCACTAAACTGTGAGGTTGCCCTGGTGGTCTGTTTGATATGTGATGCACAGGTTTGGCATCTTTGCCTTCACCCTTTTGAGATGCTCAGAGAGGCCAAGATAGATTAGAATACGCTACGTCTCTTGGCATCGCATCCATGATGAGACTTAAAAATACATTTGATACCACGCGAAGGGAGTATCCTTGGATTGAGTATTGTTATCCACTTAACAATTCATTGTTGACTATCTGAATGTTCTCAAATCGCAATTGCTTCTTTCTATCAGTCATCATTGTATGTCCGGCCCACAATACCTTCCGACGAGACCTGTCTACACCCTAGCATATACTGCGATGTACTGAATATACCGTGACAAAAGCAAACGAGGAAGAGCAAGCGGACACACAAGCTCTTGCTCTTGACGACGCCTATAAAAGGACCCCTTATGACACCCAATCCACCTCTTCCTCTTACATCCAGACACTTCACATTTTGCTTTGCGCTTTTCCATTACCCCCTGAAGTCCTGCATCGGGAGAGCTCCCCACCTGTAACGGTGGCACCCTATAGAGAGGTGAACTCTAAGGTTGCGACCGCACCAAAACTCAAAGTTGAAGATAAAGATAGAGTAAATAATTCACGAAGAATCAAAACGGTTAAACTTAATATCGTTAAGCTGAAAGCTTCACTCAATAAGTTCTCTCGAGGAAAGTTGGTTATCGAAGTAGAATGCCAAACG